>WPCG01058118.1_pt1 | contig 30075 bp, 31 predicted proteins | sample 5403311 | NCBI WGS metagenome assembly WPCG01 (sample SAMN12869467, study PRJNA574797) | sludge metagenome | isolation source: wastewater treatment of Control | place: China:Beijing | collected 2019-05-17
GGGCCGGCGGCGGAGGCCGCGCTGGAGCTGTTGCGCGACAGCCTGGATGCGCGCCAGCGGGCGGTGAGCGGGCGCGTGGGCGCACCGCTGGCGCCTGCCTGAGCCAGCGCCCGGATGTCCGCGATGCCGAAGTTAAACCAATGTTTGGCAATGCTTATTCCGTGAAACAGCACTGCCCCTTGCTAGGCATTCGTGCCGCGAGGGCGTAGAATCCCCCGCCTTCCCCAGCCCTGCAGTGCGGAGCGCCCCATGCTCTACCCCACCCGTTTCGATGTCATCGTGGTCGGCGGCGGCCACGCCGGGACCGAGGCTGCGCTCGCCGCGGCGCGCATGGGTGCGCGCACCCTGCTGCTCACCCACAACATCGAGACCCTGGGGGCGATGAGCTGCAACCCGTCGATCGGCGGTATCGGCAAGGGCCATCTGGTCAAGGAAGTCGATGCGCTGGGCGGGGCGATGGCCGCGGCCACCGACGAGGGCGGCATCCAGTTCCGCATCCTCAACGCCTCCAAGGGCCCGGCAGTGCGCGCCACCCGCGCGCAGGCCGACCGCGTGCTGTACAAGGCGGCGATCCGCCGCCGTCTGGAGAACCAGGAAAACCTGTGGCTGTTCCAGCAGGCGGTGGACGACCTCACCGTGGCCGGCGAGCGCGTCACCGGCGTGGTCACCCAGGTCGGCCTGCGCTTCGAGGCCCCGACGGTGGTGCTGACCGCGGGCACCTTCCTCAACGGCCTGATCCATGTCGGCATGGAGAATTACTCCGCCGGGCGCGCCGGCGATCCGCCGGCGATCTCGCTCGGCGCGCGCCTGAAGGAACTGGCGTTGCCGCAGGGCCGCTTGAAGACCGGCACGCCGCCGCGCCTGGATGCGCGCACCATCGACTTCTCGGTGATGACCGTGCAGCCGGGCGATGACCCGGTGCCGGTGTTCAGCTTCCTCGGCTCGGCCGCCCAGCACCCGCGCCAGCTGCCATGCTGGATGACACAGACCAACAACCGCACCCATGACGTGATCCGCGCCAACCTCGACCGCTCGCCGATGTACTCCGGGGTGATCGAGGGCGTGGGGCCGCGCTACTGCCCGTCCATCGAGGACAAGATCCATCGCTTTGCCGACAAGGACAGCCACAACATCTTCCTTGAGCCGGAAGGCCTGGAGACGCACGAGATCTACCCCAACGGGATTTCCACCTCGCTGCCCTTCGACGTGCAGCTGGAGATCGTGCGTTCCATCCGCGGGCTGGAGAGCGCCCACATCCTGCGCCCCGGCTACGCCATCGAGTACGACTACTTCGACCCGCGCAACCTGAAGAGCTCGCTGGAGACCAAGTCGATCAAGGGGCTCTTCTTCGCCGGGCAGATCAACGGCACCACCGGCTACGAGGAAGCCGCCGCGCAGGGCCTGCTCGCCGGTGCCAACGCCGCGCTGCAGGTGCAGGGCCGCGAACCCTGGTGCCCGCGCCGCGACGAGGCCTACCTGGGGGTGCTCGTCGATGACCTGATCACCCGCGGGGTGTCCGAGCCCTACCGCATGTTCACCTCGCGCGCCGAGTACCGCCTGCAACTGCGCGAGGACAATGCTGACCTGCGCCTGACCGAAAAGGGCCGCGAGCTGGGCCTGGTGGATGATGTGCGCTGGGCGGCTTTCTGTGCCAAGCGCGAAGCCATCGAGCGCGGCAGTGCGCAGTTGAAGGCCGCCTGGGCGCGTCCCGAGCAGATCCCCGCCGCCGAGCAGGAGCGCGTGCTGGGCAAGGCGCTGGAGCGCGAGCAGCGCTACTTCGAGCTGCTGCGCCGCCCGCAGACCAGCTACGCCAGCCTGATGAGCCTGCCCGGCGCGCCGGACACGCCGGAGACCGATGCGCAGGTCATCGAGCAGATCGAGATCGCCGCCAAGTATCAGGGTTACATCGACCGCCAGCAGGACGAGGTGGCCAAGCAGTTGCAGGCCGAAGCCACCCTTCTGCCGGCCGGGCTCGACTACGCCGAGGTGCGCGGCCTGTCGAAGGAGGTGCAGCAGAAGCTCAATGCCCACAAGCCCGAGACCATCGGCCAGGCGGGGCGCATCCAGGGCGTGACCCCGGCGGCGATCTCGCTGCTGCTGGTGTGGCTGAAGCGCCGCGACCTGGCGGCGCGCGCCGGCGCAGGGCGCAGGTCCGCATGAGCGCGCTCGCCCCCTATCGCAGCCTGCTCAGCGACGGCCTGCAGGCGCTGGGCCTCGATCTGCCGCCGGCCACGCAGGCCAGCCTGATCGCCTTCGGCGAGCTGCTGCTGAAGTGGAACAAGGTCTACAACCTCACCGCCATCCGCGCGCCGCAGGAGGTGATCACCCATCACCTGCTCGATTCGCTGGCGGTGCTGCCCCATCTGGAGGGCGTGCGCAGCCTCGCCGACATCGGCTCGGGCGGCGGCCTGCCAGGCATTCCGCTGGCCATCGTGCGCCCCGATCTGGCGGTCACTTCGGTGGAGACGGTGAACAAGAAGGCCAGCTTCCAGCAGCAGGCGAAGATCGAACTGGCGCTGGGCAACTTCGAGCCGCTCAACGCGCGCGTCGAAAAGCTCCACCCCGCGCAGCCCTTCGACGGCGTGATCTCGCGCGCCTTCTCCGAGCTGGCGCTGTTCGTCGAGCTCGCCGGCCACCTTGCCGCACCCGCTGGCCGCCTGTTTGCCATGAAGGGCGTGTATCCTGACGACGAGATCGCCCGTCTGCCAGCCGGATGGCATGTGGCGCGCAGCGATCGCCTGAACGTACCGGGGCTGGGCGCCGAGCGCCACCTGATCACTGTGGAAAGGGACTGAATGGCTCGCATCTTCTGTGTCGCCAACCAGAAAGGCGGGGTGGGCAAGACCACCACCTGCGTGAACCTGGCCGCCGCGCTGCACCAGGCCGGGCAGCGCACCCTGCTGGTGGATCTCGATCCGCAGGGCAATGCCACCATGGGCAGCGGGGTGGACAAGCGCGCGCTGGAGAAGTCGGTGTACCACCTGCTGGTGGGCCTCGCCGGTCTGGCGGAGGCGCGCGCCACCTCGCCCAGCGGCGGCTTCGACATCCTGCCCGCCAACCGCGACCTCGCCGGCGCCGAGGTCGAACTGGTCGATCTCGAACGCCGCGAGAACCGCCTGCGTGATGCGCTGAAGGCCTTCGACGACGACTACGACTTCGTCCTCATCGACTGCCCGCCCTCGCTCTCCATGCTCACCCTGAACGGCCTGTGCGCCGCGCACGGGGTGATCATCCCGATGCAGTGCGAGTACTACGCACTGGAAGGCCTCTCCGACCTGGTGAACACCATCAAGAAGGTGCACGCCAACCTCAACCGCGACCTCAAGATCATCGGCCTGCTGCGCGTCATGTTCGATCCGCGCATGACCCTGCAGCAGCAGGTCTCCGCCCAGCTCGAAGGCCACTTCGGCGACAAGGTCTTCCGCGCCATCGTGCCGCGCAACGTGCGCCTCGCCGAAGCGCCCAGCCACGGCATTCCCGGCGTGGTGTTCGACAAGTCCGCCAAGGGCGCGCAGGCCTACATGGCCTTCGCCGACGAGATGATCGAGCGCGTCAGAACGCTCTAGACAACACAGCCATATCGCCATGACGCCACCGAAACTCAAGGGCCTGGGCCGCGGCCTCGATGCACTGCTGGCCGCCAACCGCGACGAAGACGCCGAACAGGGCGAACTGCAGACCCTGCGCGCCGAACTGCTACAGCCCGGCAAGTACCAGCCGCGCACGCGCATGGACCCTGGTTCGCTGGAGGAGCTGGCGGCGTCGATCAAGGCCCAGGGGGTGATGCAGCCCATCCTCGTGCGCCCGCTGGCGCCGCTCGACGGTGCGCCGCGCTACGAGATCATCGCCGGCGAACGGCGTTGGCGCGCCTCGCGCATTGCCGGACTGGACGAAGTGCCCTGCCTGGTGCGCGAGATCCCCGACGAGGCCGCGCTGGCGATGTCGCTGATCGAGAACATCCAGCGCGAGGATCTCAATCCGCTCGAAGAGGCCGGTGGCATCCAGCGCCTGATCGACGAGTTCGGCATGACCCACCAGCAGGCGGCCGACGCGGTGGGGCGCTCGCGCCCGGCCGCCTCCAACCTGCTGCGCCTGCTCAATCTCGCCAGCCCGGTGCAGGAGTTGCTGATGGCTGGCGACATCGACATGGGCCACGCCCGTGCGCTGCTGCCGCTCGATGGTGCCAACCAAATCCAGCTCGCCAACCAGGTGGCGGCGCGCGGCCTGTCGGTGCGCGACACCGAGCGTCTCGTGCAGCAGACCCTCGATCCGCGCAAGCACAAGGCTGCTCCGGCTCCGGACCGCGATCTGCTGCGCCTCGAAGAAGAGCTCGCCGACCTTCTCGGCGCCACCGTGAAGATCCGCGCCAACCGCAAGGGCGCCGGTGAACTCGGCATCCGTTTCGGCACCCTCGACCAGCTCGATGGCCTGCTGGCGCGGCTGCGCGGCTGAGCCTGCAAGCGTGTCTCATATATAAGACGCATGACCGCCGGAAAGTGCTTTGCTGCACCGCATCGGTGGTTTGACTTTGTTACGGTTAACCCCTAGTATTGCCGGGATTTTGGAAGCGGTAGCGCGGCGCAGCGGCGCACCGGAGCGGCTCACATGCACAAGGCGGTTTTCCTGCAGCTGGGCGCAACCCTTCTGGCAACGGCCATTGCGGCCGTTTTTTTCGGGGTGCGCGGCGCGGTTTCCGCAGCATTGGGCGGGCTCGCGGTGGTGATTCCGAGCTGGCTGTTCGCGCTGCGTCTGGCGGCCCTGGCGCGCCGGCAGTCCGCTTCCCATGTCACGGCTTTTGTTGTCGGCGAACTGGTCAAGGTTCTGTCGATCGTGGGATTGCTGGTGTTGGTGCTGGTGCTGTATCCGGACGCCCACTGGGGCGCTCTGTTGATCGCGCTGGTACTGACGCTGAAGGCGAACTTGTTTGCATTTTTGGTAAAGACCTGATCATGGCTGGAAACGCTCCCACTGCATCCGAATACGTCATTCACCACCTGACGCATTTCAATACCACCGGTCACGCCCAGGAGGCGGTCATCGACTGGAGTGTGATCAACATCGACTCGATGTTCTGGTCCATCGCTCTCGGTCTGCTGACCATCTTCATCCTGTGGTCTGCCGCCCGCAAGGCCACCTCCGGCGTCCCCGGGCGCTTCCAGGGTTTCGTCGAACTGATGGTCGAGATGGTCGCCGACCAGGCCAAGGGCATCGTCCATAGCGCCGAGTCGCGCAAGTTCGTTGCCCCGCTCGCGCTCACCGTGTTCATCTGGATCTTCCTGATGAACTTCATGGATCTGATCCCGGTCGATCTGCTGCCGCGTCTCTGGGAAGAGACGGTTGCCGCCACCGGTGGCGATCCGGCGCACGCCTACATGCGCGTGGTGCCCACCGCCGACCTCAACATCACCCTCGGCATGTCCGCCGGCGTGCTGCTGCTGTGCCTGTACTACAACGTCAAGATCAAGGGTTTCGGCGGCTGGGTGCATGAACTCTTCACCGCGCCCTTCGGTGCCCACCCGCTGCTGTGGCCGATCAACTTCGCCATGCAGATCATCGAATTCGTCGCCAAGACCGTCTCCCACGGCATGCGACTGTTCGGCAACCTGTACGCCGGCGAACTGCTGTTCATCCTCATTGCCCTGCTCGGCGGCACCGCCACGGTGTTCGGCTTCGTCGGCCACCTGATCGCCGGCTCCATCTGGGCCATCTTCCACATCCTGATCATCGTGCTCCAGGCCTTCATCTTCATGATGCTGACCCTGGTGTATGTGGGCCAGGCTCACGAGAGCCACTAATCAGTCGTTCGATTTAGTCGTACCTGTTTTTTCAACTTAGCTTCAATCTCTACCTCAAGGAGTCGTCATGGAAAACGTTCTGGGTTTTGTTGCGCTTGCTTCCGGTCTGATCATCGGTCTGGGTGCTATCGGTGCTTGTATCGGTATCGGCATCATGGGCTCCAAGTACCTCGAAGCTTCCGCCCGTCAGCCTGAGCTGATGAACGCGCTGCAAACCAAGATGTTCCTGCTCGCCGGTCTGATCGACGCCGCGTTCCTGATCGGTGTCGGTATCGCAATGATGTTCGCCTTCGCCAACCCGTTCCAGCTCTGATCGGTTCGGTTCGTCCTCTTAACCTAACCGAGGGAACAGAACAGTGAATCTGAACGCAACCCTGATTGCTCAGCTCGTTGTGTTCTTCATTCTCGGCTGGTTCACGATGAAGTTCGTGTGGCCACCGATCATGAAGTCACTCGACGAGCGCGCGAAGAAGATCGCGGACGGGCTCGCGGCTGCGGACAAGGCCAAGGCCGACCTCGCTCTCGCCGAGAAGAAGGTCGTCGAAGAACTGCGCAAGGCCCGCGAATCCGCCGGTGACACTCGTGCAGTGGCTGAACGTCAGGCCGCCGGCCTGATCGAGGAAGCCCGCGCCGAAGCCGCCCGCATCATCGCCAAGGCCCGTGAGGATGCCGAAGCCGAAGCCGGCGCCGCCGCCCAGCGCGCCAAGGAAGCGCTGCGCGAAAACGTCGCCGCACTTGCCGTGGCCGGTGCCGAGCGCATCCTGCGCAAGGAAATCAACGCCCAGGCCCACGCCGATCTGCTTGCCAACCTGAAACAGGAACTGCAATAAGTCATGGCCGAGAACGTCACCATCGCGCGCCCCTATGCGGATGCCGCCTTCGAGCTGGCCCGTGGGGCAGGTGCGCTGGGGCCTTGGTCGGAAGCACTGGATCGGCTGGCCGTCGTGGTCGCCGATCCGCAGATGCGGGCATGCATCGCCGATCCCAAGCTCACCGATGATCAGCTCATCAAGCTGACCCTCGAACTGGGCGGGGACGGACTGTCCGCCGAACTGCAGAACTTCGTTCGCGTCCTCGTGGCCAACGAACGCCTGCAGCTGCTTCCGGAGATCCGTGACCTGTTCGTTGATCTCAAGAACGAACACGAAGGTGTCCTGGAGGCCTACATCGCCTCCGCCTTCCCGCTTGACGATGCCACCCTGGCCACGCTCAAGAGCGACCTCGAAGCCCGCTTCAAGGCCAAGCTCAATGTGCAGGTCAGTATCGACCCCGAGCTCATCGGTGGGGTCCGCATCGCCGTCGGCGACGAAGTGATCGACGCCTCGGTCCGCGGCAAGCTCGCGAACATGGCCGCTGCGCTAAAGAACTAGGAGCATACATACATGCAACTCAACCCCTCTGAAATCAGTGATCTGATTAAGAGCCGGATCCAGAACCTGCAGCTCGCCGCCACGTCGCGCAACGAGGGTACGGTAGTGTCCGTCACCGACGGTATCTGCCGCATCCACGGTCTGGCCGACGTCATGCAGGGCGAAATGCTGGAATTCCCCGGCAACACCTTCGGCATGGCGCTCAACCTCGAGCGCGACTCCGTCGGTGCCGTGGTGCTCGGTGAATACGAGCACATCACCGAAGGCGACAGCGTCAAGGCCACCGGCCGCATTCTCGAAGTGCCCGTCGGCCCCGAGCTGATCGGCCGCGTCGTGAACGCCCTGGGTCAGCCGATCGACGGCAAGGGCCCGATCAACGCCAAGCTCACCGACAAGATCGAGAAGGTCGCGCCGGGCGTCATCGCCCGCCAGTCCGTCTCCCAGCCGGTGCAGACCGGTCTGAAGTCGGTCGACTCCATGGTGCCGATCGGCCGTGGCCAGCGCGAGCTGATCATCGGCGACCGCCAGACCGGCAAGACCGCCGTCGCTGTCGATGCGATCATCAACCAGAAAGGCCAGGACATGTACTGCGTGTACGTGGCCATCGGCCAGAAGGCCTCGACCGTCGCCAACGTCGTGCGCAAGCTGGAAGAGAACGGCGCGATGGAATACACCATCGTCGTCGCCGCCACCGCGTCGGAATCCGCCGCCATGCAGTACCTGGCTGCCTACGCCGGCTGCACCATGGGCGAGTACTTCCGCGACCGCGGCATGGACGCGCTGATCGTTTATGACGATCTCACCAAGCAGGCCTGGGCCTACCGTCAGGTTTCCCTGCTGCTGCGCCGTCCGCCGGGCCGTGAAGCCTACCCGGGCGACGTTTTCTACCTGCACTCCCGCCTGCTCGAGCGCGCCGCTCGTGTGAACGCCGACTACGTCGAGAAGTTCACCAACGGCGAAGTGAAGGGCAAGACCGGTTCCCTGACCGCCCTGCCGGTCATCGAAACCCAGGCTGGTGACGTCTCCGCCTTCGTGCCGACCAACGTGATCTCGATCACCGACGGTCAGATCTTCCTGGAAACCGACCTCTTCAATGCCGGTATCCGTCCCGCGATCAACGCCGGTATCTCGGTGTCGCGCGTCGGTGGTGCAGCGCAGACCAAGGTCGTCAAGAAGCTCTCCGGCGGTATCCGTACCGACCTCGCGCAGTACCGCGAACTGGCTGCCTTCGCGCAGTTTGCTTCCGACCTCGACGACGCCACCCGCAAGCAGCTCGAACGCGGCCGTCGTGTTACCGAGCTGATGAAGCAGGCCCAGTACGCACCGATGTCCATCGCCGAGATGGCCGTCGTCCTGTACGCGGTGAACAACGGGCATTTCGACGACGTCGATGTGGCGCGCGTGCTGGCCTTCGAAGGGGCGCTGCTGGCGCACGTGAAGACCAAGAACGCCGACCTGGTCTCTTCGATCATGGACAAGAAGGAGCTCGACGCCGACGGCGAGAAGGCTCTGGCTGCCTCGATCGCCGAGTTCAAGAAGACCTGGTCCTAAGGCCGCGGACGGAGACGGAATATGGCTAGCGGTAAGGAAATCCGTACCAAGATCAAGAGCGTGCAGAACACGCGCAAGATCACCAAGGCGATGGAAATGGTCGCCGCGTCCAAGATGCGCAAGGCGCAGGATCGGATGCGTTCGGCCCGTCCCTATGCCGACACGATCCGTCAGCTCGCTGCAAACCTGTCTCAGGCCAATGTCACCGACTACCAGCACCCCTTCCTGGCCCGCAAGGGCCAGGTCAAGCGCGTCGGCCTGATCCTCGTCACCACCGACAAGGGTCTGTGCGGTGGCCTCAACACCAACATTCAGCGCGTTGCCATCAACGCGATGAAGGAGTGGGAGGCTGCCGGTGCCACCGAAGTCCGTGCCTGCTGCATCGGCAACAAGGGTTTCGGCTTCATGCAGCGCGTGGGTGCGAAAGTCATCTCGCACGTCGTGCATCTGGGCGACACGCCCCATCTGGAAAAGCTCATCGGGCCGGTCAAGATCATGCTCGACGCCTTCCAGAACGACGAAATCGATGCGGTCTACATCGCCTACACCCGCTTCATCAACACGATGAAGCAGGAACCGGTGCTCGAACAGCTGTTGCCGCTGACCGGCGACCGCCTCGGCACCCCGGAAGGTTCGTGGGATTACCTCTACGAACCCGATCCGCAGGTGGTCATCGACGAGATGCTGGTGCGATACGTCGAAGCGCTGGTCTATCAGGCCGTCGCCGAGAACATGGCTTCTGAACAGAGTGCGCGCATGGTGGCGATGAAAGCCGCTTCCGACAATGCCAAGAACGTCATTGGTGAGCTGCAGCTGGTCTACAACAAGACCCGTCAGGCTGCGATCACCAAGGAGCTGTCGGAAATCGTCGGCGGCGCTGCTGCGGTGTAACGGATTATTGATTTAAGGAAACGACGATGAGTCAAGGAACGATCGTTCAGTGCATCGGCGCCGTGGTGGATATCCAGTTCCCCCGCGAAGCCATGCCCAAGGTGTATGACGCGCTCAAGCTTGAGGACAGCGCCGACTCCTTCGCCGAAGCTGGCCTGACCTTCGAGGTCCAGCAGCAGCTCGGCGACGGCGTGGTGCGTACCATCGCGCTGGGTTCTTCCGACGGCCTGCGCCGCGGCATGAAGGTTTCCGGTACCGGCAAGCCGATTTCCGTGCCGGTCGGCCACGGTACGCTGGGCCGCATCATGGACGTGCTGGGTCGTCCGATCGACGAAGCCGGTCCGATCGAGACCGACGAACTGCGCGCCATCCACCAGAAGGCCCCGAAGTTCGACGAACTCTCCCCCTCGGTGGAGCTGCTCGAAACCGGCATCAAGGTTATCGACCTGATCTGCCCGTTCGCCAAGGGCGGCAAGGTCGGCCTGTTCGGCGGCGCCGGCGTGGGCAAGACCGTGAACATGATGGAGCTGATCAACAACATCGCCAAGCAGCACTCCGGTCTGTCGGTGTTCGCTGGTGTGGGTGAGCGTACCCGTGAGGGCAACGACTTCTACCACGAGATGAAGGACTCCAACGTTCTCGACAAGGTCGCGATGGTGTTCGGTCAGATGAACGAACCCCCGGGCAACCGTCTGCGCGTGGCGCTGACCGGCCTGACCATGGCCGAGCGCTTCCGCGACGAAGGCCGCGACATCCTGTTCTTCGTGGATAACATCTACCGCTACACCCTGGCCGGTACCGAAGTGTCCGCGCTGCTGGGTCGTATGCCGTCCGCGGTGGGTTACCAGCCGACGCTGGCCGAAGAAATGGGCCGTCTGCAGGAGCGCATCACCTCGACCAAGGTTGGCTCGATCACCTCGATCCAGGCCGTGTATGTGCCGGCGGATGACTTGACCGACCCGTCGCCCGCTACCACCTTCCTGCACCTCGACTCCACCGTCGTGCTGTCGCGTGACATCGCCGCGCTGGGTATCTACCCGGCCGTTGATCCGCTCGACTCCACCTCGCGCCAGCTCGATCCGCTGGTCGTGGGCGAAGAGCACTACGGTGTGGCCCGCCAGGTTCAGCAGACCCTGCAGAAGTACAAGGAACTGCGCGACATCATCGCGATTCTGGGCATGGACGAACTGTCGCCGGAAGACAAGCTCTCCGTGGCTCGTGCGCGTAAGATCCAGCGCTTCCTGTCGCAGCCCTTCCACGTTGCGGAAGTGTTTACCGGCTCGCCGGGCAAGTACGTCTCGCTGAAGGACACGATCAAGGGCTTCAAGATGATCGTCAGCGGCGAGCTGGACAGCCTGCCGGAACAGGCTTTCTACATGGTCGGCAACATCGACGAGGCCATCGAGAAGGCCAAGAAGCTCCAGTAACGAGGCTGCCCGCGCGCCACGTGTGTGGTGCGCGGGACATCAAGGGGAAACACTATGGCTATGACGGTTCACGTCGACATCGTCAGCGCGGAAGAGCAGATCTTCTCCGGGCTGGCGGAATTCGTCGCGCTGCCTGGCGAGACGGGTGAACTCGGCATCCTGCCTGGTCACATGCCGCTCATGACCCGGATCAAGCCGGGCGCCGTGCGTGTGCGTGCCCAGAACGCAACCGAAGACGAACTGGTTTTCGTTGCGGGTGGCCTGCTGGAAGTTCAACCGGGTCTGGTGACGGTGCTTGCCGACACCGCGATCCGCGGCAAGGATCTCGACGAAGCGAAGGCGCTCGAAGCCAAGCGCAAGGCCGAGGAAGCCATGGCCAACCAGACCGCGCGTCTGGACTATGCCAAGGCCCAGGCCGAGCTGATGGAAGCGGTGGCGCAACTTGCCGCCATCCAGCGTCTGCGCAAGCGCGGGCACTGAGCGGGCTTGCCTTGTACCTTGGTACAAGGCGCCGGACAACAAAAAAGCAGCTCTGCGGAGCTGCTTTTTTGCTTTCTGCGCCATGAGCGCCGCGCAGGCGCAAAGGCTGTTCAACGCCGACGGCGGCTTTCGAGGCGCTGCAACCGCTTGTCCAGCCTGGCCAGATCGTCGCGCAGTGCGATGAGCGCCTGCGCATGTTCTGGCAGGGCATGACGCGATACCAGCAGTGGCGCCTCTTCGGTGAGGTACTCGGCCAGCGTACCGCCCGCGCGCTGTGCAGAGCGCCGGCCTTGATCCATCAGCTGCTTGCCGCCTTCGACCAGGCGGTGGGCGGCAATGTCGCCGAACAGGCGTGCCAGGTCTTCCTCGGCGTCCCAACGTAAATGACGGAAAACGAAGCCGAGCGCTTCGGCAAACTCGGCGTTGCCCTCGATGCGCACGTGGCGCATGGCGGTCTCCAGCCCGTCTACCAGTAGGCGTGGAAGCTCGCCAACCAACAGGTGAAGGCTGACATCCGGCGCCTGGGCGGCGCTCCATTCGGCCAGATAGCCGTCCGCTGCAATACAGAAATCGATGTCGCCCAGAGGTTGCACCGACAGGCGTGCAGTCTGTCCCGCGTGGGCCTGCAGGCGCGCACGCGCCCATCCTGCCTGCGAGAGAAGGTGGTTGGTGGCGGTCAGGAAGACGCTTGACAGCATGGGAAGCCCCAAAAGCAAAGGAGGCACGCCAAGGTGCCTCCAGTCACGGGTGTGAGATCAGTTGCCGATCACTGCGTCTGCTGGACGCCAGCAATCAGCCAGCCACCTTCGCCGCTGATCGGCTTGGTGAGGTGCCAGATCTCGTCGAACGCCACAGGTGCGGCGTCAGCCTCTTCGCGCAGCAAGCCGGTGAAGCGCACGCTCACGATGTAGCGGTTGTCGGCCTCCTCCACATCGATGACCTCGGCGTTGAGCTCGACGACGTCGGTGCGCTGTTCGGCGCCGCGGCGCTCGTTGAGTTGCATGCACAACTCGGCGAACACCTCGGGCGTGGTGAATTCGCGCAGGTCGTCCAGGTTGCCGGCGTCGTTCGCTGCCTGCAGGCGGATGAAGTTCAGCTTGGCCTGACGGGCGAAGCCGTCGGCGTCGAAGCCGGAGGCGACGGCCTTTTCGAGGCCGCTGGCTGCGACTGCTCCAGCTTCACCGCTGCCGCCGAACGGCTGCTGGGCCTGGAAGGCGGTGGTGCCGGCCGGGCTCGCCGCAGCGCCGGCGGAGGCGCCTGCGTACTGCATGCGGTTGGGCTGCGTACCGGCAGCCGCACCACGGCGGAAGATCATGCGGAAGATGAAGAAGGCGGCAGCAGCCAGCAGCAGGATCATGAAGAAGTTGGCAAAGCCTTCGCCCAGGCCCAGGTGCGAGAACAGGGCGGCCAGGCCGAGACCGGCGGCGAGGCCGGCGATCGGGCCCATCCAAGAGCGGCTCTGCGCGGCCGGTGCAGCGGCCCCCTGGCGCGGTGCCTGTTGCGTGGCAGCGGGTTGGCGCGGCTGGGCCGGCGGCGTGGCCTGGCGCTGCATGCCGAAGCTGCTGCCGCCGCCGAGGCGCTTGGCTTCGGCCTCAGGGATCACGAAGGCAAACGAGGCGATCGCGAGGACGAGGGTCATGAAGAAGGATTTCATTGGTACGTGGTCTCCGGTTTCAAAGCTTGTATCCGCGGTGCAGCGCAACGACGCCTGCACTGAGGTTGAAGTAGTCGACTCGGGAGAGCCCGGCTTGTTCCATCATCGACTTCAATTCTTCCTGGCCAGGATGCATGCGGATCGATTCGGCCAGGTAGCGGTAGCTGTCGGCGTCGTTCGCCACCTTTTGCCCCATCCAGGGCAGCAGCTTGAAGGAGTACAGGTCATAGAACGGTGACAGCGGCTTCCACACCCGCGAGAACTCGAGTACCAGCAGGCGGCCGCCCGGACGCAGCACGCGGCGCATCTCGGCGAGCGCGACGTCCTTGTGCGTCATGTTGCGCAGGCCGAAGGCGACGGTGACGCAGTCGAACCAGTCGTCGGGGAAGGGAAGCTTTTCGGCGTTGCACTGCGCCACGGGCATTGCGAATCCGTGGTCGACGAGACGGTCGCGGCCACGCGAGAGCATCGCGTGATTGATGTCCGTGAGCCAGACCTGGCCCTTGCGGCCGACCTTGCGCGAAAACGCCAGCGAGAGGTCTGCGGTGCCGCCGGCAACGTCGAGTACGCGGTCGCCTTCGCGCACGCCCGACACCTGAATGGCGAAGTGCTTCCAGACGCGGTGCAGTCCGAGCGACATCAGGTCGTTCATGATGTCGTACTTCTGGGCAACCGAGGAGAATACCTCGGCGACCTTCTTTTCCTTCTGTTCCTCGGCGACGGTTTCGAAGCCGAAGTGCGTGGTCTTGTCGCTCATGCCGTTCTCAGTGGTGATGGCCGCAGCCGCCCGCCTTGGGAGCAGCTGCCGGTACCAGGGCGGGGTCGCGCGTGCCGCCTTGTTGCTCGAGGCGCTCGAGGTAGGCCGCCCACAGGGCCTCCTGCTCGCGTCCGAGGCCGTAGAGGTAGTCCCAGGAGTACAGGCCGCTGTCGTGGCCGTCCGAAAATACCGGCTTGATCGCGTAGTTTCCGACCGGCGAGATGTCGACGATATCGATGTCGCGCTTGCCCTGCTGCAGCGTCTCCTGGCCCGGTCCGTGGCCGCGGACCTCGGCAGAAGGGGAATAGACGCGCAGGAACTCGAAGGGCAGCTGGAAGCGGCTGCCGTCGTCGAAGGCGATCTCGAGCGTCCTGGACTTGCGGTGTACCGTGATGTCGGTGGGAGTCGGCGTGTTCTGGTCGAGTCCGGCCATGGCTTGAATCCCGATTATGGGGTCACAATCATACCCGAATCGGAGGCTGCTCGTTCCGGGGTTGGCTTGCGTGAGGGGCGCGGGATCGTGGGTGCGGGTATTGCATTGCGATGACGTGTCATGAAAGCGTCAAAGAGCTGCAATACACTGCCGCTGCTGCTAACAGGGAGTTCAGGCATGCCAGCGAACATATTGCTTGTGGAAGACGAACCGGCGATTCAGGAGCTCATCGCGGCAAACCTGAGCCGTGCGGGGCACCATGTGGTGCGCGCCGCGGACGCGGAGACGGCGCATCGTATCGTGCGCGAGGCCTTGCCGGATCTCGTGCTGCTCGACTGGATGCTACCGGGCGCTTCAGGGATCGAGTTTGCCCGCCGCCTGCGTGCCGAGGAGCGCACCCGCGACATTCCGATCATCATGCTCACCGCGCGTGGCGAGGAGCAGGACAAGGTGACCGGCCTCGAGACCGGTGCTGATGACTACATCACCAAGCCCTTCAGTCCGCGCGAACTCGTCGCCCGCATCAAGGCGGTGCTGCGCAGGCGCGCACCGCAGGCGACCGAGGATGCGGTGGAGCTTGGCGGCTTGCGCCTGGACCCGGCCACGCACCGCGTCAGTGCGGGTGAAACCGCACTCTCACTCGGCCCGACCGAGTTCCGCCTGCTGCATTTCCTGATGACGCATCCCGAGCGTGTCCACTCCCGTGCCCAACTGCTCGACCAGGTTTGGGGCGATCATGTTTTCGTCGAGGAGCGCACGGTGGATGTCCACATCCGGCGCCTGCGTTGCGCACTCGAGCCGACCGCCCACGACGCCTTGATCCAGACCGTGCGCGGAAGCGGCTACCGCTTCTCGGTGCATGCGCCGCTGGCATCGAACGCGTCATAATCGTGCCTTCGCTCTCGCGTGGGAATGGCGTGATCCATCGATCGACTCGAAACATCGGGGTGGCCGCGGTGGCGCCATTTGTCGCCGTGCTCGTACTGGCGATGCTCGCTGCGGCTTTGCGCGGCAGCGATGCCGCGCTGGCGCTGCTCATGATCGGTTTCGTGGCTGCGGCTATGCTGCTCGCGCGCAACCTGCGTCTCCTCGTCGAGTGGGCGCGCCAGCCGGTCGGTACGCCACCACCACAGGGCGAGGGGCTGTGGGGGACGGTATTCGCCGAGATCGGCGAGCGCCTGCAGCGCGAATGCGACGTCAAGGAGAAGCTGTCGGCCGAACTGGCCCGCTTCCAGCACGCCGCGCAGGCCATGCCCGATGGGGTGCTGTATCTCGATGAGGACGATGCCATCGAGTGGATGAACCCGATGGCCGAGCAGCATTTCGGGCTCGATCGTCGCAAGGATCTGCGCAGCCCGCTGCCCAACCTGGTCCGCCAGCCCGAGTTCGCAGCCTATCTTGCGTCCAGGGATTATTCCGAGCCTCTCGTGCTGCATGCCCTGCGGCGACGGGATGGCACTCTCCAGGTACTGGTCATTCCGTTCGCGGGCAAGCAACGCATGGTGCTGTCGCGCGATGTATCGCAGCTCGAGCGCCTGGAGAACGTACGCCGCGACTTCGTGGCCAACGTCTCGCACGAGATGCGCACGCCCCTGACCGTGGTGGGGGGCTTCCTCGAGACGCTGATCGATGGGCTCGACGATTTTTCACGCGAAGACGTCATCCACTTCCTGACCCTGGCCAGCGAGCAATCCACGCGCATGCAGCGTCTCATCGAGGAGCTGCTTACCCTGTCCGCACTCGAGACCGGTGCGCCGGCCCAGATCGACGACGAGCCGGTCGATGCGGTGGGCTTGGTGCGTGAGGTGGCGGCCGAGGCTGAACTGCTGTCGGCCGGGCGCCACACGCTGAGTCTGGTGGTCGAAGGCGAGGCAGCCCTGCTTGGCAGCCGCAAGGAGCTTCACAGTGCGTTCTCCAACCTGGCAAGCAACGCGGTACGCTACACCCCGGCCGGAGGACATATAGAGATCGGCTGGCGCGCCGGGCTGGAGTGCGGTGAGTACTGGGTTCGTGACGACGGAATCGGTATCGATCCGGCTCATATCCCGCGCCTGACCGAACGCTTCTATCGTGTCGATCGCGGGCGTTCGCGGGAGACGGGCGGAACCGGGCTCGGACTGGCGATCGTCAAGCACATCGTGACCCGGCACCAGGGCGAGCTCGTCATCGAAAGCGAACTCGGCAAGGGCAGCCGCTTCGCGATGCGTTTTCCTGCGCCGCGACTCAGGATGCAGCGCCCGTAACGTCGGTGAAGCTGCACTGGTCGAAGTTGGGGCCGCGCAGCAGCAGCTTGTCGAGTTCGATCATGCGGGTGGCTGCGCCATCGCGCAGTTCGACCACGCGCGCCTTGCGGAACCACTGTGCGGGCAGTACCACCGACTCAGCGGCCTTGAGTGCAGGCGTGGCCGGCAGCAGAAAAGCCTGGTGGTAGGGGTCCCTGCTCGCGGCCGATGAAGGTCGTGCGGCGACTACGCGCGGCATGCCCGCCAGCACGTTGATGCCGAGTTCCAGCGCGCCGTCGTCGCGGAACATCATCCAGCAGATGTCTGCAAGCAGGAAAGCCTGTCCGTCGGGCGGCCGGATGGCGACGAGCTGATGATGTTCCAGGCGGGCCTGGTCGCCGTCACGCAGCAGCTGGAGTCTGAAGCCGCCGACGGACTGGTCGAGGAGGGTCCACGATGCCGCCTCCAGGCCAAGCAGGGCGGCCTGCTCGCGGCGGCGCCGGGCCAGCTTTTCCGGGGTGTCGATCTCGGGAACGAGTTCGCCGAAGGTCAGCAGCGAAATGTCGTCGCGCAGTGCCCCGATGTGGCGTCCACCATTCGGCTGCTGGAAGACTTCGCCCTGGATGAGGTAGCCCATGGCCAGCCAGTCGCCGGACAGCGCCACCTCGCCCGTCTTGTTGCGGCGCGGGAAGCGCCGCCCTGCGCTGGCCAGCCCCCACGGCCGGTAGAGCGACAGCAGCAGCCGGCCGGCGTCGGCCGTCGAGCAGTCCTTGCCGAGGCCGAGTGATGCGGGTTTGGCGCCATGGCGGAACTGCGCCATCACGGCCTGAATCTGTGTCGCCAGTGTCGAGCCGTCGAAGCGGAGCAGGGTTGCGGTGCGCGAAAGCAGGCCGAGCGGGCGCAGGCCCAGGTCGGAGTCGAGCTCCACACCGTAGGTTGTCGATTTGGCTTCGTCGATGTGCTCATCGAGCGTGCAGTAGGGGGCAAAGCGCTGCGCCCAGCGCAGCACCCACCTGAGCTCCCGTTCACTGCGGCCATAGGGATTTGCCAGGTCGACGAGGAGGATCGCGACGTAGGTTTCGCGCGGACTCTGGGCGTGCCAGGTCTCGTTGAGCGGCTCGGCAACGCGGATCTCGGCGAGCCCCGCATGCAGTGCCGCTCCATAGGCCTCGTGCACGGTGTGCCACATGCCGGGCTCGAGCGCGCGGTGCGCCCTGAAGTACTCGAACAGGGCAAGGCCGGCGTAGAAGATCCGGCGTTCCGCGAGGAGCGGGCGCTGGTCCTCCAGGGTGCCCTCGTCGGCGTCACGTTCGGCGATGTGCGCATACGACCGCGCCACGTCCTGCCACAGCGCAACCACCTCGTGCAGGGTGCGGTTCTCGTCACCGTCCGGCGGCAGCGGGCGGGCCGCATAGCGCCCCCCCAGCTCGGTCTGGACGAAGTCGAGCGCTTCGCGCGCAGCCTCCAGAACCTCGAGGTGCTGGTTGGGGGCGGGCTTGCCCTCGAGCAGGCCGCGAATGATCAGGCCGAGCGTTTCATGCGTCGCGTGGACGTCGACTGTGCGCAGATTCCGCAACTGCTCCAGGCAGAAGGAGGGCTGGGTGTAGTCCATGAGGTCGGATTCGATATGCACGGCTGGGTAGTCAGTGGGACCGCGGGCCCAGCGCCGCCTCGATCGCACGCGCCAGTGCGACCGCCTCGGCGCCCGCATGTGCGATGCCTTCGCGCTGGGGAGCGCCCCAGATGGACTCGGGGTAATGGCGGTCGTCCCGGTAGCGCGGTATGACGTGCCAGTGAAGGTGCGGCACCATGTTGCCGAAGCTCGCGAGGTTGATCTTGTCCGGGTGCAGGAGCCCGCGCAGCGCACTCTCGGTCGCCATCACGATGTCGAGCAGGTGCTGGCGGTCGGCGGGCATGAGGTCGGTCATCTCGGCCACATGCTCACGCCACACCACGCGGCAAAAACCGGGGTGGGCTGCGTCATCGACACGGATGACCCGGCAGCGATCGTCTTCCCAGACGACTTGCTCCGGGGGCAGGGAGCACAGAGGACAGTCCATGCGCGTCTTCGATCCTGGAATTTGGAGTCACGAACCTACACTTTAACCCGTCGCCATGATTATGGACGAGGAACTGTTACGCGTTATGGGAGCTGTCGCCTGCCGCCGTGCGCGGATAGTCCTGAGCGACCGTCGCGCCCGGGCCGAGTTCGACCGGATGGCCGTTCTGGAACGCGATCAGCGTGCCGGCGGGAATGTCGTTCCACGCCTCGTTGTCGGTGAGTGCAGTGGTGGCGATGACGGCGACGCGGTCCTCGGGCGTGGTCACCTCGTTGAAGTCGACCGTGAGGTCCTCGTCGGACAGGTGTGCAAGCGGGAATGGCGCCTGGCGCACGATGTAGCACAGGCGCGACGAGCAATGCACGAACAGCCAGTCGCCGTCCGAGAGCAGGAAGTTGAACTCGCCGAGGCGGCCGATCTCGCAAGCCAGCTCGCGCAGCGCCGCGAACAGCGCCTCGGGTGTCGGTGCGCCGTCGCCGAAGCGCTGGGCCAGCGTGTCCATGATGAAGCAGAAGGCGAGTTCCGAATCGGTCGTGCCGACGGGGGTAAAGCGTCCGGACAGCGACGGGGCGAAGTCCTTCAGGTTGCCATTGTGGGCAAAGATCCAGTAGCGGCCCCACAGCTCGCGCTGGAAGGGGTGGGTGTTCTCCAGCCGCACCTCGCCCTGCGTCGCCTTGCGGATGTGGGCGATGACGTTCAGTGAGCGGATCGGGTAGTGCTTGACCAACTCCGCCACCGGCGAGTGTGCGCTGGGGGCGGGGTCGAGGAAGACGCGTACCCCACGCCCTTCGAAGAAGGCGATGCCCCAGCCGTCGCGGTGGTGGTCGGTGAGGCCACCGCGCGCGCGAAAGCCCGAAAACGAAAAGCAGATGTCGGTCGGCACGTTGCAGTTCATGCCCAGCAACTGGCACATCGTCTAACCCTCCGTTCTCGTCAGCCTTCGACGTCAGCTGCCGAGCTTCTTCCTGAGCAGCTCATTGACCTGCGCCGGGCTGGCCTTGCCCTTGCTGGCCTTCATGACCTGGCCCACGAGCGCGTTGAAGGCCTTGTCCTTGCCAGCGCGGAACTCATCCACGGATTTCTGGTTGGCGGCGAGAACCTCGTCGATCATCGCTTCGATCGCGCCGCTGTCGGTGACCTGCCTGAGGCCCTGCTTGTCGATGACTTCGTCAGCCGTAGCGCCCTCGCCGTTCCACAGCGCCTCGAACACCTTCTTGCCGATGGCGTTGGAGATGGTGTTGTCGGCAATGCGTGCGACCAGCCCGGCCAGCTGCGCGGGCGACACCGGTGAGTCGGTGATGTCGAGCTCGGCCTTGTTGAGGCGGGCGGCGAGGTCGCCCATCACCCAGTTGGCGCAGAGCTTGGGCAACTGAGCGGCCAGCGCCGTGCCTGCGGCCGATACCGTGGCCTGGTAGAAGTCGGCGACTTCCTTGGACGCGGTGAGCGTGGTGGCATCGTAGGCGGACAGACCCCAGTCGTCCATGAAGCGCGCCTTCATCGCCACCGGCAATTCGGGCATCGCAGCCTGCACGCGCGCTTTCCAGTCCGGGGAGATCATCAGCGGCAGCAGGTCGGGGTCGGGGAAGTAGCGGTAGTCGTGGGCGTCTTCCTTGCTGCGCATCATGCGCGTCTCGCCCGTGTCGGGGTCGAACAGGACCGTGGCCTGCTGGATGCGGCCGCCGTCCTCCAGGGTGTCGATCTGCCACTGAACTTCAAAGTCGATGGCCTGTTGCAGAAAACGGAAGGAATTGAGGTTCTTGATCTCACGCCGGGTGCCGAATTCGGTCGCGCCCTTCTTGCGCACCGACACGTTGGCGTCGCAGCGGAACGAGCCCTCCTGCATGTTGCCATCGCAGATGTCGATCCAGCGTACCAGCGCGTGCAGCGCGCGGGCGTAGGCCACGGCTTCGGCAGCGGAGCGCATGTCGGGCTCGGAGACGATCTCGAGCAGCGGCGTGCCGGCGCGGTTGAGGTCGATACCGGTCATGCCGTGGAAGTCCTCGTGAAGGCTCTTGCCGGCGTCTTCCTCAAGGTGGGCACGGGTCAGGCGCACCGTCTTCTCGTAGGCCGCCTCGCCCTCGCCGACGCGGATGGTGATCTCGCCGCCAACCACCACAGGCAGGTCCATCTGGCTGATCTGGTAGCCCTTGGGGAGGTCGGGGTAGAAGTAGTTCTTGCGCGCGAACACGCTCTTCTCGGCCACTTCGGCGCCGATCGCGAGGCCAAAGCGGATCGCGCGCTCGACCGCGCCGCGGTTGAGCACCGGCAGCACGCCGGGCAGGGCGATGTCCACCGCGCTCGCCTGGCGGTTGGCTTCGGCGCCGAAGGCTGTGCTCGCGCCGGAGAAGATCTTGCTGGCGGTGTTGAGCTGGGCGTGGACTTCCAGCCCGATGACGACTTCCCAATCGGATCGGCTCATGGTGTGTTCTCGTGTTGAGTGCGGCCCGCCGCCGGGGGTCAGTGGCACTGGCCGTTGGACCGATCGACGATGATCGGCCACAGGTAATCGAAGGCGCCGCGGGTGCAGTGTGCGGCGCAGTTGGCAAAGCCCACGGTGACGGCATTGCCCTGCTCGAAGATGTCCACCGTGCAGCCGTCGTCAGCCTGCAGGCGCACACTCGGCTTTTCGCGCGTCTGCACGAACGGGCCATGGAAGCTGCAGCGGCCGCGCTGCGGGATATCGACCACGGCGCTGAACGTTTCCACCCGCGATTGCGCAACGGCCAGCGTGATGCGCGTCGCGTAGCCGGCCTCGTCACGGAAGCTGCAGTCGGTGCGCACCTCGAGCGGGCGCCAGGGCATCGGTCGCAGGCGTGCTCCGGCCGAGCTCGGACTGGCGAGCACCTCGTCACTCACGGCGTCGGCAGGCGGCGTACCAGGCTGGGCGCATGCGCCCAGCAGCAGCGCTGCTGCCAGCGCTGCGATCCGGCTTGCAGGCTGCCGCCGCTGCATACCCGCTCCGAGGCTCAGGCAGTGCCCGCCGGCCGGCGGGCATGCCAGTCGGTGGCCTGCTGGAAGCGGTGCGCAGCTTGCAGCAGGCGCGTCTCGGCGAAGTAGTCGCCGATCAGTTGCAGGCCCACCGGCAGGCCATCGGCGCCAAAGCCGGCCGGGTGAGACAGCCCGGGCAGGCCGGCGAGGTTGACTGCGATGGTGTAGATGTCCGACAGATACATCTGCACCGGGTCGTCGGACTTCTCGCCCAGGGCCCAGGCGGTGGTCGGCGTGGTCGGGCCGGCGATCACGTCGCAGTGCTGCAGTGCAGCCTGGAAGTCCTGTGCGATCAGGCGGCGCAGGCGTTGTGCCTGCAGGTAGTAGGCGTCGTAGTAGCCGTGCGAGAGCACGTAGGTGCCGACCAGGATGCGGCGCTTGACCTCGGCGCCGAAGCCCTCCGCACGGCTCTTGCTGTACATGTCTGCGAGGTCGCCGTAGTCTGCGGCGCGGTGGCCGTAGCGCACGCCGTCGAAGCGGGACAGGTTGCTCGAGCACTCGGCAGGTGCGATCACGTAATAGGCGGGGATCGCCAGCTTCGCGTTCGGCAGCGACACTTCGACCGTTGTCGCGCCGAGCGCGCGGTACTGGTCGAGCGCCGTCTCGATGGCGGCGCGCACGTCGTCGGCCATGCCCTCGGCGAAGAACTCGCGCGGCAGGCCGATGCGCAGGCCCTCCAGCGGCTTTGCCGCCGCGGGGGCGGCAAGTGCAGCGGCGTAGTCCTCGGTCGGGCGCTCCAGGCTGGTGGAGTCGCGCTCGTCGAAGCCGGTCATCGCCGACAGCAGCAGTGCGCAGTCCTCGGCGCTGGCGCCGAAGGCCCCGGCCTGGTCGAGCGAGGAGGCGTAGGCGATCATGCCGTAGCGGCTCACCAGGCCGTAGCTGGGCTTGATGCCGGTGATACCGCAGAAGGCGGCCGGCTGGCGCACCGAGCCGCCGGTATCGGTGCCGGTGGCGACCGGCACCAGGCGCGCGGCCACGGCAGCGGCGGAGCCGCCCGAAGAGCCGCCGGGCACGCGCGCCGTGTTCCAGGGGTTCTTCACTGCGCCGAAGGCCGAGTTCTCGTTGGACGAGCCCATCGCGAATTCGTCCATGTTGGCCTTGCCCAGGCACACGGCGCCGGCGGCCTTGAGCAGGCTGACGACGTGGGCGTCGTAAGGGCTGACGAAATTGCCGAGCATCTTCGAGCCGCAGGTGGTCAGCACGCCTTCGGTGCAGAACACGTCCTTGTGCGCGAGCGGGATGCCGGTGAGGGCGCCGGCCGTACCGGCAGCGATGCGTTCGTCGGCGGCACGGGCCGCGGCGAGCGCACCGTCGCGGTCGACGGTGATGAAGGCATTGAGGCCCGGGTTGTGTGCGTCGATGCGGTCGAGGAACAGGCTTGCAAGCTCGACGGCGGAGAGCTGCCGCGTATCGAGTGCGCGGCGCAGTTCCGGAAGGGAGGCGTTGATCATGGTCTGGGCGGGCAGGTGGATGCCGCGGTGGCGGCCAACGACGGGGGCAGGACCGCGGGGCGGGTCATTCGATGACTTTCGGCACCAGATAGAGGCCGGCTTCGGTCTGAGGTGCGACCTTCTGGAAGGCGTCGCGGCGGTCTGGCTCGGTGACGAGGTCGGGGCGCAGGCGGGTGGCGAGCTCCTGCGGATGGCTCATTGGCTCGACCCCTTTGGTGTCGACCGCCTGCATCTGCTCGATGAGCTCGAAGATCCCGTTCAGCTTGGCACGGGTGGCGTCCAGTTCGGCGTCGGAGAGCGCGATGCGCGCGAGGCGGGCGATGTGCCCGACTTGATCATTGGACAGCGACATGAGGTAACAAAACCTGCTGAATCCACAAAGGTTTGTAGGTTATCATAATCATCTTTGCCCCGCCTGGGGCTGCACTGCATTGCAGCACGGGCGGGGTTTCGTGTTGCTGCGGGATTCAGGCGATGCGGCACGCGGCTCGACCACTCCACCGGTTTCGGAACCATTCATGTTCGGTTTTCTCCGCTCCTACTTCTCCAACGATCTCGCGATCGATCTCGGCACCGCCAACACCCTGATCTACGTGCGCGGCAAGGGCATCGTCCTCGACGAACCCTCGGTGGTGGCGATCCGCACCGAGGGCGGGCCCAACGCCAAGCGCTCCATCCAGGCGGTCGGTCACCAGGCCAAGCTCATGCTCGGCAAGACGCCCGGCAACATCACTGCCATCCGGCCGATGAAGGACGGCGTGATCGCCGATTTCGTCGTCACCGAGCAGATGATCAAGCAGTTCATCAAAAAGGTGCACGACTCGCGCCTGCTGTCGCCCAGTCCGCGCATCATCATCTGCGTGCCCTGCGGTTCGACCCAGGTCGAGCGCCGCGCGATCCGCGACGCGGCCCTGGCGGCCGGCGCCTCGCAGGTATTCCTGATCGAGGAGCCCATGGCGGCGGCGATCGGCGCCGGCCTGCCGGTGTCGGACGCCACCGGCTCGATGGTGGTCGACATCGGCGGCGGCACCACCGAGGTCGGCGTGATCTCGCTCGGCGGCATGGTCTATGCAGGCAGCGTGCGTGTCGGTGGCGACAAGTTCGACGAAGCCATCGTCAATTACATCCGCCGCAACTACGGCATGCTCATCGGCGAGACCACCGCCGAGAACATCAAGAAGGAAATCGGCTCCGCCTTCCCCGGTTCCGAGGTGCGCGAGATGGAGGTCAAGGGCCGCAACCTGGCCGAGGGCATTCCGCGCAGCTTCACCATCTCGTCCAACGAGATCCTCGAGGCGCTCACCGAGCCGATGAACCAGATCGTGTCCGCGGTCAAGATCGGCCTCGAGCAGACCCCGCCCGAACTGGGTGCCGACATCGCCGAGCGCGGCATGATGCTCACCGGCGGCGGCGCCCTGGTGCGCGACCTCGACCGCCTGCTGATGGAAGAGACCGGCCTGCCGGTGGTCGTGGCCGAGGAGCCGCTGACCTGCGTCGCCCGCGGCTGCGGCATGGCGCTCGACAAGATGGACCAGCTCGCTTCCATCTTCACCTCCGAGTGATGCCCCGCCCCGGCCTGCGCGCCGGGGCCCGGCTTCGCGCCTCAACCTGACGGCCCTGGTTTCTAGCGGATGTCTTTCGTCGGCCATCAGCCTCCTCCGATCTTCAAGCGCGGCCTGGCCCCCCTGGCGCGCCTGTTCATGTTCGTCGCCCTGTGCCTGGTGCTGCTGGTGGCCGACCTGCGCTTCCGCTACCTCGAGGTGGTGCGCAACGGCCTGTCGGTGATCACCTATCCGCTGCAGATGGCGGCTTCCACGCCGGCCGACGTGGTGCGCAATGCCGCGCGCTACTTCGGCACCCTGATCGACGTCCAGCTCGAGAACGCCGAGCTGCGCCGCCACCAGCTCGACGTCGGTGAGCGCCTGTTGCGCTTCGACCATCTCGAGCGCGAGAACGCCGAGCTGCGCGGCCTGCTCGAGATGTCGCAGCGCATCGCCGTACGCAGCGTCGCCGCCGACATCCTCTACAACGCGCCCGACCCCTTCGCACGCAAGGTCATCCTCGATCGCGGCGCGCAGCAGGGCGTGGAGCCGGGGCTGGCGGTGGTCGATGCCCAGGGCGTCATCGGGCAGGTCACGCGTGTGCATCCGATCCAGTCCGAGGTGACGCTGCTCACCGACCGTCGCCAGTCGATTCCGGTGAGCGTGGTGCGCAACGGCGTGCGCGGCGTGCTCTACGGCACCGGTCGCGGCAGCCTGGAGATGCGTCATGTGCTGGCCGACGTCGATATTCAGCCCGGCGACCAGCTGGTGACGTCCGGCCTGGACGGCGTCTATGTGCCGGGCCTGCCGGTGGCGAAGGTGCTCAGCGTCAATCGCGAGGCCGATGCCTTTGCCCGCATCGACTGCGAACCGCTCGCCGCCATCGAGCGCAGTGTGCAGGTGCTGGTGGTGGGGCGTGCGGCGTATCCGCCTCCGCCCCCGGCCTCCGAGCCCGAAGGGAGGCGCTGAGCCATGCAGCCGACCAACCGCTCCAGCCGCATCCTGCTGCCGGTCAAGCTCTGGTTCGTTTACCTGAGCCTGTTCGCGGCACTGGGCCTCGAATACATCCCGACTGGCCGCACCCCCGGCCTGCCCGACTGGGTGGCGCTGGTGCTCGCCTTCTGGTGCGTGCGCGAGCCGCTGCGCATCGGCATGGGCGTGGGCTTCGTGTTTGGCCTGCTGGTCGATGTCGGCCTGGGCGCGGCCATGGGCCAGCATGCGCTGGCCTACGTGGTGCTCGCCTACCTTGCCAACACCCTGGCGCGCCGCGTGCTGTGGTTCCCGTCGTGGCAGCAGGCGCTGCATGTGCTGCCCCTGCTGCTGCTGGCGCAGCTCCTGATGATGGCGGTACGCCTGCTGGCGGGAGGGGAGTTCCCCGGCTGGTCCTATTTCCTGTCGAGCTTCAGCAGTGCGCTGCTGTGGGCGCCGCTGTCCTTCCTGCTGCTGCTGCCGCAATACCAGCCGGTGGAGCGCGATGACAATCGCCCCATCTGAGGCGGGGCGCCGATGACCGAGTTTCGCACACCGGCCGCCGATCTTGCCCGCTTCAGGCTGCGTGTAGTGGTGGCGGCCGTGTTCGTCCTCATCTGCCTCGGCCTGCTCGCGGCACGCTTCCACTTCCTGCAGGTCCAGCGTCACGACTACTTCCTGACCCGCGCCGAAGACAACCGCATCGCGCTGCTGCCGGTGGTGCCGCACCGCGGCACCATTGTCGACCGCAACGGCGTCGTGCTGGCGCGCAACTACGCCACCTACACCCTGGAGATCATGCCTTCCGAGGTGCGCGACCTCGAGGGGACGCTGGCCGAGCTTTCCACCCTGGTGCCGATCGAGCCCCGCGACCTGCGCCGCTTCCGCAAGCTGTTCGAGGAGAGTCGCAACTTCGAGAGCGTGCCGGTGCGCAGCCGGCTCACCGACGAGGAGGTGGCGCGTGTGGTGTCGCAGCGCTACCGCCTGCCCGGGGTGGATGTGCGTGCCCGCCTGCTGCGCGACTACCCCCAGGGCACGACCGCGGCGCATGTGGTGGGCTACATCGGCCGCATCAACGAGCGCGACGTCGAGCGCATCGAGGAGCGCGGCCAGACCGCCAACTATCGCGGCACCCTGCACATCGGCAAGGCCGGCCTGGAACAGTCCTACGAGGCCGAACTGCATGGCACCACCGGCGTCGAGCAGGTCGAAGTCAACGCCAGCGGGCGTGCGGTGCGCGCGCTGTCCCACACCCCGGCCAGTTCGGGCAACGATCTCGAGCTTACCCTGGACATCGAGTTGCAGCGGGTGGCCGAGACTGCCTTCGGCGACCGCCGCGGTGCGCTGGTGGCGATCGAGCCCTCCACCGGCGGCGTGCTCGCCCTGGTATCGATGCCGACCTACGACCCCAACCTCTTCGTCGATGGCATCTCCACGCAGGACTGGCGCGCGCTCAACGAGTCGCCCGACCATCCCCTGCTGCACCGCGCCATCTACTCCACCTATCCGCCAGGCTCCACCTTCAAGCCCTTCATGGCGCTCGCCGGGCTGGAAACCGGCAAGCGCACGGCGAGGCAGGCAATCCACGACGTCGGTTATTTCAACTTCGGCGGCCATCGCTTCATGGATGACAAGATCGGCGGCCACGGCATGGTCGACCTGCACAAGTCGATCGTGGTGTCGTGCAACACCTACTACTACCAGCTCGCCAACGAGCTCGGCATCGAGGGCATCGCCAGCTTCATGGCGCCCTTCGGCTTCGGTGATCGCACCGGCATCGACCTGCCGGGCGAAGCCATCGGTGTGCTGCCGTCCCCGGAATGGAAGCGCAACCGCTTCCGCAAGCCCGAGCAACAGCGCTGGTACGCGGGCGAGACCATCTCGGTCGGCATCGGCCAGGGCTACAACGCCTTCACGCCGCTGCAGCTCGCCAACGCGATGGCAGCCCTGGTCAATGACGGCAAGCTGTTCCGCCCGCACGTGGTCAAGTACGTGGTCGATTCGCGTACCGGCGAGCGGCGGGCGATCGAGCCCGAGCCGCTGCGCGAGATCCCGCTCAAGCAGGCGCATCTCAAGGCCGTGCTGGACGCCATGGTGGATGTAAACAAGAGCGGCACCGGGCGGCGGGCCTTCCAGGGTGCGCCCTACAGCGTTGGCGGCAAGACCGGTACCGCCCAGGTGTTCTCGCTGCGCGGCCAGCGCTATGTCGAGAAGAACGTGCGCGAGCGCCTGCGCGACCACTCCTGGTTCGTCGCCTACGCGCCCGCCGAGAACCCCAAGATCGCGCTTGCCGTGCTGGTCGAGAACGGCGGCTTCGGCTCGCAGTCGGCTGCACCCATTGCCCGCCAGGTGATCGACTACTACCTGCTCGACCAGCGCGCAGGTGCGCCTGCAGCGGAAGACGACAACGCCACCGAGTCCGAGGATGCGGCCAATGGCACAGCGCCGGCGCGTACCGGCGAGGGTGATCCGTCGCCGCGCGAACCTGCTGCGCCCGCCGTGCCGCAGGCAGCATTGGTGCCTGGGCAGCCGACGAGGGTGACGCGATGAACGAGACCCGCTTCAATCCGTTCGCGCTGCTGCGCGCCGCCGTTCGCCCGCTCGACCCGGTGCTGCTGGTGCTGCTCGCCGTGCTGCTGGCGAGCGCCCACATCCTGATGCAGAGCGCCTCGCCCGAGCGTGTCGATTCGCAACTCACCCATTTCGCCATCGCGCTGCTGGGCATGTGGGCGTTGGCGCTGCTCAAGCCGCAGCGCCTGCTCGCGCTGGCGGTGCCACTCTACGTGCTGGGCGTGTTGCTGCTGATCGCGGTGGACCTGTTCGGCGAGGTGTCGAAGGGTGCGCAGCGCTGGCTGGACCTGGGCGTGGCACGTATCCAGCCCTCGGAACTGATGAAGATCGCCATGCCGTTGATGCTGGCCTGGTTCTTCCAGCAGCGCGAGGCCCAGACGCGGGCGCTGGATTTTTTCGTCGCGGCGGCATTGCTCGTGGTCCCCGTGGCGCTGATCGTGATCCAGCCCGACCTGGGTACCAGCCTGCTGGTGGCGGCCTCGGGTATCTTCGTGATCTTCTTCGCCGGGCTGTCGTGGAAGCTGATCATTCCGCTGGTGGTCGCCGGCGTGATCGGCCTGGGCTCGATCGTCGCCTTCGGCGACACGCTGTGCCAGCCCGAAGTGGACTGGCAGGTGCTGCGCGAGTACCAGAAGCAGCGCGTGTGCACCCTGCTCGACCCCACCCGCGACCCGCTCGGCAAGGGCTTCCACATCATCCAGTCGACGATCGCGATCGGCTCGGGCGGCCTCATGGGCAAGGGTTGGATGGATGGCACCCAGACCCACCTCGCCTTCCTGCCCGAGCGCCACACCGACTTCATCTTCGCTGTGCTCGCCGAGGAGTTCGGCCTGATCGGTGCGGTGGCCCTGCTCGTCGTGTACGTGCTCATGCTGCTGCGCGGCTTTCACATTGCCGCCAACGCGCCGACCCATGCGACGCGGCTGCTGGCCGGCGCAATCACGATGATCCTGTTTACCTACGCCTTCGTGAACATGGGCATGGTCAGCGGCATCCTGCCCGTAGTGGGCGTGCCACTGCCCTTCATCAGTTATGGCGGAACTGCACTGGTCACGCTCTGTCTGGGCATCGGTATCCTGATGAGCATCCAGCGCAGCCGCTTTGCAGACAAGACCTGACCTTCGGACGGAAAGATGAATCCGACGCCTTCGACCTCCCCTGCCGGTGCCGCGCGCGCTGCCGGCAGCCGGCTCCTGCCCCTGTCGTTTTGCCTGGCCCTGTTCGCCGGCCTGCTCTCCGGTTGCGGTTCGACCCCCAGGCAGGGCGACGAACCGGTCGCCAGCGCGCCGACGACGCAGCCGGCTGCGCGCGCGCCAGCACCGGCGCGCGCGACGCGTGGCGGGGGCTATTACCTGGACGACGGTCCCGACGACGTGTTGCCCGACGACCTCGACAACATCCCCGATGCCGAGCCTCGCGCGGAGCCTCTGCACCGCTTTGCCAACAGGCCTTACCACGTGATGGGGCAGAGCTTCGTGCCGGTGACCGAAGTGCGCCCTTTCCGCCAGCGTGGCCACGCGAGCTGGTACGGGCGGCGCTTCCACGGCCGGCCGACCTCGAGCGGCGAGCCCTACGACATGTACGCCATGACGGCTGCGCACCCGACGCTGCCGATCCCGAGCTACGTGCGCGTCACCCATCTCGACAACGGGCGTTCGGTGGTGGTGCGGGTCAATGACCGCGGCCCCTTCCTGCGCGGCCGTGTCATCGACCTGTCGTACGCTGCTGCCCACCGTCTGGGCTATATCAACGCCGGCAGCGCGCAGGTGGAGGTCGAGCAGATCCTGCCCGACGAGGCTCCCCTGGTGGCGAGCACGCGGCCGGTACCGCCGCTCGCTGCGCGCGCCGACGAGGGCGTGGTCGCTGCCGGCGAACCGGCGCTGGCCGCACGTGCGCTCGAGCCCCTGCCCGCGAC
>WPCG01106931.1_pt1 | contig 30035 bp, 21 predicted proteins | sample 5403311 | NCBI WGS metagenome assembly WPCG01 (sample SAMN12869467, study PRJNA574797) | sludge metagenome | isolation source: wastewater treatment of Control | place: China:Beijing | collected 2019-05-17
TTATCCATATCTGCAGGAAATTGGTAAGCTTAAAGAGAGAGTACATACATATGACATGATTGAAGAAGAAGATCTCCGTAAAATTAGATCGTACGTAAAAAGCCTACCGAGTAATGAGGGAAACAATCTATTTTATCAAACTCTTATTTTATTACTTATGGATACTGGTGCGAGAATAAATGAAATACTTAACATCAAGAAAGAAAATGTCAATATCCAGGATCAAGAAATTTTGTTGACTGAAACTAAAACAAAAATAGACAGAACTGTATTTTTTCAAGATAGCTCCGTAAGAATATTAAAAGCTATGTATGATTTAGAGAATGAACATGGGTATTTATTACATCATATAGTTCTCAATAGAAGACCAAACTATTTTGATGTAGACAATTATATGAGAAAGTTAAGAAAAATACTAGAGCTTAAGAAACTCCATGCACATATGTTTAGACATTCTCTAGCTACTATTTGGCTACAATCTGGTGCAGATATAGTTAGTGTGATGAATGTTATGGGTCATAAGAACATGGAAACTACACAACGATATCAGCATGCTAAAAAGAAGCATATGAAAAACATGTACAATTCAAAATATAACCTTGATTAGATTTCTCCGTCTAACTTAGCACCTACAACTTTATAAACACCTTTAAACCCGAATAAATCATTCGGTGTGCATTTAAATAAATCGCATAGTGTTACTATTTGTTTGGGGCTAGGTGAAGCTTTACCGCTTTCCCAACCCCAATATGAAGCCTGAGATATGTCTAGCACTTTAGAGACATCTCTTTGGCTCATACCGGATTTTTTGCGGTATTCTTTAAGTCTTAATACGTTCATGGATAAAACCTCCATATTAAAATATTGAAAGCATATTGCTATAAAAATATTGACAGCAATATGCTTTTAAGATACAATGGTGTTAAGAAAGCATATTGCTTTTACATTTATTAAAAATTAATCCTGGTTAAATTATGTCGTTACCAGGACGATATGAAAGGGTCTAGACTATGAATGAATCATTCAAGTTGATAATGGATATTGCCACCCCAATAGTTGTGTTACTGTATATCTTTGCATCCGTATTTATCATCAAACAACTAAGCGAGGATTTGAGATTGCTAAAAAGTCAGGTGAATGATTTAGAGCAAAACAAAGTCTCAATAACCAAAAATCCAAGAGGTAATATTAAGCATAATCCAGGACATTAAGAAGTTCTTTCAAGGATTTGTCGGTTAATTCAAAATACTCTTGTTCAAAAAATCTATCAGTTTTTATAGTTCGGGTCTTTCTGTTTACATTTTCCCATTTATCATTTTTACGCACAGCTAAAGATTTCATTCTGATAGTGTTGTTCTCGATATAACTAATATCATCAATGTTGATGATAACTTCACCAACTGTCCTTTGAGGCAAGTAATCAACTATTTCTATTTTAAAAAACTTTGACATGCTAAATTCTCCTTTTCGATCAATATTAATTAAATAAAAATCCTAGTGATTTAACAAAATGGTCGTTTACACTAGGATGACTTGCTTATTTTGGCAGGGATAGCAGGACTCGAACCCGCTCTAACGGTTTTGGAGACCGCTGTGCTACCATTGACACCATATCCCTAACAGCATGTATAAGTATAGCATAGGTAAAGATTAAAATGCAATTGTAAACACATAAAAAAAGACGAAAATTTTATTTTTCGTCTTCTGGAATGTCTTTAAATAACGATTTTTTTTCTAATGCTTCTTTATCTTTTGCAAGTTGAGTTTGCTTGTACTGCATTTTCTGTCTAACATATTTATGGAAGAATAAGAAGTATGTTATCATGATTACGACCAATATATAAATAAACATAATTCTCCAAACAATACCATTATATGGAGTTAGATCATCTTGCTCAGTGACTAGATTGTAAAGAGCAATATCATCATCTGTTAAACCATCTTCACCAAAAATGTCTTTAAGGCGATATAAACTAGGGTCTATATCAAAGTTGCTATCCTTATGATTATCGTGAACTGCATCACGATACTCTGTTTTAGATCCTACAAATAAGGGAATATCATCAAAGACATAATCACCATTATCATTAGTCTTACCATTTGAGTATTCTAAAGTGATCGTTTCGATGGTCGCATACTCTTTTTCTGCACTTTCATCATCATTTGGAATTAATAAATAGTTATCAGCATCAAATAAAAATAATGCTGGTACATTATATATACTAAATTGAAGTACTGGATCATAATATATGCTACCAAAGTTTTGATAACTCTCATTGACTAATAACGTTTGATGACTTAAGTTTACCGTCATTTTAATAATTGGATCTTCTACAAGTCCATCATCTTCAACAATGTTAATATCATTAATGACAAACATTAAACCATCATAAGACTCGTTGCTATAAGATATACCAATAGCATAAGCGGATAATTTAAATTGATAATTACCTTCATCACTAATATATTGGTATAATAAAGGAGATTCTCGATAATAATCAATGGTAAGAAGTGTATTAAGTCCTTTTAATAAGATATCATCATCGTTTAAGTGATCTTTAATTTCTGCTTCATAATATGCTTGAAGTTTAGCCGTATATGCTATTCTATATACAATTACTGATATAAATGCGATGGCTAAGACATAAATAGATCTACCTATCCATTTCATCATGTGTATCACACCTTTCCTAAGGTATGATACATGATATTTAAATAATTTACAACTAAATTAAAAAAATTACACAATTTCACTTTACAAATATGATTTTTATTGTATAATAGAAATTGCGCTATGATATGGCGGTTGTGGCGAAGTGGTTAACGCATCGGATTGTGGTTCCGACATTCGAGGGTTCGATTCCCTTCAGCCGCCCCATAGTATTTATAGGCCCATAGCCAAGGGGTAAGGCAAGGGACTTTGACTCCCTCATCGTTGGTTCAAATCCAGCTGGGCCTGCCATTTAATTAATAGAGACGATTAGTCGTCTCTTTTTTTTGAAGTAAAAATAGTTTTTATTCCTTAATATGAGATAGGAGGAATGAAACAATGAAAAAAATATTGATTTTATGTATATTGCTTTTTTTAGGTTTTTTTATGACCACAGGTACTAGTTATGCTAACAATGATGATTTTCCTGCAGGAAGAAATTATTTAGATTTAAACCAACTGATTCAAAGAACAGATAAACAAAATGCTTTTAAAACTAATGATTCATTTAAGATTAAAGAACAGTCTACGTATACATTGGTCATGAGTAAAAGCTTTCTTATGGACTTATACGATGATATTGAATCAAAATATCTAACAATCACTCATGAACCATCGGGATATAATCCAGAGTATTATTACACTAAGGACTTATTAAATGAAAGAGTGTACATTGAAATAGAACCATCTTCATATGAAGGAGATAATTATTTATATTTAGAAGATATTACATTGCCAGCTACACATCAACTAACAAACTATGAAATCATATTATATGAAGGGACATATGATGATTTTATTGGATTTGAACCTTACTTAGCCCCTAATGAAGAAATTATTAAATATGGTCATATGGTTTTAAACTATGATGAGCTTTTATCAACAGAAACTATTCAATCCTTTGTAAATGCAAAAGATCCAATAGGTAATGATTTAGTTGTCGAGGTTATTCAAGATACATACACAACAAGTGATAAACATCCTGGAACATATGAAATGATATTTGAAACGATGCATAACAACATTACTAAACAATATGTATTATCAGTATTAGTAGAAGATTTAACGCCACCAAGTATATCTGTTGATAACCCTATTCAAATTGAGTTATCACAAAAAGTTAGTCTTCAAACTATTTTATCTTATATTGAAGTAAGTGATAATGTTGATTATCTAACATATCATAACTTAACTGTAATCAGTGAAACCTATTCTGATGCTGCTAAAACAGGGAAATATCACATTACTGTGGAAGCGATGGACTCAAGTGGTAATAAAAACACCGAAACTTTTGAGATTAAAATCATGGACACAACAAGTCCGACCATCAAAGGTCCTTCTCAAATTTTTATCTATATTAGTGATCCTACAATGACACACGAAGATGTTTTGAGTTATTTTCAGTTTAAAGATGATGTTGAACTAGATTTAGAAAGTATTGGATTTTCATATGATTCATACATGCAAACACAAACACCTGGAGTGTATCAAATGACGATAGAAGCATATGATATAGCGAGCAATCTTACGACTAAGGATATTTATATACATGTCATTGATAATCGAGGACCAGAATTTCACGTAAATGATAGTTATATCATGCATACAGTTTCAACTGAAATAAAAACTGAATCAGAAATCATTAATTGGTTAAAATCAACACTTCAAGACGAAGGTATTCATGTAGAAAATGTAACGATAGATTATAATGAGTATGCATTAAAAGCTAATCAAAATGGACAGTATTATGTATACATGACATATGAAGTAGATGATCAAACTTATCAAACAAGAGTCATGATTGATGTTACTGAAAACTTAAAGTTTTATCAAAATCCTATCTATCTATTAACGCTATTACCTGTAGGTGGTTTTATTGGTTATATAATATATAGAAAGAAAAAAGTGAAAATATAAGATATTTTTAAAAAAGAATTGACACTTTTCTAAAAAAAAGGTATAATTCTTTTTGCGCGGGTGTGGCGAAATTGGCAGACGCACTAGACTTAGGATCTAGCGCCTTACGGCGTGCAGGTTCAACTCCTGTCACCCGCACCATCTATTAAAAGAAGCGACTTCGTCGTTTTTTTATTTGGAATGATTAAGTTTAGAAAGTTTTTAAACTACATTAAATATATGTGAAATTCTAAAAAGCCCTTAAAAAAAAACGTTAAATGCGTTATAATATTATATAGTAAATGCTCACGACTTAATTGGAGGAATTAAATGTTAAAAATAGGAACGAAAGTTCAAAATTTTTCATTGCCTGATGCATACGGGAATATTCATAACTTATCTGATTATCTAGGTAAAAAAATTATTATATATTTTTATCCAAAAGATAACACATCAGGATGTACAACACAAGCCTGTGCATTTAAAGACAACTACGATGCGTATAAAGAAAAAGATATTGTCGTCATTGGTATATCAAAAGATAATGTCAAAAGTCATAAGAAATTTGTTGATGATTATGATTTACCATTTATATTGCTAAGCGATGAAGACATTAAAGTATGCTCATATTTTGGAGTATATGTTGAAAAAAGCATGTACGGTAGAAAATATATGGGTGTCAATCGATCAACTTTTGTATTAAATGAAGAAGGCATCATCACGCATGTTTTTGAAAAGGCATCTCCAAAAGAGAATGCAGCTGAGATTTTGAAAGTATTAAGTTAAATACGAGAATCAGGAGGAAGTATTCATGGTAGCTAAAAAAGTTATTAAATCAATGGATGGTAATGAAGCAGCAGCGTATTGCTCATATGCTTTTACAGAAGTAGCTGGAATTTATCCAATTACACCATCTTCACCAATGGCACAATACGTTGACCTTTGGGCTTCTGCAGGTAAGAAGAATTTATTCGGCATGCCTGTGAAGATTATTGAAATGCAAAGTGAAGCTGGCGCTGCAGGGACAGTGCACGGGTCATTACAAATGGGTGTATTGACTACAACATATACCGCTTCACAAGGGTTATTATTAAAGATTCCAAACATGTATAAGATTGCTGGTCAATTATTACCAGGTGTTATTCATGTTGCTGCTAGATCAATTGCAGCACAAGCTTTATCGATTTTTGGTGATCATCAAGACGTGATGGCAGCTAGACAAACTGGCTTCGCATTCTTGGCATCAACATCTGTTCAGTCATCGATGGATTTAGCAGGGATTGCACATTTAGCTGCAATCAAGTCTAGTATTCCATTCGTTCATTTCTTTGATGGGTTTAGAACTTCACATGAAGTTCAATCAATTGAAGTGATTGATTATGATGTGTTTGATCGTTTGTTAGACAAAGACATGGTTGCTAAATTCAGAGCTAAAGGGTTAAATCCTGAAAGACCTGTTACAAGAGGGACAGCACAAAGTGATGATGTATATTTTCAAACCAAAGTGTTACAATCATCATATTACGAAGCAGTACCTGATATTGTAAATGATTATATGAAAGAAATCTCTAAAGAAACTGGTAGAGATTATGCACCATTTACATATTATGGCGATAAAGATGCGACTGATGTCGTGATTGCTATGGGTTCTGTTTGTGAGTCAGCAAAACAATCCATTGATTACTTATTAGAAAAAGGTAAAAAAGTTGGTTTATTAACTGTTCATTTATATCGTCCATTTAGTGCAAAATATTTCTTAGATAAAATGCCTAAAACAGTTGAAAGAATTACTGTGTTAGATAGAACTATGGAACCAGGTGCTACTGGTAATCCATTATACTTAGATGTTAAATCAATTTACTATAAGGCTGAAAAAGCTCCGATGATTTTAGGTGGAGTTTATGGATTATCATCAAAAGATACGACTCCAGCTATGGTTGTAGCAGTATTTGAAAATATGGCTGGTCCTCAAAAAGATATGTTTACTGTCGGTATTGATGATGATGTTACACACACATCATTAACATTTGATAAGAACTTAGATTTAACTGATGCTAATGTGACTGAACTATTATTCTTTGGATTAGGATCAGATGGTACAGTAGGAGCATCTAAAAACATCACTAAAATTATTGGTGATAATACAGATTTATACTCACAAGCTTACGCGTCATATGACTCTAAAAAAGCTGGTGGTGTAACACGTATGCACTTGAGATTTTCTGATAAACCAATTCGATCAACTTATTTAGTTAACTATCCAAACTTTGTATCATGCTCTACAGATACATACCTTACTAAATATGATATGTTAAAAGGATTGAAACAAGGCGGTACGTTCTTGTTAAATACTCATACATCAAAAGAAGATGTTGAAAAATTATTACCTAACAAAGTAAAACGTCAATTAGCGATTAAAAAAGCTAAGTTCTATATCATTAACGCTGTAGATCTTGCGTATGAAATTGGATTAGGTAGAAGAATCAATACAATTATGCAATCAGCGTTCTTTAAATTAAATGAACATTTAATGGATGCTGAAAAAGCAAATGAATTAATGAAATCTTATGCTAAGAAGACTTATGGACGCAAAGGTGATGCAATTGTTAAGATGAATGCAGACGCAATAGATGCTGGATATAAGAACTTAGTAGAAGTTGATGTTAAATCAGAATGGGCAACTTTAGAAGATGCACCTTTAGCAAGTACTGATAGCCGTCCTGATTTCGTTAAAAAGATTGCAGACATCGTTAATGCAATAGAAGGTGATTCACTTCCTGTATCAGCATTCTTAGGATATGAAGATGCACATATGGAAAATGGATCAACAGCATATGAAAAACGTGGTATTGCAAACTATGTACCTGAGTGGAGAAGCGAAAATTGTATTCAATGTAATCAATGTGTATTCGCATGTCCACACGGAGTTATTCGTTCATTCTTAGCTGATGATCAAGAAGCAGCTAATGCACCTGATGGATCTAAATTTATTGATGCTAAAGGTAAAGATATGCAAGGCTATAAATTCTCAATCCAAGTTTCTACACTTGATTGTACAGAATGTGGAGTCTGTGTTGAAGTATGTCCTACAAAAGAAAAATCATTAGCAATGGTTCCAATTGGAGATGAACTTGCAAATGGTTCACAAGAAATTGCAGACTATTTCTTTAATGATGTAACATACAAAGATTTAGGAGATAATAATCCTAAGAATTTAAGTTTCAGACAACCTTTATTTGAGTTTTCTGGAGCATGTGCTGGTTGTGGTGAAACACCATATATTAAAGCACTTACTCAACTTTATGGAGATCATTTAGTGATTGCGAATGCTACTGGATGTTCATCAATTTATGGTGGATCATTCCCAGGGACTCCTTATACGACTAATTCAGAAGGTTTTGGTCCAGCTTGGGCAAACTCATTATTTGAAGATAATGCTGAATTCGGATTTGGTATGAGAATTGCATATGAAACAGTAAGAGATAGAGTACAATCATTATTATTTGATCATATGGATGATATGCCAGAAGAATTACAAGCTTTAGCTAAAGAATGGATTGAACATAGAAAGAGTGCAGAAGTTACTAGAAAGATTAAACCACAAATGGTTGCAGCTCTTGAAAAAATCAATAAACCATATGCTAAGGACTTATTAAGCATCAAAGATTATTTTGTTAAATCTTCACAATGGATTATCGGTGGTGATGGATGGGCTTACGATATTGGCTATGGTGGTATTGATCATGTTATGGCTAATAACGAAGATGTTAACATCTTAGTATTGGATACTGAAGTATATTCTAATACAGGTGGACAATCATCTAAATCAGCACCTACAGGTTCAATTGCTAAATTTACTGCTGCTGGTAAGAACACTAAGAAAAAAGACTTAGCAGCAATCGCTATGAGCTATGGACATGTATATGTTGCTCAAGTCTCTTCAGGTGCATCACAAGCTCAAGTTGTTAAAGCATTAAAAGAAGCTGAAAGTTATGATGGACCATCAATTGTTATCGCTTATTCACCATGTATTGAGCATGGTATTAAAGGTGGATTAACAAATTCTGCTCAACAAGGTAAACTTGCAGTTGAGTGTGGATACTGGCCAACATTTAGATTTGATCCAAGAAGAGAAGTTGATGGAAAAAATCCATTCCAAGTTGACAGTAGACCTCCAGTATGGGATAAATACCATGACTACTTATTAAATGAATCTAGATATTCTCAGTTAGCACAAATCAACCCTGATCATGCAGCAGAATTACTAGATAAGAACATGCAAGATGCTAAGAAGCGTTGGAAGATGTATCAAAGATATTTAGCTATGGATTACTCATTAGAATCACAAGAATCATAACAAACAATTTAAACTGTATGACGTATTTTATACGTTGTACAGTTTTTTCTTTTAAAAAACCTTTGACTTTTGATGAAAAAAGATTAAAATAGTATAAAAGATAAAAGAAAGGACAATCATACATGAACAAAACTTTTAGAAGAAGGTTTTCTTTTGCTATACTAAGTCTTATTATGGTATTCACTTTAATAGCTTGTAACCCAACTGAAGACCCTGAAGATCCAGAGGATCCAGTAACTTATACAGTTACGTTTAACTCAAATGGAGGCAGTAATGTAAATGCACAGACTGTTGAAGAAAATGAGACAGCTAGTAAGCCATCTGATCCAACATTAGAAGGATATACATTTGAGTATTGGTATTTAGATGATGAAACTGTTGAGTTTGATTTCACAACTGAGATAGTAGCAAATATTACATTAAACGCATTTTGGAGAGAAGTCGAACCTGATGGACCAACAGATTTAGAACTTATTGAAGAGGATATTAATGCTATAGTTGCTGATTTATATGCATCTGATTTTGAGCTAAATCTTCCAAATAGAGGACCAAATGGTAGTCGCATCACGTGGAGAACTACTGCTAGAAATGTATCATTTAATGGATTAATTCTTCCTTTATATGATGCAGTTGATCCTGAAGTTCAAGTCATTCAAGGAACTTTCTCTTTAGGTGCAGAAAAAGTTGTAGCAGATATAGATGTTACCATTCCTATCTATGAACCTATAGAAATCGAAGTTGTTAAATCAGTGGACTTCACAAATTTAACAACTGAATATAGTGTTGAAGACGGTAGCATCAACTTATATTTTGCAGCTGATGGTAGCGTGCCTTATGTGAGTACTGTAGATTTTTTAAATTTACTTGAAGGATTTGTTGATCCTGATGTTGTTTTTACGTTTACTCAAAATATTGATTCATTAGAGATTTCTTATCAATATTATGATGAAGATTATGATGAAACATATGATTTGATTGTGACTATTGATGCAACAAATGATACGATCACAACCAATGACCCAGGATTCTATTGGGCTTATGTTTATTCAACTGCAACAAATTATGGTAGACACATAGAATATGATTATGATAACCCAGACGCATCAAGTGAAGATGGAGATGATGTCATTTATGAACTAAGAAATTATAATTTAGAAGCGACCATTTATGATGATCAAGTGTTACTTCCGTATTATATTGTGAACCAATTGTTTGCAGGTTCTAGTTATTACAATGTTTATTACAATCAGGATGGATTATTTGGTATTTATTCATTACCAAGTTCTGGTTCTGATGAATATACAACAATGAAAACAAGTTCTGCAAATGGTGAAGCTTTACCTGTTGACTTAGCAATTCATAATTTTAATATGTTAGCATTTAATCTAGATTATTTTTACGGCTTAAGAGATATTAGAAATGTAGAAACATATCGTTTGCTATTAATGGATAACCTTGATGGTTTATTAAATGTTAATGTGAGAAACTTTGATAATTCACTATTTAACTTTATATACAAGACGATTGATGAACTACATACAAGCTATGGTTATCCTTCGTATTATAACGATATTGAATGGGAAGGACCACAATTAACAGCTGTTAACCAATTAGGGGATAGAGGTAAAGCTTGGTATGGTGGTACAGGTTATAGTGATGGATTATTTAACGTTCAAGATACGATTACAGCAAAATGGGGCTCAACAGGAGCAAGACCAGACTACTGGTTCTTAGATGATGATAAAACAAGTGTTGTCCTCACGCTTGATGGATTCTCAACTGCAGACATTGAAGAATCTCAAATCCATGACCCAGAAGTGGTTGCTGACGTGTTAGATGTAGTTGATAGTTCAGTCTTATTTCCTGAAATTACAAGTGGAGATAAAATTTATTATTATAATACATCGACTCAAGAGATGAATCGCTTAGAGGTTTTAATTAAGGGTTCTAATGAAAGTTATGTCGATACTTATAAACAAGATTTATTAGATTTAGGCTTTACACATGTTGTTCAACCAACAAGTTATCCAAGTAAAGCAGCTGGTTATTATATAAAAGTTGTAGATGATGTAGAATATATGGCACTTGTATCATTTGATCAAGCATATCAACTTGTATATATAGGAATAACAAATGATTTACCAACAAGTTATGCTGCTAGTTGGCCAGTGATGCCTGATGCTAGGACTTTAATTAATAGAGATAGCGCAGTTTATTTAGAATTCCTCATGGATGAAATATTAAGTGAGACTTCAAGTTTAGTAAATGTAACGATTGATCTTACCTATAATACTGGTGGAAATGTTGGCGCATTATATAGAGTTGTTGGATTTGTTACAGATCAACCATTTAGAGTGTCAAGAATTAGTAAAGACACAAATGGAAGTTCTAGCAACTATGTTTTAATTGATGGGGTTCCAACATATCCTGAGTTAAACTGGTCATTATTAACATCAAAAGTAACCTTTAGTGCCGCTAACTCTTTAGCAACTATTTTTAAAGAAAATAATTTGGGACCAGTTATTGGTGTTAGAAGTGGTGGAGGAACATCATCAATTACACCAATCTTGCTGCCAAGTGGAACAGCGTTTACGATGAGTTCTAATAGCATGAGTGCTTATAGAACAGGTAGTGGCACTGATGAGGATCCATATGTGTATCATCATAACGAATTTGGGATTATCCCGGATTATAATTTATTTACTGCAGACTTATATGATGCAGCGAAGATTTTAGACATTTTAAACGAAAATTAGTGATTTTTTGTAAAAAATGTTGAAATAAATTAGAAAGTGTTTAAATTATAACCATTAGAAAACGTTTTCAACTACTTTTATCGCTTGATATTGTACTTTTAAATATTTTTTGGTATAATTAAACATAATCAATTTTCAAAAGAAAAGGAGAGAGAAAATGAAATTTCCAAAAAAATTGCTTGTTGTATTCATTTTGTTACTTACAAGTTTTACAATCGTAGCTTGTAAGCCAAGTGAAGAAGAACCTGTTGATGCAAGACCAACATTCTCAGGTACAGGCGCTGTTGCAATCGTATTATTCGAAGAGTTTGACCCACTAGCTGGTGTTACTGCAACAGATGCTGAAGATGGAGACTTAACTGATGATATCGTTATTAAGTCAAATAATGTTAATAACGAAGAGGTAGGAAACTACACAGTTGTCTACGAAGTAAAAGATAGCGCAGATAATGTTGCTACTGCTACGAGAAGTGTTACTGTTAACGAACGTGCTTTAGAGGATTATCCACTTGCACAATATTTAAGTGGTATTGATCTTACTAAATTACCTGCTGAAGACAAAGACATTTTATTCGCAGCTGCTGAACGTTACTTGCTAGAAAATGTATATGCTGGTGTACCACTATATACAGGAGCTTCAAGAGTTATGTATGCTGACAGAGTTCAATTATTCAGTGAAACATATAATGGTGTTATGGGCTTTGGTACAAAGTTCTCACAATTTACTGAAGATGACTCTAATGTATTAATGTATGGTAACACATATGGAAATGCTGGAGAATATACTTGGCGTGCTGCTTATAGTACAGACCCAACGTCATTAAATCCATGGAATGCTGATGATTCAGCAACTTCTGATTTCACTGACTTATTCAAAGGTGGACTATATAACTTCTTCTTTGATGCTAGTAAAACTGGTTATGAAATTCTTCCAGAATTAGCAGAATCACTTCCACAACCTATCGATGGTTACGAAGAAGTAGGTAAGATGTATGCTAGAAAATGGAGAATTACCTTAAGAGATGATCTAGTATGGAAATTCCATCCAGATACTGATTTAACAGGATTAGCAGCTGGTTATGAAAAATTAGATGCTAATGACTATATTTGGACTTGGAGATACGCATTAGAAAATGACTGGTTCAGAGCTAGAACTGGTGGTGGCGACTTTGTATCTAAAGGTATTAAGAATGCTGCTGAATTCCTAAACGGAACTGTTGATTGGGAAGATGTAGGTATTAAATTAATTGATGACTACACAATTGAGTTAGAATATACGACTGATAAAGCTGCATTTGACGTAATTTACGGATTTGCTGGCGGAACATTAACTCCAATTAACCAACAATTATTTGAAAAATTTGGTGATCCAGATGATGGTGGTACATACGGTGAAGACCCAACTAAGGTTGCTTCAAGTGGTGTATACTATTTTGAAACTTGGACTCCAGGTCAATTGTTAGTATTTAAATCAAACGAATTACATCCACAAGCGAATATGTTCCATTATACTGGTCAACAATTCACTTATATTGATGATTCTAATCAAGTATTCCAAGAATTCTTAGCTGGTCGTCTTGAAAGTACATCAATTCCTTCATCAGAATTGGCTAACTATGCAAGTGACCCACGTGTAAAGGTTGCACCAGATCCAACAACATGGAGATTACAAATCAATGCATTTGGTACACCTGAAAACAGAGATGCTTACATTGAAAATAATCCTGGTAATGCAATTGATGAATCATATGTACCAGAACCAATTTTAATGTACACACCAATGAGACAAGCATTGATGTATGGTTTTGACCGTTATGAAGCAGCTGTTGAAGTTGTAGGTACTTACTTACCAGCTTTCACACTATTCACATCAACTTATTTCCTAGATGGTGAATCAGGACTATCTGTTCGTGGTGGTGCTGCAGGTCAAAAAATTGTTGAAGACTTTGGTGGTAGCTCATATGGTTACTTCCCAGATGTTGCTGTAGAACTATTCAAAGAAGCTGTTTCTCAAGCAATTGCTGATGGTTATTATACAGCAGGTACTGCAAGTAACTATACTGAAATCACACTAAGATTAACTTATGCATCAAGTGGTAACACAAGTGCACAAGCTATGGTTGCTAATATTAAAGAACAGTATGATGCTTTATTAGTTGACGATGAAAACTTTGTTAAAATCGTTATTGATATCGCAGACGTTGCTTTCCCAAACAACTATTATGATTATATGATGCCTGGTGCTACTGATTTAGGTATTGGTGGTATTAGTGGTTCATTATTAAATGCTCCAAGTTTCTTAGATGTATTTAGTGATGACAACCGTGGTGGATTTACTCTTAACTGGGGTATTGATACTACATCACCACTTATCCCTGTAGCTTATCATAACCTTGAAGGCGAATTCGTATATGAAAGATGGGGCTTCAATGCTCTATATGAAGCGTTAAATGGTGAAGTATATGTTAGAGACGGTGTTGAATTAGGTCAATCTCGTTGGAACACTCCAGATGAGTTGATTGAAGCATTAGTTGAATCACAAGGTGCTGAAGTAGATACTATTGAAGATGCTACAGGTATTGCTGAGTTTGATTTAGGTCAATCTCTAGAAGACCAAGCAGCTGCAATGGGCGTTGATGCATTAGTTGCTAAGTTAGTTACTACTGTTGAAGGCGATCAAATTCTATTCTTAGTATCAGAAGTAGATGGTGGATACAAACTTTATCAACAATATAAAGTTGGTGTTGCTTTAACTGCAGATGAATTATTTGATTCATATGAAGATGAAGATACTACTACATTTGATGATACTGTAACTGTGCTTTATAACAATAATAATACATTAGCTGAAGAAGCTACTGCTGTATTTGCAGATGCTATCTATGCTAAAGATATTCAAAATGCAGATGGTTCAGGTGTTGTTGTTTATGTAGCTAAAGTTGGAGACTTCTATGTTGTTTATAAAGAATTCAACTACTATGCAACTGCATTTGATGCTATTGAAGCTGCACTAGGAGCTAGTTATCCATTAATTAGTGCTACTGGACCACTTACTGACGCTGAAATAGCTGTTCATGTAATTATGGAAGGTACAGACAATGATAATATCGCTGCTATCGCTGCTGATCTTAAGATACCTGTTGAATATGCTGAGTTCTACGCTGTTGAAATCAATGATGGATCAGGTGGAGTATGGCATGAAGGATTTGGTGTCATTAACTTTGATGGAAGATACCAAGGACTTAAATGGTATTATTAATTAGCATAATGTTATAACATGATATGATTAAATTCATATAAAAAAATATAATAAAGTTAATAGGGGAGCCATATCATATTTCTTTGACTATGGCCCCCCTTATTATGCTTTATATATCTAATTCATGTGCTATTATATTTATTTAAAAAATAGGGTGTAATAACACATGAATTATGATATAATAAATGAAAAAAGTAAGGAAGAGATGATATGACAAAATACATTATTCAAAGAGTTATTTGGATATTCATTATTCTTTTCACAACACTAACAATTACGTTTATGTTGCTGAAACTAGCCCCAGAATATCCACCAACTAAAAATGAAGAAAAAGATACATGGCTAGAAAAACAAGTCTCTGACGGTTACTATATATCAGAATACTATAATAGAAATGATCCTGAGCAAGTAGCACAAGTTACTTATATTCGTCAAAATGAAACAGGATTAAACAAAACAGTTTTTATTGTAGAACCTGTAAACGATAGTAGCGTTATTAAGGTTTTTTATCGTATACCGATACCACAACAATATCTAAGGTGGTTAGAAAACGTCTTAACAGAATGGAATTGGGGAACTTCTACTAAAGTTAGGGTGAATTATCCAGCTTTTAAAATTATTGCTGAGAGAATGCCAATTACATTTTATTTAAATATTGCGACACTATTTTTCTATTTACCATTTGGTTTTGCGTTTGGTATTATAGCGGCACTTAAAAAAGATTCTATAGTAGATAATTTTATGCAAATTGTAATTATGATGTTTTTATCTGTGCCGAGTTTGGTATTTATCTTATTATTAATTATTTTATTTAGTTATCAGATGGATGGTTTCTTGCCGTCCAGATTCCCACTGGTCGCTTTACAAGGATTTTGGGAAATTGCACGTGGATTTGTGATTCCTGTAATTGCAGCTGGTCTTCCAGCTATTGCGGGCTTGACACGTCTTTTACGTGCTGAATTATCCGAGGTATTAACTTCAGAATTCGTATTATTAGCTAAAACTAAAGGTTTAAGCCATACACAAGCTGTATTAAGACATGCTATTAGAAACTCTTTAGTTCCAATGGTTCCAATTATTATTAGCTCATTTGCAGCGTTATTAGGTGGTTCATTTATTATGGAAAGAGTTTACGGTATCCCTGGCGTAGGTCGTGTAACTTTACAAGCACTCGCACAAGGTAATTATGATTATAATGTTATAATGGCTTCTAGTGCGTTTTATGGCATTATTGGTCTAGTAACAGTTCTTATCGTTGATTTAACTTATGGAATCATCGATCCACAAATCAGAATGGGGGCTAAAAAATAATGGAAAAAGAATACTCAAAAGATTATTTTAAATTAGTCCAAGAAGATGACAGACTATTAGATAAAGAGTTAAAAACTAAACAATTAACATATTTCCAAGATGCAATGTTAAGATTCACAAAAAATAAGTATAACGTGATTGCTACTATTATTTTAGCTATCTTTATTCTTATGTCTATTTTTGTTCCTATCTTAACTCCAGCTAGATTATATGATCAAACTAATTCACAACTAAAAACTTTACCACCAAGAGTACCTATTTTAGAGAAATTAGGTATATTAGACGGAACACAAACGTATTTGAATCAACCTATTGATTATGATACGATTGATCCAGAAACAGGATTAGGTTATCCAACTGATCGTTTTAGAGTAGAGTATATTTTTATGGATACTTTAACTAATGAAACGTCTTTTGGTACTGAAAGAAGTCCATTATATAGAGGTGGTACAAATACTATTTTTGTTAATTTTGAGAAAACATCTTATGGTATTTCTATCGGTAATGTTGAGTATAATGAAACAACTGAAACAGATGAATATACGCCTTTTATATTCTCAAATGGTTCAACTATAGAGATTGATGTTGTTGATATTGATACTACTGGTGCCTTAGAAGTTTATCTATCACCTAATTATCTTCCAACTGGACTATCATCTTATGATGAATTAACGTTACTTGGGTCGATTGATGAAAGTGGCATCGCAGTTATTAATCCTATGGATACACTTACTGAAACGACTACAGGCTATCTTGTCTTAAGACATGCTCTTCCTACACCAAGTGAAAGTGGAGATGAGTTTGTTACTTTAGAATCAGTTGTTATTAAATTTAATGGTGAAGAAACTGCTGAGATTAGTGGTTATCCACTTGCAGCGATGCCAATATTTACGATTAATCCAAATATGGAAAACGGTCGTTATAGTAGAAAAGATGCAGTCATTGTAAAAGCTTCATTTGTTTATGATGCATATGCAGCATTATTTAGGGATCGTCGTCAAACAATTGGCGAATCGGAATATTTAAGAATTTTAGCAGACAACCCAGGTATGGAAGAATCAATCGAATATAGTGATGTTCCAAACCAATGGACATTTGGTGAAGGCTATCCATTAACACAAGTTGTTGGTAAAGAAACTGTTTTAGTTCCAGGTACTGGTAGAACAAATACCAATTATTTCGTCATGGTTGATGGTGCTTATGCACTAGGATTTGAAAACATACCATTCTTCTTATTTGGAACGGATGTATTTGGAAAAGATTTATTTACATTAATTTGGTTAGGACTAAGAACATCATTACTATTAGGTTTCTTAGCGGCTTCTATTAATATCGTATTAGGTGTTATATGGGGTGCAACAAGTGCTTATTATGGTGGTCAAGTTGACATGCTTATGGAAAGATTCTTGGATATTTGGGGTAGTTTCCCTCAAATTACAATGATTGGTATTATTACCGTTATTTTTGGTCCAGGCTTCTTAGCGCTGCTCATATTCATGATTTATGATGGATGGATAGGCGCAGCAAAAGTCACGAGATTCCAGTTCTACCGATATAAAGGTCGGGAGTATGTCTTAGCAGCTAGAACACTAGGTGCAACCGATGGAAGAATTATATTTAAACATATTTTACCAAATGCTTTAGGAACGATTGTTACACGAGTTGTTTTAAGTATTCCTTCAGTTATCTTCTTAGAAGTGAACTTGTCATATCTAGGATTTGGTATCGGTAATGGTCAAAGATTAACACTAGGACCAATCGAATTAACAGGTACATCTATTGGTGTTATTCTTAAAGATGGACAAGAGCAAATATTATCAGGTAACACATGGTTAGTTATATATCCAACCATTATTGTTGCAATTCTTATGATTACCTTCAATATGTTTGGTAACGCTCTTCGTGATGCACTAAATCCACAATTGAGAGGTAGTGAATAATATGAAAAAAGAAAAAATTTTAGAAGTTAATAATTTGTCTATTTCATTTAAGACGCCTAATGGATTGGTTAGAGCTGTTAGAGATATCTCATTTGATTTGTATAAAGGTGAGACTTTAGCAATCGTTGGTGAATCAGGTTCTGGTAAATCAGTGACTAACCGTGCAATTATGGGTATTTTAGCTGGTAACGGAAACATTGACACAGGTGAAATCTTATACCGTAATCAAGATTTAGCTAAGTTATCGGAAGAAAACTTCCATAAAATTAGAGGTAGTAAAGTTGGTATGATCTTCCAAGATCCACTATCAAGTTTAAATCCAACGATGAGAGTTGGTAAACAAATTACTGAAGCAATGCTCGTTGGTGGACACCGTTTTAAAAATCGTTTTAGAGACTTATATCACAATGAGTTCCACGATTATTTAAACTTAGAAACTAGAATTAAGTTACTTAAAAAAGATAGAGATGTTCGTGTTTTTGAAATTAGTCGTAATGAAGAACTTTCAAAAGAAGAAAAGAAAGCTAAAACAAAACAAGTTAAAGCAAAAACACATGATAAGATTGTTGAACTTAAAAAAGATCTTCCAGAGTTAAAAGCTAAATATTTAGAAGCTAAAAAAGCAGCAAAAATTCAAATTAAAAAAGAAATTGCTGAAGTAAAAGCTGAAGAAAAAGAATCATTTGCAAAGCTTAGAGAAGATCTTGCAAAGAAAAAAGAAGCTTTAAGTAAACTAGATGCATCAAGTCCATCATATGAAGATACTTTAAAAGCATATAAGGATTCAAAAGAAAAATTGAGCAATCATAAAGAAGTTTATAAACGCCGTTTTAAAGTAACTAAAAAAGAAGCTTACGAACGCGCGATTACTATTATGCGAGAAGTTGGTATTCCAGAGCCTGAAAAACGTTTTACTCAATATCCATTCCAATTTTCTGGTGGTATGAGACAACGTATCGTTATTGCGATTGCATTAACAGCTGGTCCTGAATTACTTATTTGTGATGAACCTACAACAGCACTAGACGTTACGATTCAACAACAAATTCTAGATCTTATTAAAAAGATCAAAAAAGAGCGTGGATTATCAGTTATCTTTATTACACATGACCTTGGTGTTGTTGCTAATATGGCTGATAGAGTTGCTGTTATGTATGCTGGTAAGATTGTAGAGTATGGTTCAGCAAGTGATATCTTCTACGATCCAAGACATCCATATACTTGGGCACTTTTAGCAAGTGTTCCTGATTTGGATACAAAAGAAAAACTATTATCTATCCCAGGTACACCTCCGGATATGTTATATCCACCAAAAGGTGATGCATTTGCTGATAGAAATAAATTTGCTTTAAAAATTGATTTTGAGGAACAACCACCATTCTTTAAAGTTAGTGATACACATTATGCGGCAACATGGCTATTACATCCACAAGCACCAAAGATTGAAATGCCTAAAATAATTACGGATAGAATTGTTAAGTATAAAGCTGATGCTAAGGAAAGAGCTAGCGAATCCAAAACAAATAAAGTTACGAGTGCAGGTGAAGAAAATTGAGCGAAAAAAGAGAAGAAATTTTAAGAGTTGAGGGACTGAAACAGTACTTTAAATTAGGATCTGGACGAAATAAGATGCTTAATAAAGCTGTTGATGGTGTGTCATTTACCATATATAAAGGTGAAGTGTTTTCGCTTGTTGGTGAATCTGGTTGTGGTAAAACAACAACTGGTAGAACCATCATCAAACTATATAACTCAAGTGGTGGAGAAGTATTCTTTCATGGCACACGCATTGTAAGTGATGTGAAAGCAGCAAAATTAACGCATAAAGAAAATATGAGAAATGCTAATGAAACTAAAAAAGTTGCATTAGATAAACTTCAAGAAAGTTTAAATTCACAAGTCATTACTAAAGAACTATATGATGAAAAAATTAATGAAATCGCAACTGAGTTTGAAAAAGCTAAAAATGAATCACTAGATGTATATAGACAAGCAAAAAAAGATAAAAAATTCGAAAGTGTCATCAGTGATAATGCTGGAGAAATTCGAAAAAATGTTAAAACATACGCAGAATATAGAGAAATTAATGAAATCTATGATCAACATGAAGTTGATTTAAAAGCGGAAGTTAAAGATTTAGAAACTAAAGTTCAAAAATCTAAAGAACAATTAGAGAAAATGTCTAAAAGTGATAAAGATGCACTAGCTAAAGCTAAAGAAGCACATAAAGATTTGGTGCAAGATTTTGTAAATACTAAAAAAGAGTTAAAATTAAACAACTTAAGACGTAAACAAGATTTAGGAAAACTCAAATATAGTTTAATTCACAAAAATAAACTGTTAATGAGAAAAATGCAAATGATTTTCCAAGATCCAATTGCATCTTTAAACCCTAGAATGACAGTTAAAGAAATTATTGCTGAAGGGTTAAGAATTAATGGTGTTAAAAACGAAAAAGAAATTGATGAAAAAGTTAAAGATGCATTAAAAACCGTTGGTTTAGTACCAGAACATGCAAGTCGTTATCCACATGAATTTAGTGGTGGACAACGTCAAAGAATTGGTATTGCACGCGCATTAGTCGTAGAACCTTCGTTCATTATTGCTGATGAACCAATTTCAGCACTTGACGTTTCTATTAGAGCGCAAGTCATTAATCTTTTAAATGATTTAAGAGAACAAAAAGGAATTACCATTATGTTTATCGCGCATGATTTATCTGTTGTTAAATACTTCAGTGATCGTTTAGCAGTGATGTATTTTGGTAAAATCGTAGAAATTGGAGATAAAGAAAAAATATTCTCTAATCCACTACACCCGTATACACTCTCTTTAATGGCCTCAATTCCACAACCAGATCCACTTTATGAACAACAAAGAGGTAAAACAGAAAGATATAATCCTGCTGAATCACATGATTATTCAAAAGAAGCACCTGAATTAAGAGAAATTGAACCAGATCATTTTGTATTATGTAATACAGAAGAATTCAAGAAATACAAGGCACAGTCAAAAGCATAATGAATATACTTAGAATGATTATCATTTTCTTAAGTTTACTTGTTGTATCGTTTCTACTATATCTTGGTGTTTATGGAACGAGTTATAATGTTGGTTATGCTGCAAATGCGCTGTTTGTTGTTGGTATGATTACATTTTTACCCACAATTATTGCGATGACACAAGCTTATCGATTTTTCCAAGGCTTTAATTATGCAATCAGATCATTTGTCTCTACATCATTTAGACAAAATTATCCTAAGTTCAGTGATTATAAAAGCGAAAAAGACGTAAAAATAAAAACGACTATATTTATAGAGAGTTTCTTTGCATCTGGATTGGTTGTTGTAATTGGAATTATATTATCGGTGGTAGCACTCTCATGACAGACATTAAAAAAATCAATAGACAATTTTTCAGATTACTAATTATATATTTAGCAGTAATCGTTGCGATCATCGGTTTAGCAATAACCATCATGGTGATTTTTGGAAGTGATTATAATATCATTTACTCAGTATTAATAGCTATGTTTGTTTTAATACTTTTAGTAACAGGACTATTTAAGAATAGTTTTGATCAGATCACTCATATGTCATATCTTATAAAGATTCGTGCTAACGAAGGTAAACCATTGCCTATAGTCCATTTGACTAGTTTACATCAGCATTTAGCTGTGTTTAAGCAAAATGGATTTGATCGTTACCAAGACACAGAAACATATACGATTTATTACAAAGTAGAAAAAGACCATATAAAACAGATTTTTAAGAATAACATATTAACGATTATGGTATTAATCAAAAATAAAAACGCTGATTTTTATTCAGATAGAGTTGATGATGAAATCAATAGATTAAGAGATGAACTTTTTAAAAAGAAAAAGAAAGTTAATCGTATCATTATTACTCAAATCAAAGAGATCAGTCAGCTAGATGATAAAACGAAAGATATGATTAAAGAAGTTCTATTTATAAGGACTAAAAACTATATTATTTCAACTATAAATGTTGGACTGTATAGGGCATCAAAAAAGGCAATTATGCTCTATTCGGATACATATAGTCCAAGTCTATATTATAAGTATCATCTAGAAGAAATAAAAAATGTTTTATAACAGATAAAAGTGCTCAATAATGAGCACTTTTTTGCATAAAAAAACCTTATCACATGATAAGGTTTTAATGTTAATTATTTGTTATCTAAACTCATTTTTGAGTAAATTTTAACACCTAACACAATTGCTATAATCAATCCGGCAAATGATGTAAATATGCGGTAACTGCCTCTACCTAAATCAATAAAAGAGATATTAATGATGATTAAAGCGATAAATGTGATTAATGAAATAGTTGTTAATATCAATAGTAAGCGATAAGTGCCTTTAAACATTGATTTTGTAATCGCATCACTTCGTGATTTGTAAAGCTCTATTGCTGGTGCTATACCAAAAACTGTAACTATAAAGCCAAAGATTGATATACCCATTTCAACTGAACCTAATACATCATATCTAAAAGTGAAAATATTAATAGAAAGGAATGAGACAAGCGCTAATATAGAGAATAATATAGGAACATACAAATCAAATAAGAAGTGGTCGTATTGATATTTTTTCTCATCAATAACATCTATATCCTTTGTTTTAAACAAAATGAGTTGGAACAGTAAAGCTTGAGCAAATAATATCGCTTCTGAATTAAATCCACCAAATATAGTTGTTATATAGGTCAGTGTCTTATAGTTCAATGCCGAAAAATCAAAAACTAAATTGGGATTACCATATAATATGTTATTTCTTATAATTTCAGCAGTGTCATAAATCAAGATATACTTATACATAAATAAACTATAAAAATATGCGATAATCGTGAAAAATCCTAAATAAATCATAGTTCTCAAACTCATTTTTGTGAAATTGAACTGAGAGTTATTTTGCCATAATAATAAAATGATAAAAATAAATAAAAATATAATAGTTTTTAAATAAATAAAAATATCTGGCAAACCATAACCTTCTAGAATTGGAGCAATATAAATATTCGATATAATCGTTCCTATATCGAATAGTAAGATTGTACCTACTAACATAGTTAATAATGATAGTTTATTACTTTTTTTATCGAGCATAAAAACTCACCTACTTTTTTGTTTATAATATTGTTTTGCTGTATGCATATTTTATGATATCATGAAGATGATAAAATGTCCATGTGCTCTAGAAATTAAGTAAAAAAAAGGACTTCAAAAGTGAAGTCCATTTTTTAAGGGAGTAACCTTTTATGATGATGTTCGTGGATGGCAGTCCAAACATTATCAAACGACGGTTAACGCTGTATTTTGGGAGAAAAATACATTAATTGCAGTACGTTGATATCTAAAAGGATCAACATCTACACTCATATAATAACATAAAAATATGAAAGTAAATGTAAATTTACATACTTTTTTCATTGAAAACGTTTCCCTATTTTCCCAAACGAATATTAGCATATAATTAGATATATTTATCTAAATAGTTTATAATAGTACTGGTAAATCAAGGAGGTCAATATGGCAAAATTAGAAATAAAAAATCTTCAAGTAGAAATTGAAGGAAAAAAGATATTAAAAGGTGTTAATTTAACTGTTAATTCAGGTGAAGTTCATGCGATTATGGGTCCAAACGGCACAGGAAAATCAACATTAGCAAGTGCACTTATGGGTCATCCAAAATATGAGATCACTGGTGGAGAAGCATTTTTAGATGGTGAAAATATTTTAGAGATGGAAGTCGATGAAAGAGCAAGAGCTGGTTTATTTTTAGCAATGCAATATCCAGCAGAAGTTCCTGGAGTTACAAATAGTGACTTTATGCGTCAAGCTCTAAAAGCAACTTCTGGTCAAGAAGTTGGTTTGTTTGATTTTGCGATTAAATATGAAAAAATGGTTGCAGAGTTAAAAATGCGTGAAGATTTAGCTCATCGCTATTTAAACGAAGGCTTTAGCGGTGGTGAAAGAAAAAGAAATGAAATTTTACAATTAAAAGTACTTAAACCAAAGTTTGCAATCTTAGATGAAATTGACTCTGGATTAGATGTTGATGCATTAAAGGTTGTTGGTTCAAATGTTAATGATATGGTCAATGAAGAGTTTGGATGCATTTTAATTACACATTACCAAAGAATTTTAGATCATATTAACCCAACAAATGTTCATATCATGATTGATGGTAAAATTGTGTTAAGCGGTGGACAAGAACTTATTGAAAAAATAGATCAAAATGGTTATGAATGGATTACTGATGAATTAGGTATTGAGTTTGAAGTAGAGGAAGCATGATGGAATCTATAGTTATTAAGAATCACCAAATAACATCAAGCATTCCTGATGGCTTTACATTTGAAAATCAAAAACTCATTATCCCGAAAAATAACCAATACCAAGATCCAATTAAAATAACATTAGAAGATGACAATAACGAAGAGTTAACGATCATAGTTTCAGAAAATACCAGTATTAAAATTATTTTAGAGATTGCAAGTCAAGATGTTTTAGAAAACACATATAAATTAAATTTAATCGCGAAAGAAAACAGTAAAGTTAAATATTTGCTTGTTAGCGAATTAGAAAGCAATAAAGCTTTATTAGATCATTACTTTACTGCTGAAAGATATGCGATGTTAAATTTGATTGGCGCATTTGTAAGTAATGTTATTGATGCGAAAATGCACGTTGAGTTGGTTGGAGAAGGTGCAGAAGTAAACATGCGTGCTGTAGCAGTTTCATCAGATCAACATGTTCAAAATATCGATGTATCCATTGTTCATAAAGCACCAAATACATTTGGGGATATGACAAACATTGGTATTGCGAATAAAAACGGTAAAATCATTTTAAATGGTGTTGAAAAAATCGAGAAAGGTATGAAGAACGCAAATGCTTTCCAAACCTTAAAAGGTATAATCACTTCAGATACGGCTGTTGTTGAAGTGAATCCAATTTTACTAATTGATGAGTATGATGTCAAAGCTGGACATGGTGCAACCATTGGTAAAATTGAAGAAGATCAACTTTATTATTTACAAAGTAGAGGGTTAACAAGAGCGGAAGCTGAAAAACTAATCATTAATGGATTTTTACAACCAATCATCGATGAAATTGATGATGAACCATTAAGAGAAAGATTTGTGAGTCTCGTAAATTCAAGAATATGATTGATGTTAAAGAAATTAGAAAAGATTTTCCTATATACGAAAATCAACCAAAATTAACATATTTAGATTCAGCTGCATCATCACTTAAGGTTAAACCTGTGATTGATGTTTTAGATCATTATTATCAATCTTTAGGTGTTAATGTACACCGAGGTGCATATGATTTAGCCTATGAAGCTACTAGACTATATGAAGCAGCAAGAACGAATGTAGCTAAATTTATCAATGCAAGTGAAGATGAAATCATATTCACAAGAGGTACAACATCATCATTGAATATGATTGCATATGCATATAGAGAAATTTTAAAAGAAAATGATGAAATCATTACAACAGAGTTAGAACATCATTCATCAATCTTACCGTGGATGGCAACAGCTAAGAAGACAAAAGCAAAACTTACATATGTGCCATTAACAGATGAAGGTAAAATTACTGTTGATAACTTTAAAAAAGTATTATCAAAGCAGACTAAAGTAGTCGCAATCACTTATGTTTCCAACGTTATGGGCTATTTAACTCCTATAGAGGAAATTATAGAGCTTGCACATAAAAATGGCGCTATCGTCATTTTAGACGCCGCTCAAGCAGTTCCACACATGCAAGTAGATGTCAAAATGCTTAATGTAGATTTTTTAGCTTTCTCTGGGCATAAAATGTTCGGTCCATCTGGAGTTGGTGTGTTATTTGGGAAAAACCAATTACTCAATATGTTAGAGCCTGTTGAGTTTGGTGGTGAAATGGCGGATCAAGTCTTTAAAGATCATGCAACATACAAAGAAGCACCATTGAAATTTGAAGCTGGCACACCTGTCATTAGTGGTGCGCTAGGGTTATCTGCAGCAATCGATTATATTAGAAAAATTGGATATGATAACATTCATGAACACACAATGTCACTAAGATCATATACCATTGAAGCATTAGAGAAAATTAAAGGCATTACAATATATAATAAAAATGCTGACATATCAACGATTACCTTTAATATTGATGACGTACATCCTCATGATATCGCAACGATGTTAGATCAATATCAAGTAAGTGTAAGAGCAGGTCATCATTGTGCTCAACTCGTTTCACGCTTTCTAGGTGTTAATTCAACGCTTAGAGTATCATTTCATCTATATAATAGTATAGATGATTGTGATGTATTTATTTCAAGTATTAAAGCTGCAAAAGATTTCTTTTTATCATTTTAAAGGAGGCTATCATGAATATTGAGCAACTCTATAGACAAGTCATTATGGAACACTATAAACATCCTAAAAATAAAGGATTTATTGCTGATCCAAGTTACACCACCATTCATTTAAATAATCCAAGTTGTGGTGATGAAATGACCGTACAACTCAAAGTTAGGGATCGTAAAATTACAGATATTAAACATCAAGGAACTGGTTGTTCTATATGTTGTTCAAGTGCAAGTGTGATGAGTCAAACTTTAATGAATCAAAATGTTGAACAAGCAGATAAAATCATTCATGAGTTTTATGAACTGATTAAAGGATATCCATTTAATCCAGATATTCTTAAAGGCGATGCCATTGTTTATAAAGGTGTCTCACAATTTCCTGCAAGAATCAAATGCGCAACATTGGCATGGAAAGCTGCAGAAATGGGATTAAAAAAAATAAAGGAGGATCAAAGCAAATGATGGATGACAATAAAAAGAAGATTGATGCCATTGTTGGTGATTATAAATTCGGATTTAGAACTGAAAATACGCCGGTTATTAATACTGGTAAAGGTCTCAATGAAGAGATAGTACGTGCTATTTCTAGATATAAGAATGAACCAGAATGGATGTTGGAGTTTCGTTTAAAAAGCTATAAAAAGTTTTTAGAGTTAGAGAACCCAAAATGGGGACCTGACCTTTCATTTATAAATTTTGATGAGATCACATATTTCTTACGTGCTAGCGATAGAGCTGAGACTAGTTGGGATGAAGTACCTAAAGAAATTAAGGATACGTTTGAAAAACTAGGGATACCTGAAGCAGAAAGAAATTATTTAGCAGGGGTATCTACACAGTTTGAAAGTGAAGTAGTTTATCATAATACAATGAAGGAATTAGAAGATTTAGGTGTCATATATGTTGATACAGATACAGCACTTAGAGAGTATCCAGATCTTGTTAAAAAATATTTTGGAACAGTTATTCCATACAGTGATAATAAATATGCAGCATTAAATAGTGCTGTGTGGAGTGGTGGCTCATTTATTTATGTGCCTAAAGGTGTTAAAGTACCTAAACCACTTCAGTCGTATTTTAGAATTAACTCTGAACAAATGGGTCAATTCGAAAGAACATTAATCATCGTTGATGAAGGTGCATATGTTAACTATGTAGAAGGGTGTACAGCGCCAACGTATACAAAAGATTCGCTTCATGCAGCAATAGTTGAAATTGTTGTACTTAAAGATGCAACATGTCGATATACAACCATTCAAAACTGGAGTAATAATGTGATTAACTTAGTTACTAAAAGATCATTTGTTTATGAAAATGGACATATGGAATGGATTGATGGCAATATTGGATCCAGTGTGAATATGAAGTACCCATCATGCATTTTACTAGGTGAAAGAGCAAAAGGAACTACGATTTCAATTGCGTTTGCTGGTAAAGGACAAATACAAGATGCTGGTGCTAAAATGATTCATGTAGCGCCAAATACTACATCTACGATTATTTCTAAATCGATTAGCCGTGGTGGTGGTTCTGTAAATTATCGTGGTAAAGTAGACTTTGGAAAGAAAGCTAAAGGGGCAAAAGCGCATGTTGAATGTGACACCATTATTTTAGATGATCATTCATTTAGTGATACAATACCAACAAATGTTGTTAAAAATAGCGATGTATTCTTAGAACACGAAGCTACAGTTTCTAAAATTAGTGAAGAACAACTATTTTATCTTATGAGTCGTGGTTTAACTGAAGAAGAAGCAACAGAGATGATTGTTATGGGCTTTATTGAACCATTTGCAAAAGAGTTGCCGATGGAATATGCAATTGAGTTAAATCAATTAATTAAACTTGAAATGGAAGGCTCTATTGGATAATAAAAAAGTAAAAGGTATTTGTTTTTAAAGGCCCTTTAAAAAATAATGTGGCGAACACAAAATAGGGCTATAAAAAATTATATGGCAAAAAGGCCTATAAAAAATCGTATGGCAGTGAAAAGGACTCATCATTTGGTGAGTCCTTTTATCTTGTCATAACTCAAATCATTATCAATTTTTAAAGGGTATATCTTTATTAATGCTATACATGATCCTATTTCTTAGTCTTGTAAATTTTTTTATGCCACATGCTGTTTTAATAATTGTTTTTATTTTATTATTGGTAGATTCTATAGGTCCATTAGAAATACGTCTATCATCGTAAATCATAAATGAATTTATAATTTCGGTTTCCCATTTTATCAGGGTATGTCCAAAGGTTCTCATTTGTGGATGTTTATGATTTCTAAAAGCTTCTATGAGGGTATAGAGTTCATCACCAGCTTCATCATAAGTCGCTGTTAAGTTGAACTCCCTATATCTTTCCTTTAAACGATACGCAGATGATAATGTCTCATCAATCGATAATAAATAATGTAATATATCTGACTTATGCCAATATCGATTGATTTTATGAATTTTGATATATTTGTCTGAGATATCTTCGTATCCTTTCAAGAAGAAATAACTAAATTTTTTTAGCATATAATAATACATATCTTCATAAGCAGGGCCACTTTTATGCTGTTTATAGAGGTTCATCGTATCTATTCGTATCCGATCGATTGCTGAATTTAATGTTCTAATCACGTGAAATGAATCTACAGCTATTTTTGCATTTGGAAAAGAAAGTTTAATGACGTCCCTATAAGATTCCCACATATCTATAATAAAGACTTCAACACCCGCTCTTTCGCCTAATGAAATGCGAGAAAAATAATCGATTAAGTAACTTTTTCGTCTAGTTGCTAGTACATCTATGATTTTATGATCTATGAAATCATAAAGCACACAAGCATATTTATATTTGTTCATCTTTGCTGTATAAAATTCATCAATACTAATGACTTTAGGTAGTCGTCTTCTATGGGGTTCAACACTTTCATCGAATAGATTTAAAACGGTTTGTATAGATACATTGTAGTGCTCTGCGGTTGCTGTAAACGTATGATCACCTGACTTTAAGTAATTTAGGATCTTTATTCTAGTATATAGACTTAAATTCCCATAAGGTTTCGTAAACGGATTACTTTCACTAAATGTTTTATGACATATTTTACATTTATACCTTCTTTGATGAAATCTAATAAGACATGGTTGATGTGTAGAAATTGAGTGTATGATCTTTTTATAAGTATATCCTAAAAAACGTAAGTCTTCAGATTGACATATCGGACATAATTGTTGCTTTGATTTTAACTTGAGTTCGATGATGAGTTTTTCTTCTTCAAGTCTTGTCTCTAATGATTCAATATCTTTTCCTACAAGATTTAAATATAATAAATCTATGGTATAATCATGCATGAAAACCTCCTTCTTATAAGTTATGACAATTACTTATATTATAAAAGAGGTTTTCTTTTTTATACAAAGAAAAAAGGCCT
>WPCG01145644.1_pt1 | contig 29898 bp, 27 predicted proteins | sample 5403311 | NCBI WGS metagenome assembly WPCG01 (sample SAMN12869467, study PRJNA574797) | sludge metagenome | isolation source: wastewater treatment of Control | place: China:Beijing | collected 2019-05-17
ATTATTTTTTAATTTGAGATTTTGTAAACGCTTACTTATTTTCGAATGTATCATATCATCTTAATTTGCGCTCTCAATGATTGCGTTAAAGTAATTTTCGACAAATGTAGTTTTTAAAAATTTATTTTTAATTTTGGGACTTATAACGATGGGCGGTTTTGTTTCTTTTAACGATTTTAGTGCGCGACTTAGCTCGGCATAATTACGATGTGGAATACGCACTAATCCCGCAATATCATTGATCCATGCTTCTTGATGGTCTTTATCATCAACACCAATAAAAACAAACGGTTTTCCGCTATTGATGACACTAGCAGTTTTCAGCGGTAAGGCGGTTTTAATAATGCCCGGCAAAATCGAAATAATATTGACATCAGCATTTTTATATAACGCACCACTTTCCGCGACACTAAGTGCAGGATAACTAATTGTGTTAACGATGTTTTCATCAATGATCCGCTTACTAATCCGCGCTGCTTGACTACCTTCCCCAAAAATATGAAAGACAATGTCGGGATCATGGAGTAAACGTTTAGCCGCCGCTAAAATGACATCAATATCTTGCACATAACCAATATTACCGGCGTAACACACATTAAACTTTTGCGGATCAAAGTATGTGACAGGTAACGCTTTAGCGTGATCAACGTCACTTATATCAAAGTTATAAACGACACTAATTTTATGATTAAAGTCGCCTTTAGCAAGGAGGGTATGCCGCATTGTTTCACTAATCGTAATAATCTTCGTGGCCCGTTTTAAACTTAATATTTGCAGCGGATTAAATATTTTATAAATAACACTTTTTGTATTAAAAATGTTGTCGGGATAAATGTCTTGCACATTATACACAACCGGAATGCCTTTTTTATGACAATGTTTTGTGACGAGATAACTATATAAAAGTGGCGGATTCGTCGACACGAACACAATATCACTCGCTACTTTCTTTAACATCTTACTAAGCCTTGTGGAAACACTCACATAGCGCCGGAATAGTTTAAATTTACTAAACTTCGCCGGTTTATATGTAAAACATGGCACCCGATAGATTGTCATCTGCGCACGTTCTTCAACGGTTAATTTTGTATATTGCGCTTGGATACTTGCACTTACCCCACGCGTTGGGTTTGGCGTAATAATATTAATATGGTGGCCTGCTGCCATTAACTTTTCCCAAAGCGGCCGATATAAATGATTTATTGTCGGCTCTTCCGGATCAAAATAAAATAACATAAACGTAATTTTCATCGTAAAAAAATTATAACATGGTCGCCGTTTAATTTATTAAAACATTACTAATGCTAGCGTACAAAGTTACTAAATAAAAGTAACCCAGTCACCAATACTATAATGCCCGTTTGCCGCATATAAAGGATCTTCAATGACAAGGCGACCAAATCCAGCTTCATTTTTGGCCCACCAGTCGTGGCCGCGATCGTTTAATGCTGGATACATACTATGCTCTGCAACATACCCGTTCATACTCCGGTCGAGGGTAATGCGCGGGTCACTACTATAATGACCAAGATCAACACCCCACGGGGCAAATCCGCTATGTGTTGTCGCCATATAATGAATAAACGCCGCTGCGGTCCATGGTAGCGGTGCATTTTTGGTAATTTGTAAATAATGCTTATACATATAACCGCCAAGTCCGACGTAGCCTGGTTCATAAGCGGCAACTTTAATATTATTTATTGATCTTTCTTCCGTTTCAAGCACATGCCCGAGTTTAGCGTAATGCAGTAAGCCACTTTCGACACTATTTTCATTTGCGGTTAACCCTAATGCAAGCGGCATATCATCACTAACCGTTTCCATCTGCGTTAAAAACCGTTTAATCCACGCTAAGGCAAATGGTGCACTCGCATGCGTTAAGCCGAGTGTGTTTGCAAGTTTGATGAGCCCATTAACGTCATCAAGATACAAATCTTTCGTTTCATCTTGTGGCAAGGCAAGAAAGGCGCTTTTAATGACATCACTATAATCAACATGTGTCATCATAATAAACGCATTATAACCAACTGGTTCAGCAATTAGCCCCATAATTTGTGGTCGTTCCCCAGGGGCAACAAAGTCCCACATATTTGTATATGCTTTTGTCCCACCAGCTGTGTTATAGGCAAAAACTTTACTAATACTTTGCAACGCAAAGGGGTTTCCGTCAGTCGTCACATCACCGGCCCATTCGTGGGGAATATAATTATGTGTCAACCCTAATTCGGTGAAATTAGCTTGTAGTTTTGCCCCATCTTCAAAAAGCGCTAAAGAGATTGTTGGTTCACTAAGCCGCATGTCACCTAATAAATGTGTTGTAATATTATTATTTTTGGGTTGAATCCAATTAATTGTTGCATCTAAAGTTTCATTGTAATGCGGGAATGCAGTGCGAATACTTTCATCGACAACGAAAGTATTAAGCGTGGCGTTAAATGATTTGCCGCGTAAATAATTAAGAAAATGTTCTTTTGCAACGAGCCCACGACTTGAATCACTCACGGCATTTAATGCTTTACCGTTAAGTTCAAGCACCGCACGCTTATATAGTTCATTTTGATTTAGGGTCATTGCTTCACTAATAATATCGGTAATAGCCGTTTCACTCGTTGTATCGACAGCGGAAAGGGGCATACTTTCACTTGAGGTATGTGGTGTACAACTCACCAAGAGCATGACAAAAAAAGTAAAGGTGACAACAAAGCGAAAATAGTGTTTTTGACGAGACATAGCAGCACACTCCTTTAGTGTTATTCCTATTATAAGGTAATTAGGGTTATTTTACTTTGCGGAATGTCACTAAAATCGCACTTTTAAACGCATTAACATTTGGCATGTACGAATGGCACACAAATTCATAACCTTGGGCAACGCGTTCATTAATAAGATCATCTAATGCTTTTAAGTCGCTTGCACTCGCGCTATGTTTAAAAAGTTTTGTTGTGGTGACAATTATTTCACTTTGATACATCGTATTTTCCTCCGTTTTCATCCACTTTTCATTATAACCGCTCGATCATTAAACCGCAAAACATCATAAAAAAACTACCCAACAAGGGTAGTTATTCATATAATGGCGCGCCCGACACGACTCGAACGTGTGACCCCAACCTTCGGAGGGTTGTACTCTATCCATCTGAGCTACGAGCGCAGTACCGCTACTATATTAAACTAGTTTATGAAAAAAACAAACGATTTATCCTAAAACGATATCTAACACCATCATTATAATAAAACCAATCATCACCGCAAACGTCCCCCGGTGATCAGTTTCACTAAGTTTCGCACCTGGGATTAACTCCTCAACGACGACATACATCATTGCCCCAGCCGCAAAACTAAGAAACCACGGTAGTAAATCACGGAAAACAGTCGCAAAAAGAAATGCTAATATCCCGCCAATTGGTTCAACAATCGCACTAATGACACCAAAGCCAAACGCTTTCCCGCGATGATTCAATCGTTGCGCCATCGGTAAACTAACGGCGGCACCTTCCGGAATATTTTGAATTGCAATCCCAATCGATAATGCAAGCGCACCATAGACGGATAATTGCGGATTTCCAGAAACAATACCCGTATAAGCAACGGCAAACGAGAAGCCAACAGCAATCCCTTCAGGGAAATTATGAATCGTCATGGCGAGAAACAATTTCATATCACGACTCAACTTTTTCGTCTTTGGCCCTTCACTAACTTTGGTTCGTTCGTGAATGTGGGGCACGACTAAGTCAATGACCCATAATATTAAGACACCGATAATAAAACCGATAACAACGGGAACAATGGCTGCATTACCCCAACCATTATCAACGGCAAAATCAAGTGCCGGGATAATAAGCGACCAAATCGATGCGGCAATCATGACGCCCGCTGCAAAACCTAATAAAATTGAATTAACACGGTCACTAATGGGTTTTTTGAAAAAGAAAACAGCTGCTGACCCAAGGGTCGTTGCAATCAGCGGAATTGACATCCCGATAATAATAATCCAAAGTTCTAAAGTTGAGAGTGGCATAATTTTTGTTAACTTCTTTCTAGCACGTATGATTATACATCATTTCGCCATTAACCGAGGGTTTCGCAATCGAATTTTTCAGTTTTTGGTGCAGCCAGAGAGATTTGAACTCTCACATCTTGCAATACAAGCTTCTGAGACTTGCGCGTCTACCAGTTCCGCCATGGCTGCATCAATATATTTTAACAAAACTGCACTTATTTTATGCATTAAAACGTATATCAAGAGCACAAAAGTGGCGCAAACGTTGATTGTATGGGAAAATACGGGTGTTATGTTACAAACAGTTTTTAAGAAATTAGTGACGAAGAAATACATGCTAGCAATGCTTGGCTACTTTGTTTTCTTTATGGTTTTATATACTGTCCTTGACTACTTAAACATTGCCTATCCAGAAATGGCGAGAACTTACGGCGCTTATTTAGTTGTCGTTAATGTTTTAATAAATGCCGTGATGGCGGCATTAAGTAGTTTTCTCATTGGTGCGACAACGGCCCAATTTGATTTTAGTAAGAAACAAAGTAAGGGCGCAAACATGTCGTTTGTGTCGGTTATCTTTGGAATTTTTACTTACGGTTGTACGCCATGCGTCATTAGTTTTCTTGCAGCTGTAGGCATTTCGTTTAGTGTGGCAGTTTTACCACTTGCAGGCTTACCATATAAATTTATTTCCCTCTTCTTACTACTTGGGGGCCTCTTGTGGATTTTACTCGCCATTAATAAAACGGTGTGCCAAGTAAATGACACAAAAGACGATCCAACCATTATTTTAAAATAAATTCGTTGGCAATGATGACCGGGTCACTAACAGTTAGGTGGCCTTTTTTTATTGCCACAAACTTATTCGTTAAGCTGTTAAGATATTCACCATCGCGTAATTCGGTCGTAATTGTTTGCTTTGTCCCACTTAAATTAAAGAACCCATACATTTCTTCTTCGTCACTTACGAGTTTTGCACGAATAACACCGTCATCGCCACTATTTAAAATTGTAAAGGTGTGGTGATCTTTAAAAATTGGTAAATGTTTAAACGCCACAAGCATTTTGATGAAATCGTAAAACTCATGGTCTTTAATCGTCCGACTAATTGTTTCTTTTTCAAAAAGCGACGGCCGATGTTTCGCTTTAAACTCTTGCCCGGCATAAATAAAGCCGACACCGTTTTGGAAAAACGACCAGGCGGTAACGTTTTTCAAAATTGTTTTACTTTTCGCTAAAGCGGCAATGCGCGCAGTATCATGATTTTCGAGCGTCCGGATTTTTAAATAACCACGCGGATAGTTTGTTTCTTGAAACATTACACCTGCTAAATAATCAGTTAATGACTTTGTGCCTTCTAAATAATATTTTAAATCGTTATACACATCATAATCATAAAGCATATCAAACGCTGCATATAGTTCGTGATCAAAATGACCAATGTGGTCATGGGCATGAAGAAACGCAAGAAAACTTGGTTCAACCGATTCACTAAGCCACATAACATCAGGATTTATCGCGTCAACTTTTGCACGAACATATTCCCAAAATGCAAGTGGCACTAACGGGGCAACGTCCGCGCGAAACCCGTCAACTCCTAGTTTCACCCAATACATAAGCATTTCGGCCATATAGTCCCAAAGCGCTTTATTCGTATAATCTAAATCGATAATGTCACTCCAGTCGCCAACTTTATTGCCGAGTTTGCCGTCTTTATAAAAGTAAAACTCTGGATGTTCTGTTAAGAGTAATGCATCGGGGCTTGTATGGTGTAAGACAATATCAATCATTACTTTAAAGCCGTAACTATGCGCAATATTTAAAAAACCAATAAAATCATCAAGTGTCCCTAGTTCGGGGTTAATACCGTAATAATCTTTTATTGCGTATGGGCTACCAAGCGTCCCTTTACGCGCGACTTCTCCAATGGGATGAATTGGTAATAAATATAAAACTTTAACACCTAGTGCTTTAATGCGATCTAAGTCGTTAATAAGTGCATTAAACGTCCCTTCTTTTGTATGGTTACGCACATAGATTTGGTAAATTGTGTGATTTTTTAAATATGTTTTTCGTTGCATGTTATGTTTTCTCCTCGTATTAATCATACATTAAATGAAAGCGAATATACGGCATAAAAATAAAAAGTTTTAAAGAAAAATAAAAGCCGCGTATATAAAAAACGCCCATACAATGAGCGTTATTTTAATAATGGCGCGGCCGGGAAGACTCGAACTCCCAACCCCTAGATTCGTAGTCTAGTACTCTATCCAGTTGAGCTACGACCGCATCTTTAAATATTATAGTTAGAAATTGCTATTTTGCAAGTGTTTTAAAACGAAAACAGCAATATTGACGAATATTTACTTTTTCGGCTTTACTGCTGTTATTTATCTTTAAATTTACTTAAATCGTGCCCTTCAAGTTCGAGAAGTTTTTTCTTTAAATGCAGGCCGCCGCCGTAGCCGGTTAGTTTTTGTTTAACCCCAATGACGCGATGGCATGGCACGATAATGGAAATCGGGTTTTGGCCAACAGCGTGACCAATTGCACGGGCAGACATAAATGTTGTGCCGCGTTTCGCCGCGACACGTTTTGCTAACTCACCGTATGTCAGTGTTTCGCCGTATGGGATTTTTAAAAGTTCCGCCCACACGAGTTCTTGAAACGAGGTGCCACTAAAAGCGATGTTTGGTAGGGGTGAATCAATACGCCGAATAAAGTAATTATCTAAATATGTTCGGGTCATATTAAAAATATGTAAGTCATCTTTTTCGATGTGATCACTCATTTTAAAGTTTGCATCTTGTTGTTCGGGCATAAATAGCCCTGTTAACGCATCGCCGTCACTCAGCATCGTAATCTTGCCAAGCGGTGATTCATACGTCGTTACATATGGCATAAAACCCTCCTTTCAGCATGGTCTTTGCACCTCTATCATTATACCATACGCCGTTTTCCAAAAAGATGATCGGACGCATGCTTGTATGCTAAACTTTATAAGAAGGTGAAAACTATGAAAGTATTATTATTTAATAAGCGGCAAAAGCTTTATGACAAAAGTGGGATTGGACGCGCGATGCGGCATCAAGTGAAAGCTTTAACGGACGCAAACATTGACTTTACAACAAACCCGAAAGACGAATACGACCTTGTGCATATCAATACACTTGATAAAGCATCATGGCGGATGGCACGCAAAGCACGACGGCTGGGCAAGAAAGTCGTATGGCATGCCCATTCAACCCGCGAAGACTTTGAAAACTCGGTCCTTTTTAGTAACCAAATTGCGCCGTTTTTTAAAATGTATTTAAAGCGAGCGTATAAACTTGGTGACATCCTCATTACGCCAACACCTTATTCGAAACGACTATTAGATGGTTACGGCTTGGACCGCGAAATTATTGCGTTATCAAACGGCATTGATTTAGCGCGTTTTAACGTTGCTAATAAAGATAAGATTAAAAAATTTAAGGAATATTTTAATTTAAAACCAGACCAAAAAGTGATTATGACGGTTGGCCTCTACTTTGCGCGTAAAGGGCTCCACGACTTAATTGCGATTGCAAAAGAACGCCCTGAGTATACATTTATTTGGTTTGGTCATACGCCACGTATTGCCCTTAGTCGCAAAATCAAACAAGCAATCCGTCAAAAACCAAGTAACGTCATTATGCCTGGCTATATTGCGGGAGACATTATTGAAGGGGCCTACGCAAGTGCCGATGCGTTCTTCTTCCCAACATACGAAGAAACCGAAGGCATTGTTGTGCTTGAAGCACTGGCGTCAAAATGCCCCGTCATTATTCGCAACATCCCTGTATATGATGAATGGTTAACAGACGGCGTTAATTGTTTTAAGGGCAAAACAAACACGGAGTTTATTAAAATTATTGATGATGTTGTAAATGGTAAGGCAACTGATACACGCGAAGCAGGCTATCAAGTCGCAAAAGATCGTGACATTAAAAATATCGGCCTTGCGCTTAAAGCGATTTATAAACAAGTCTTAAAGAAGTAATTAACGTTTTTTATAAAAATCTTTGTAACCGATAGTTGTGCTTTCACCAACATTATGATGGTGGCCATAACGTTTATTTTCAGGTGGCAACTTCATATAATTGCCAAAGCGGCGTGTTAAATATTCGTCGTATTTTTGGGGGACAACGGCTTCAATATCTTCAAACTTCATCTTTTTGCCCAGTCCATATATGGCTTTTGACATTGCTTCTTTATTGCCACCCCACAGCATATAGGCACCAACGAGTTCCGCCTCATCAAACGGAATCTTTTGCATACTTTTATCAAGTGCTTTAATGAGCCAATTGTTTATTTTAAACGGCCATAATAATAGCGAAACAAGCGTTAATAATATTTGTACAAGAAACTTTTTACCGCGTGGTTTTTGGTAAAAATTTGCGGCGTAAACAATATAGTAAAGAAGCCAAAGCCGAGCATTTTTGCGGCGATTCGCGAGTGTTTTCGTCTTGGACATCCCATCGATAATAAAAATATCAATCCAAATACCGTGATTAATTTTATGATATTGCATAAAGTTTTCAATATATGTTGTAGCAGAATTACGTAGTTTCATAAACGGATAAACATATTGCTTATCTGTCGTGTAATGTTGGAGAAAATAGGGCGCCTTAAATTCGTCTTTAAGGGCGAGGAGTTTCATTGCATCAGGACGCGGCATTGCGACATCAATATCATCATCCCACGGAATAAAGCCACCGTGACGTACGGCACCAAGCGCAGAACCCGTTATTAGATAATAGCGTAACCCATGCTTTTCACAAACACGGATAAATTCTTTAAGCGACGTGAGCATAACTTTTTGTAATTCATTCATAGTAAAGATTATACCTTAGTTTACAAAATGTTTTTGCCGAATAAAAAAATCCGGTAGTTGCCTACCAGATTTCTCTAATTTTTTATTCTTTATTAACGGATGGATGCGGCGTAAATGGCACTAACTGCTGCTTTTAACGTTTTATCAAATTCCGCATCAGTTTGGCCAAACCGTAAGTTTTCGGCAAGGGCACGTGAGAAACTTGCAATAAGTCCCTTGTTTAACATTAATAGATCATTAGCGTGATCCATTGGGTAGCCGCCACTAAGGGCGACAACACGAACAACACGCGCATCACTCATCAGATCATGATATAAATTGACAACAGTCGGGATCGTTAGTTTAAACATGACTAAATCATTTGGTCCAAGTTTTTTTAATTCCACCCATAAGTATTTATGTAAAATTGCTTCTGCGTCTTTTTTATCTTGAATATTAATATCAACTTCGGGTTCAATAATTGGCACTAACCCATAACTAATGATTTTCTTTGCCACCGCAAATTGTTGTTCAACAACTTTTTTAATGCCAGTTTCCGTCGCCTCTTTAATGACGGAACGCATCTTTGTCCCAAAAATATGCCGTTCGTTTGCTTGTTTTAGTAAAACATCAAGCTCAGGCATTGGTTTCATAAGTTGCACACCATTATCTAAGTCGGCAAGTCCTTTATCAATTTTAAGAAACGGCACAATGCCTTTTTCTTCCCATAAGTAATCAGCAGTGTATAACCCGTCGATCTTTTTATTCATCGTGTTTTCAAAAAGAATCGCGCCTAAAATATGCTCACTTGTAAATGCACTACTTTTAATAATCCGCGTCCGCATCGCATGGACGACATCATACATTTCGTTTTCATTACTATAGGCGTCTTCAGTTACTCCATACGCTAAAAGTGCTTTCGGGGTTGAACCACCACTTTGGTCGAGTGCGGCAATAAAGCCGGGTTTACTTTGCATGATTTTTAATTGTTCGTTACGCATAAAAAATTCTCCTTTTGTTTCCTCATCTAAAAATATTTTACTCCCAATTACTTTGTTTCGTCACATTAAAGCAATATCGTTTTATTTAATAACTTCGACATCAACAACGTTAAGATCTTGTAGTTCTTTTAAATGTACATAATAATTAATTTGTGCGGTTGTATAAAGAGGCGTAAAGTAAATTCCGTAAATACCAATTGTCAGCATTAAAAGCAAGACATGCCCAATGAAACTTAATTGGAAAATAAATAAATCAAACTTATACCCTTTCATCATCGCTTTTGACCGCCGCATTGCTTCCATAATATCAATTTCGGGGTTATCCATCATGATAAAACTCGCTTGACTAAACATATAGGCAAAAATAATGCCGGGGATAATAAAGAGCACAAAGCCAAGAAAAATAACAAGGGCACTTAAAAACGCCACAGCAATAAGTTTTAAAGCGTGGTTTATATCTTTAATCGTCTCGCCAAAGCGATTCGCATTAATGTCGCCACCTTTTAAAAGGTCGAGTGTAATTAGATAAACACCAAACGCTAAGACAGGGGCGATAATCCCCGCAACAAGACTACTTAGAAAGCCGACAAGCGCTAAAATAACAAAATAAAAAAGCCATTTGCCTTTAATTGCCGCTTTCGCTTGTTCTTTAATTAATTTTCGATCCATAATCATTTCCTCCATATCTATCGTAATTATAACATCCTATTCGGCGAATAATCACATATTTAGTCATAACTATCAACTATTTAAATTACTCTAAAGAGTAAAGTTAATGAAAATAATGTAAAATAGTAATAATGATTATTGCTAGCTGGAGGCCATATGACACCACGGAAAATTGAACTACAAAAACGATATAAAAAAATCTTTAAAAACTTACCTCAAGCAACATATTTTTCGCCAGGCCGTGTCAATTTAATTGGTGAGCATATTGATTATCATGGTGGTCTAGTCTTACCTGTAGCGATTACAATTGGCACATACGCTGCCGTTAGCCCGCGTGATGATGATCTTGTCCGGCTCTATAGTGACGGTTACACGAAAAAACCATTATCTTTTTCGTTAACCAATTTAATGCCTGACGCCAAGACGAGTTGGGCAAACTATGTTCGCGGCGTCTTTAAGATTCTTATCGATGCAGGATATAATCTAACGAACGGCCTCAATATTTATATTGAAAGTACAATGCCCACGAGTGGTGGTCTCTCCTCGTCTTCTTCCTTAGAGTTACTCCTGATTAAAGTATTAAGCGATATGTTTCGCTTACACATTAGTAAAGAAGAAATGGCACTCCTTGGCAAAAAAGTTGAAAACGAATATATTGGTGTCTTAACGGGCATTATGGATCAATTTGTTATTGCCCACGGGCAAAAAGATTACGCACTGCTTTTAAATACAGAAACACTCGCGTTTGATTATATTCCGCTCGCTTTAGAAGGCAATACACTCGTTGTTGTGAATACAAACAAACGACGTGGCCTCACTGATTCAAAATATAATGAACGCTATAACGAAACAATGGCGGCCTTAAAACTTTTACAAAAAACATACAATGTAACATGTTTAACGGCCTTACCAAGTAGAGAACTTGCAAACATTGAAAAAAAACTTGATCCCGTAATATTTCGCCGTGTCCGCCACATCATTACTGAACAAGAGCGGACCCTTTTAAGTGCCGAAGCATTAAAGCGTGGTAATCTTGATGCGTTTGCGACGTATTTAACCGCGTCACATAATTCACTGCGCGATGATTATGAAGTAACTGGCATTGAACTCGATACCCTTGTAAGTCTTTTAATGGCTGGGGGTGCGATTGGCGCACGCATGACTGGTGCGGGCTTTGGCGGGTGTGCAATTGCACTTGTGCCCCACGAAAAAGTCGCAAACCTAATTCCATTTGTCACGCATCATTATAGTGAAAAGATTGGGTATGCTCCGACGTTTTACGAAACAGGCAGCGCCGACGGCACACACGAATTGACATAATTAATTATTTAGTTTTATAGCATAGCGAATTGTGCGTGTATATGGTACATCTTTTGTGATACGTAAATTTTTATATGTATTGTCCTGTTTACTAACGATATCAACCGGTTCAATGGCTAACCCGTGATATAAATTAACTTTTTGTCCGCCAAGAAGCGGGAAACTACTCGGAAAGTTTGTGGAATACATTTGCACTGCCGGGTAATTAGACGTTACTTCCATTGTTAAGTCTGTTGTTTTTACGACTAATGGTCCGTCGATTACTAATAAATGATCAAAGCCCATTGCTGGCGCTTTGTTTACAAGCGGGTGCAAGATTATGTCACGTAACTTTTTCCCATTTGTTAGATAAAAGGGACTATTTGCAGTCACCTTAACCTTTATGTCATTAAGTTGCTTCTCATCATGCATAAAATAGTCGGTCGCGTTTGCGTATAGCGTATGCTCAACAATCGTACCCTTACCGTCTAAATTAAAGTATGAATGATTCGTAATGTTTAAAATTGTCTCTGCGGTAGTCGTCGCTTTATATTTTACTTTTAAGCCGTCTTTCATTAATGAATATATAACTTGTAAAACGACCGTGCCTGGATAACCACCTTCACCGTCATTGCTTGTATACTCAAAAATGATTTCGTTACTGCTTTCCTTCACAACACGAAACGGCTTAAACGCAAAACTATCGACACCGCCATGAAGCGAATTTGTTTCTTTCTCGTTTTGTACAGCGTGATACTTGTTATCACCAATCGTAAATACTCCGTTACCAATCCGCCCGGCAACACGACCAATTGTCGCACCGTAATACCCGTTAGACGGTAAATGATAACAATTTAAATCCGCGGTCGATAAGACAATATTGCGGTTATTTTTCGGTTTAATTTCAAAGGTGTAAATCGTCGCACCAAGCGCTAAAAATGTGACACGGACAAACGCATTTTCTAATGTATAAAGTTTCATAAAGCTTATTACCTTTCCATATAATTATATATGAAAAAAGCACTAATTACGCCTTTTTTGTAAGTGAAAAGCAATAATATCGTGCTTTTTTAATTTAGTAAAGTAACTTCGTGTTTAAATTATTTCTGCAGCAACAGCGCTTAAGCCGGCAACACCCGTTAAAATGGCTAGGATGATTGCGCTTGTCGTTAATTTAAAGTTATCAAGTAATCCGTCGTGCGTTAACACTGCAAGGTTCCGTACAAGTAAGACTAAAACGGCGACAGCGATACCGAAAATAAATAGTCCAAACGCTGCAAGTTTACTACTTTGTGCCTTTTTCTTCTTTTTCTTAGGCTTTTGGATAACTTTAAATGCTGCTAAGGCGGTGGCAGCAAGCGCTAATGGCAGCACAAGGAAGTTTAGAAAACTAAATTTCATCCCAACCGTAAGCAAACCAAGAAATGTAACTTCATCACCAAATGTTATCGACATAAATGTTATTGTCGAATTTGCAGAGTTTTTCGAAACAATGGCATCGACCGTAAACCACAGCACAAGTGTAACGACAAAGAGGACGAATGAAAGTCCGTAGAATATTCTTTTCTTATCCATGATTAATCCCTTTCTTTATTAATCTATTAAACCAAGCATTAGGCAAAAATAACACTTTTATAATAATAAACGGCTTGTTTTAACGCGAAATGTCAATAGTTTAAAGAAAATCGGCGTTTTCTTGTGCTAAGTTATGTTAATTTAAGAAATCGTGATATTGTTAACAAGGTTAAAAAAAGATAAGTATGGAATTTAAAGCGTTAGGCATTATGCCGGAAATATTAAAAGTTATTAAAAGTGAAGGCTACATCGACCCTTCGCCCATTCAAGTTGCCGCAATTCCCCTCATTATGGACAACAAAGATGTGTTAGGAAGTGCGTTAACTGGGACTGGTAAAACAGCCGCTTTTGCGATTCCAATTATTCAACATATTGCCGAAAAAGCAAATTATGGCGACCGCCAAAGTATTAGTGCGCTTGTCCTTGCACCAACCCGAGAACTTGCTGAACAAATTAAAGATACATTTCTAACATTTAGTAAACATTTACCGGTTAAAACTGGCGCTATTTATGGTGGTGTCTCACAAAAACACCAAGTTACAATGCTTGATAAGGGGATTGATATTCTGGTCGCAACACCAGGACGCTTAATTGACTTAATAAAGCAAAAAGTCATTAATTTAATTAATGTTAAAACATTCGTTCTTGATGAAGCCGACACGATGCTTGATATGGGCTTTATTAAAGACGTTAAGCACATTTATAGTCTTGCAAAAAACAACACCCAAACATTAATGTTTAGTGCGACCATTTCGTCGGAAGTTAGTGAACTGGGGGCAGCACTTTTACGTAACCCGATTTACGTTGAAACCACACCGCCACAAACGATGCTTACAACAATCTCCCACACATTAATTTACGTGGAAAAACTTGCTAAGCGTGACGTACTGCTTGACTTATTAGTGGACCCCAATTTATCCAGTGTCCTCGTTTTCTCAAAAACGAAGCATGGGGCAAATAAACTAAATACGTTTTTGCAAAGTTATGGGGTAACAAGTGATGTTATTCATAGTAATAAATCACAAAACAAACGGCAAAATGCTCTGAATATGTTTAAAGCGAAGAAAATTCGCGTCTTAGTAGCGACCGACATTGCGGCGCGCGGTATTGATATCGCGGAGTTAAGTCATGTCATTAATTTTGACGTGCCACTCACACCCGAAACTTATGTTCATCGCATTGGCCGTACAGGTCGCGCGGGTTTAATTGGGGCCGCAATTACCCTTAGTACCCCACAAGAAAAAGTGTTTATTAAAGCGATTCGTAAAACAACTGCTGTCGTCTTTAATGAAATTGAAATACCCAATATTCCTGTGGAAAAGCGTCTCCAAAAACTCGAAAATTATAAAGCACCCGCGCCACGTAAATATATGGAAGAAAAAAAGGCCACCGCTCAAAAGAAAGTTAAACAAAAACAAAAGAAAGATCCGCTCCTTGCCGAAGCGCATAGTGAAGATAAAAAGTGGCAAAAAAAATCAAAAGTTACAACAAACCAAAATAAAAAAACGAGTACTCCGCGCAAGCGAAATACTCGTTATAACAAGAAACGCAAATAATTTATTTATAATCGGTGCGTTTACTAACAAATACGCCAAGCGCTGTTAACCACGTAATATGGCCGAGATTAACGAGTAAACTCACCCACCATAACGCCGTATCAACACGAATAATCGTGACGTTTTCAAGATCAAAGGCGTAACTTACATCAATGATTCGTAAGAATGGAATAATTTGTTTAATAATTGTGACGTCAAACTTTGTTGGTGGAATAATATTTAACAGGGCATAAAGCGCCATTAAAAGAAACACACCGCCCAGTGAAATAACAAGCGGAGCGATAATTGTTTTAAATTTATAAAGAAAGAGCGTGACAAGTGTATATAAAAACCATAATGCTGAAAAAGCAATGACCGCAATTTTTAACACATCGCCAAAATCTTCAATCGTAAAACCATTAAAAAGCCCAAAGAATAAATAAGTCGCCGTTGTATACACAAACATAATTATTGTCATCGTTATTAAATTGAAGAGGAGTGAACTTATATACACTTCTTCTTTTTTATACCCCGCAACAATTTTATTGCGAATTGTATTTTGCGTAAAATCACTCGCACCAACGACAATAATGACAATTAAGACGACCAGACCCACATTGTTAATCGGACTAAAACTATTAACATACATGAACGCCCCACCCAAAATGGCACCAAGCTCTTCACTGCCGCCAAAAATATAACGCATTAATGCCACGACACCATTATTTAAAAGAGGGAGTGCCACACAAAGAATAAGGAGAAAAATTGTTAGTTTAGCGGTAAAGAATTTTTTGAGATCTGCTTTTAATAAATGTTTCATGCTACTTTTTCTCCGGCTATTGTTTGCAAGTAATAATCTTCAATTGTTTCGCGAACAACAGTAAATGTTTTTATTTCATAACCAGCTTTTACTAATAACTGCATTGCTTTTTGCCCGTCTTTCTCGTTACGAACAATAATCGTATCTTTATGCTCGACTTCAAATGTAATATTTCCTAGTGTAGTTTGTACATCTTTTGTCACTTCATTTTCAAGCGTGATGCGCGTAAAACTTTGCACACTGTCATGCAGCGCTTTCGCGCTTATTTCTTTTAAAAGTTTACCGTGACTAATAAAACCATAGACAGTCGCAATTTTATCAAGTTCCGATAATATGTGACTTGAAATTAAAAAAGTTGTGCCTTGTTCATGATTTAGTTTTAATATTAATTCACGAATTTCTTTAATGCCGACGGGGTCAAGGCCGTTCATTGGTTCATCAAGTAAAATAAATTCGGGATCACTTAAAAGCGCCATCGCAATACTTAAGCGTTGCTTCATCCCAAGACTAAAGTTCCGACTTGGTTTTTTGTTCGTAATATCTGGTGTTAACCCGACAAGTTTTAAAAGTTCATCAAGTTCGGCATCACTTTTATTAAGATTAAGCATTGTTGCTTGGTAGCGTAAGTTTTCGCTTGCCGTTAACCGGTGATGAAGTGACGGTGTTTCAACAATCGCCGCGACGCTCCCGCGCCGGTCACTAACATTTAATTTAATCGACCCGCTTGTTGGATTATTTACTTTGGTGATGAGGCGAATCATTGTTGATTTACCTGCGCCATTTTCGCCAACAAAACCGTAAATATCGCCGCGGTTAATTGTCATGCTTACATTATTGACTGCAGTTGTAGTGCCATATTTTTTTACAACATTTTCTGTTGTTAATATATTATGCATAAGGCCTCCTTTGTGGACTGTGTTTAAACATTCACTTTATTATACAACATGACCTGCAAATATTTTTAAGCGATTTACAAAACAAAACGAATTAATTGTTTATATAATATATGAGTTATGATAAAACAAAAATTAAGCGCAAGTTATAAATTTATTATCGATACAACAAGCGGTATGGTGTATGGGTTATTTGCGACTCTCATCATTGGTGTCATTTTAAAACAGTTTGGTTTATTACTCGATTTTGATTTTACACTCTTTAATAACACACTAAATATTGGCAGTGCCCTCCAACAAGTTGCAACTGTTGTCCAATCATTTATTGGGATTGGCATTGGTGTCGGTGTTGGCCTTGTACTAAAAAAAGAAGCATTAAAACTTATAAGTCTTGCTGTAAGTGGTGGCATTGCAACTTCAACATTATTATTTGCCAAAGCTGATCCGCTTGTAGCGTATCTTGTTGTCATTTTTACCGTCTTACTCCTTGATCTAATTTTTAAAAAGAAAACACCGTTTGATATTATTTTAATCCCGCTTTTTACCATTATAGTGAGTTACACTTTTGCCTTAATTTTATTTACCCCGATTACAACATTTGCAACGCTCATTGGTACATTTGTTAACGACGTAGCGGCCGTTAAACAACCATTCTTAATGGGGCTTTTATTAAGTGTCATTATGGGCGTCTTATTAACTTCGCCGTTATCGAGCGCGGCAATTGCCATCTCCTTTGGGATTGGCGGCATTGCTGGGGGTGCAGCATTAATTGGTTGTGTTGTTCATATGCTTGGTTTTGCGATTATGGGCCGTAAGGCAAATAGTGTTGGCGTCACCATTTCCGTTGCATTTGGCACAAGTATGCTACAATTTAAAAACACACTGAAAAAACCAATTTTATGGCTGCCACCAATCATTGTTAGTGCTATCCTTGGGCCACTAAGCACACTACTTTTTAAAATGGAAGTTGACCCAATTGGTGCGGGGATGGGCACAAGTGGCTTAGTCGGTCAATTTGCCACTTATGCAGCCATGGGAAACACGCCACAAACGTGGTTAGCAATCTTTATCCTGCAATTTGTGCTTGTTATTAGCCTAATGTTTGTTGTTGACTTCATCTTTAAAAAGTATAAGCTTTACACAAACGAAGACTTAATTATTTAATTTTATTCAACTTTTAATAAACTGAAATCATCGAAATGCGCCCACCGTTGGGTGTTTTCTTTGAGGTGGAGCACGAATGTATATTCGCCTGCTTCGAGCGTAACGGTTTCTGGCGCAATTGGATCAAACGTACCAGCCGATGTCGCAGTTTTACGAACGGCAAAATTATGGACAATTACTTCATCTTGCAAAAGATACATCAGTGAATCTTTGAGGCCGTCCGTTGCCATTAAGTATGTTAATTCATAATCTCCGGCACTCGTAACCGTAAATGTTTGCGATACCGTTACTTCAGCGTCGGGTGCGCCACTATTATTTGCGGGCCAATAGGAAAACTTAAACGAGTAACGGGACGAATTTGTCGTCCAACTATCCGTTTGCACCATGAGTGTTTCTGCCGTTTTAATATAATTAACATCCCATACTGGTGAATCATTTAAATTTGGTAAAGCACCAGCACTTTCAAAGCCGCCATCCACCAGTAAACTTTCACTAACGGGTGGTTCCTCTTCTTCCGGTTTAATATGGCCGTTATGGAGGACGATATTATCAATATACCCCCACGCATCACGACCCGCAGCAGCACTGACTTCAATTGAAAACGCAAAGGATCGTTTTAGAGCTAAATTAAATTCAAAATATGATGTTGTATAACTACCCGTAAAAATATCAACTTCATTCTCACTTTTTTTATAAAGCGTATCGTCAACTTCGACAATAACTTCATCGGGATTGCCGACCATTTCAACACTTATCGTGTAATCACCCGTAGGAAAATCGGTATTTGCAGAATACGTCGACGTCAGTGTAAAGTTAATCGCTGGGTCACTTTCGTCATCAACATAAATACGGAGCGCGTCTTCATGCCCTTCACGGTCGTTATCATTTTCAACAATATGGTGTTCAAGATTATCGCCTGTTAGTAAAAATCCCGGTAGTCCGTCGGTGATTTCACCGTATTCATTAAATTTTGCGACCGGATCGACGGGGATGGCGCGGTCATTAACGGTAATGCTAAACGTTGTTTCAAGTTTGCCACTCACCGCTTTTGCGGTTGTTGTGCCTGCTTTTAGCGCTAAAAGCGTGTCGTCACTAATTGTCGCTACTTCAGTATCGTAGTTACTATAAACAATGCTACTAGCGACACTAATCGGTTCGAACGTAATTGTTAACGGGACAATATCACCAACAGTTGCTACCACATCATTAATGGTTAATGATCCGGCAGGTTTTGGGGTACAACTCGTCACAAGTAGCGCGCCAAATAACAAGAGGCGCCGTGAAAGTTTGGATAATTGCATAAATTCCTCCTTTATCCTTTAACCGCTCCAGCTGAGATTCCTTCAATCATGAAGCGTTGTAAACTAATGTAGAGTAAGACGATTGGTACGGCGACTAAAATCGAACCAGCCGCAAACATTGTAAAGTTATTAAGCATCGCTGATGTGTCACTTGTCATATTGTATAAACCAACGGCAACAGTCATTTCGTTTGGATTGCGTAGTATAAGGCCTGCTAAAATGTAATCACTCCACGGGGCCATAAATGCCATTAATGCGGTATAAATCATAATTGGCTTCGCGATTGGTAAAAAGATTTGGAAAAAGACACGAAACTGACTCGCGCCGTCAAGTTTTGCTGCTTCATCAATTTCACTTGGCATCGAATCAAAATACCCTTTAGCGACAAAAAAGCCAAGCCCACTCCCCGCACTGTAGACGAGTAAAAGTGCCCATTTACTACCGATAAGTCCGAGTAAATTTAAAATCAAATAAATTGCAACCATTGCCATAAACCCAGGGAACATGCCAAGGATTAAGGAAATATTCATCAGTGGCTTGCGCATTTTAAAGCGAAAGCGTGATAAGGAATACGCGGTCATGAGCGTAAATAATGTTGATAACAGCATATTAAGTACGGCTATTTGTAATGTATTCCACACCCATTTCATATATTTACGACTACCAGTCACTTTAAACAAATCTTTAAAGTTATCAAGCGTCCATTTGGTTGGGAAAAATGTTGGACTTAATAGCCCGGGATTTGCGCGGAAACTATTAGCGATAACCCACGCAATGGGAATAAGCCAAATAACGATTAAGAAAACCACAAGGACGTGACTCCACAGTGAATCAAAGAAGCGTTTTCGCCGCGCAATTTTTGCCTTATTCATTTGCGAAACTCCTCTTCTTGTGTATATGCATGGGTCTTACGGAAAATTACAAGACTTATAAACGCACTAATAATAAACATAATAATGCCAATCGCTGCGCCAATATCATATTCGGCAACGTTTAAGTTATACATCGTTAGTTTATAAAGCCACGTAATAAAAATGTCTGTACCACCCGCGACACCACCCGTACCTTGCCCCATTGGGCCGCCCCCCGTTAAAAGCCAAATAACGTTAAAGTTATTCATATTATGGACAAATTGCGTAATTAAAAGTGGCGTAGTGGCAAAGAGGACATACGGGAACGTAATCTTGCGGAAAATTTGCCATTTTGAAGCGCCATCAATTTCCGCGGCTTCGTAGTTGTCTTTGGGAATGTTTAGTAAAAGTCCACTAATGATGAGCATGAAAAACGGAATGCCAACCCACATGTTGACGAGAATAATTAAAAAGCGCGCAATATGGATGTTACTCCAAAATTCAACGCGGTTTAGCCCCACATTTACTAGAAGTGTATTAATTGGCCCATAATTATGAAACATCGCATACATTACGCGTAAACTTACAAATTGCGGGACCGCAATCGTAATAACAAAAAGCGAACGCCACAACTTCTTATAACGGAGTAACTTCTTTGCTAAAAGTAAGGCTAGAAAGAGCCCACCAAAATAGCATGTAATTGTAGCAAAAAACGACCAAATCATCGTCCAACTAAAAACGTTTGTAAAGGCTTTAAAGTTACTGCCCCCATCAAAGAGGAGCCGAAAACTATTAAAGCCCGTCCACTTGAACGTATTAATACCAATTTGTTTGGCAATATTATAGTCCGTAAAGGCGAGACTAATCATGAAGATCAGCGGGATAATCGTAAATGCTACTGCGCCAACGATTGGGATAAAAAGCATGATGATATACGCTTTATCATGCTTTAAACTTTCAAATTCACCCGTAAACGACAAAATTTCTTTGTTGTTGATTAAGTTGTTCTCGTTTTTAACATTATCACTTTGCGCCTTTATATATGTAAAGATGAAAAAGAGCGTAAGCACAATTGTTAAAATACCGTAGACAAGTGGTTGCCGCCGATCCCCGCTATATGTGTTTAGATTTATCATATTTTGTAAGCTAGTAACGCCAATTGTTACTAAGTAAATAATATAACCAACATAAACGATTAAATATGTTACGGCTTTAATAAATTGGCGGCGGATAAAAAACGGAATAAAGAAAATAAAGTAATTAATAATCATATTAAAACGCGTCACATTTGTGCCATAACGATACGTATGACTACTCACTTTTACGTAGCGGTTTATTTTGGCAGTAAATGCTTGCCAGGCATTTGTTACGGTTTTAATGATTTTTTTCACTATTTTTCCTTTCGTTAAAATGAATTTTTAATGGTGGTCGTCGTCCGTTCTAAAACGAGGCGCACATTAGCGACTGTTGCATTATCGCCCAAGTTCCAAATTTCGGTGACCGCATCATTCATTGGTGCCCAGAAACTTCCCATCTCGGTAATATTAGGCATAAGAATTGATGTTTCGAGTGCAGATTGGAACACGCTTGCTTCGACACTATTATTTACGTCATTAATGACGGCATCACTAAGAAAGGTTGGTAAAATCCCTAAACGATTAAAGCGCACACGTTGCGCCGTTTCACTTGTTAAATAACGCGCGACGTCATGGGCAATATGCGGATTTTTCGCATAGCGACTAACGCCATACCCTTTGTAACCACTAAAGGGGCGCGGTGTATCATTATTAATTGTTGGAATGCGCGCAATCCCCGCATTTGCCACCCCGATACTGCTTTTAAATAACGGCCATAAGTACGGACTACTTATGACGCCGGCGGCACTATTGGTGCTTAAGATTGCTAAACTACTATCTGGTGTTTCATTAACAATCGCCGCGCGATGATCTTTGACAAGACTTACAAGGTTTGCGGCACTGGCAAGGCCGTTTAAATCAAAGGAAGTACGATCAGTCCCAGTAGCACCAAATAAATTAGCGTCAGTCATAAATGAAAACATATAATAACCACTCGAATCAGTATCCGCGGTATCGAGGACGATTTTTTCACCTTTTGCTAAGATGTTTTCAAAACTGACGACATCTTCGGCGGTGAGTTTGCGTTTATCATACATTAACGTTTGTGATTCAGCGGTAATTGGATAACCATATATTTTACCGTTATATGTAAAGGCACTAACGGCGTCACTTGCGTGATTATTTATAAGTTCATGACTATAAAGTGCTTCACTTATAAGATCATTAACGACTGCACTTGCGAGTGTGTCATGGACAAACGCAAAAATGTCGGGCCCTTCCCCTGCAGGTGCTTGTAAACTTAAATCACTCACTGCTTTACTTTCTTGTTCTTCGTAAAGTGTGAATTTTAAAAGTGGGCCATCCGGGAAATTTTGTCGATAAATTGATTGATAATTATCAAGTAATTCCGTAATAATTTCGTGATTATTCACGTCTTCCCAAATAACGATATTTAATTCATTCGTCTTGTTTGGTTGACAGCCGGCTAAGATTAATAGCGCAGCGACACTCATCATTAATTTGTGTTTTGCCATTGTATTTTACTCCTTTTTAATTTCTTTAAATGCATATAATGCCGGAAGCGGGGTGCCCTCATTTGTAAATAGTGCTTGATTGCCCCACTCGTTCCCGTCGTTTTTATGGGTTTCCCCGATATATTCACGCCCCGCCTTACTTGCCCATGTATCACCAGGCGCTACAAGCCACGCTGGTTCCCAATAAAAGACGCCAGCAATTTCGTTTTCCGCGGCAAATATTAAGAGCATATGCATAAATTGCTTTTGCCCGTCGAGTGTAAACGGCGGGAAGCCGTCTGGCGCTGGGGTGTTCTCATCACTTACAACGTAAGGTTCATCACCTTTTTCCCCACTATAAGCGTAACTTGTCTCCATGATCATAATATCTTCAACATAGTGTGATTGTAAATATGTGATATTTGTTTGTAAGTCATTAAATGTACCATGCCAATACGGATAATAACTTAAGCCAATAATGTCAAATGGACTTAAAAGTGGATACATGACACTAAAAAATTCTTTATATAAATTAACATCACCACCGCGATCTAAATGCATAATAACTTTACTTTGTGGACTAAATTCACGGACCGCTTTAATGCCGGAATTTAAGAGCGCACTTAGTCGTTCATAACCACCAGTAATTAATGTATTTTCTTCGAAAAGTTTCCCATGTGGCCAAAGAATTCCGTTTGTAATTTCGTTACCAACTTGCACATAATGCAGTGGAATCTTCTCATTATCAAATCTTTTAAGCACACTTGCCGTATACATATACACAATCCGTACAAGTTCACTAAACGCTAATGTGTGCCACGCTTTCGGGATAAATTGTTTACCAGGATCGGCCCAAAAGTCACTGTAATGGAGATCAAGGACAATCTTAAGCCCATGAGAATACGCGCGTTTTGCCAGCGCAACGGTTACTTCGAGGTCGTTATTGCCCCCTTCATACGCGGCACCATCATTACTTTTTGGATCAACCCATAAGCGAAGGCGAATACTTTTAAACCCCGCATCTTTTAAAATAACAAATAAATCACTTACTTGATTATTTGCATCTTTAAAAGTGATACCACGCGCTTCAAGCGTTAGGAGTGAACTAATATCGGCGCCATAAATAAAGTTATGTTCCACCCTATTCTCCTTCATCAAAAGTAATTCGTTTTAAAAGATAGCGATAACGGAAACGCGCCATGTCATTATGCGCTAAAACATCAGCTTCACTACCCTCATAATTACACCGTAAGCAATAATACTCTTGTTTATCTTTGTCATAAAACATATCCACATCAATATCACGCATAAAACATGATGGGCAGCGGAAATTTAGTGTGCCTTTGCGAGCTTGAGCCATGTCGTTATTTCCTCCCCTACTTTAAGTGTCTTTTGGATTCCTAATGTGTACATTGGTGAAAATGCATATCCTTCCCGTACATAGGCAGTATAGTTATTTGTACTTCTTAAAGTTACTGTTGTATCAATATCGGGAATAGTTACTTTAGCAACGCCGTTTTCTAATACATAGCGGCGATTTTTATAAAAATAATTAATTTGTTTATGCTCGTTACTATTTTCAACATGAAGTGTAATGTTATACATTTCTTCGGGGTATTCGGTTGTACCAAATGCGCCCGTCATATAATCATCAAATAACACTTCCGCATCAGGTTTTGTGCTTTTAATTATTTTTCGCGTGTATTTAATTGCGCTACTTCCTTCGGTGAAAGTAATCGTTGTTGCAATTGTGATTGTCAAATCATTAAATTCAATGTCAATTGGATCAAGAAACAAATGACGATTTATCCCGTCTTTTTCATAACGCGCCTTTGTTCGACATAAGGCTAAATCAATTTCTTCATTTTCATATGTAACTTTAGTCGATTTTAGTGTTCCTTCACCGGCGTAATGCGTAAAATACCCGGCGCGGTAATTAGCTTGAATAAGAAAGGGGTAACTCGCATTAACAATGCGTGGTGTCCCTATCCCAACTGGTAAGTAAAGTTTAGCAACATATGGCCGTAAATCAATGAGCGCCCCACCTTGATTCATATCGACGCATGTCCGTAAATATGGATCAAGATACCAAAAGTATTGTTTACTACTGCCGTAGAGAATATCTTCCCATAGGGCAACTTCGGGAGTTTGGTACCCCTTTTTAGCGCGATAATACGGCGCAAATTCGGCCATCGTCATGTCGATGAGTTTGCCTTCTTTTTTGAGTTTCCCGTAATAACCAACACCGTCTTCATAACTTTTCTTTAATAATTCATACGGGGCTTCCCAGCGGCCCATTTTATTCATCCAGCCCGGGCCCACAAACATCATGTTATAACTATAACCGTCATTAAACTTTCCTAAATGGCGATATTGGTCAATGAGATTAAATAAATACGGATATGCACCGTCTTTATATGCCATACCGCGTAAGACGTTTTGTGGATGCGTACCAAAATTACTGCCATTTCCGTCAAAACACGCGTTTAAATCACGCGATAAATGGGGAATCGCCACAATACCGCTATCTTCGCTTTCGTTTTCGGCGGGAACATGCGTATTAACTTTACTTGGAATCCACGGGTTCCATGGTCCGCCATCCATAAACGTATACCACGAATTATTAGTGGCGTGATACGCTTTTGGTCCTTCTTCCCAACATGTCGCAATCGCTGTTACGACGCTAGGATATTTTGCTTTAATATAATTAATTAAATCAGCGTCCATATAGTATGAACCCGTTGACGCTGGATAAAAACCAAACTTTTCATAAAATAAGCTAAATACATCATCAACGATTTGTTCTTTATCACCTTTTTCAAACATCCAAATACAAAAGTCTTTTGTGTGGTATTTTGCTTCAAACTGTTTACTTGGCAGCCCTAAAAGTGTTAACGATATTTCGTCACCATAAACTTTGTGATGTTCTTTTGCGAGCGCGACTGCTTCGTCATTAAATAAACTCGCATACGTCATTTGGATTGTTGTCTTTAGGCCATTATCATGCGCAATTTGCTGTTGCAATTTGAAAATGTCGAGCGATTCTTGTAAAAGTGGTGCCTTGACAAGATCTGCCACTTCACCGTGTCCCGTAATCTTTTGCGCGTATTCGGGGACCATTTCCGGGCGATGGACAAGGTTAAGAATTAGTTTATTCATACACTATACCTTAATAAGCGCGAAATCATCAGCGTGTCCCCACGCTCCCGGATTTCCGCGACCTTCAATCCCGATTGTAATTGTTTCGTTATCCGTCACATTAATATTTTTAATTTCGCCTTTAATATAGTAATCGGCGACTGTTCCCCAACCACGGACGGCATTTTTCATATCAAGGCTAAGCCGTGTGCCATCCCCTTTAACCACAAAGAATTCGAGCATTAAATGACTTATTTCACTACCAGCAACCGCCATTGTGAACGCACTTAATTCATAAATACCCGCATTACTTAAAGTAATTTCTTGACTTACTTTGAAGTGGAACACATCACTACTGTGATACCAGTTAAAGCTTGTTGTCCCGGTTAAGACATCCCCAGCTTTACGGTTAAGTTTTGCAACTTTATTTACTTCATTAGGGTGCGTTTCACTACTTGCCACCCATGGCGCCTCGACACGATCACTACCTCCTTGATTTTCAAACGACGGATCACGCACAAAGTTTTGGATAACTAACACATTTGCTTGCACATTGTATGTCCCCAATACGACCCCATCAATTACATAATTACCTGGTGTGTTCAGTTGACTAACTTGCGTTTCGTTCCATACAACTGGATACGGTCTAATGGCATTTAAGTTCGTTTCAACTAAATAAGTCGCGGGTAACGTTTCATTTTCTGCACTATTTAATGTGATATCAATTGATGGTGTACGCACTTTTAGCGCTGTTTCATTAACAACAGGTTGCGCGCCCTTCATCATTTTAAACGCTTTTAATGAGGGGAGCATTCGTCCCGCAAAACTAAAGAGTGCTTGATTCGACCATGTGGCGAGACCATCATTATAACGGGCAACATTTGCACTGTCATTAGCGTCACCAAAATCACTCCACGCTTGCCCTTCGGCGGTCGCCCATCCGGCATTAGCGACTGGTAACCACGCTGGTTCCCAATAAAAGACACCGGCGCCTAGTTTATTGGGGACATCGGCTAAAATTTGTACCACGTCACGCAAGGCACTAGCTTGACCTTGAATACTTGTGATATATTTACCAGCATCTTCCATTTGTGTATTGTAAATATGACTTGCCCCTTGATGTGTTGCAACTGTATAGCCGTAACTCGTTTCGGCAACGATGACCGGTTTTTTAAATTTTGTCGCCGTATTATCAAGATTATGTTTTAAGTTTTCCAGCGTCCCATGATAAAACGGATAATAGGACGCACCAATTAGATCGTATTTCACATCATTATTATCAAGCGCTGTAAAGAAATTATTAAACACATCATGACTACCACCTTCGGCCAGGTGAATCATTGTTAAAATTTTCGGATTAACACTTTTTGCACCGCGAATCCCCGCTTTTAAAAGCGTCGCAACATCTTTATAACTTTGCGTGGGATTTGACCAATTAATTTGGCCAACAGGGAAGAGTAAACCATTATTAATTTCGTTCCCAATTTGGATAGCTTGGACATTAACACCAGCAGTTTTGAATTCATTTAGCACTTGAGCAGTAAATTGTTCGACTTCGCGCGCTAAGTCATTTAGTTGTTTCCCCGCCCATTTTGTTGGGGTCCGTTGACTGCCGGGATCAGCCCAAAAGTCACTGTAATGTAAATCGACCATGATATTCATATTCGCCGCTTGTGCGCGTTTACTCATTTTAATTGCTTGGGCAGTGTCAACGTCACCACCACCATAGCCGTTACCAAATAAATTGTGCGGACTATTCCACAGCCGTACACGGAAAAAGTTTACACCGTTACGCGCCATAATTTGGTATACATCTTGTTCTTGCCCTGCTTCGTTAAAATACACGCCGCCATTATCTTCGACCGTTTGAATCATTGACGCATCAACACCCATCGCAAAGTCGTCACGAAGATTGGGGATCGGATTTACAATAATATCATCATACGCATATGTTTCATTATTTGTCCGCGTGCCAAGCGTGTCACTAAACGCTTTCGTTTGGTAAGTAAAAAGACTGTCGCTAGGTTTATCTTTACAACCCGCAAGACTTACTCCCGCAATAACTAGTGCGAGTAATAGTTTTTTAGATTTCATATATTTGCTCCCTTTGCCGATATTTTTCCGGACTAAGTCCACTATATTTTTTAAATGCACTCGAAAAATATAGTGCGTTTTTAATACCTACTTTTTTACCAATGTCTTTAATTGGTTCATTACTCATCACAAGTAATTGCTTTGCGCGTTCCATTCGTACACTAATGAGAAATTGTTTCGTGGAGATGCCGCTAATTGATTGGAATATATTTGATAAATAGTTTGGTGTCACGCCAACATTTGCCGCAATGTCATTAATGGTTATTTCAAACGCAAAGTTATTGTAAATAAATTGTTTTGCGCGATTTAAATGGCGGTGCGTCACATTTAGTGGTTTTGCTTCATTTTTTGATAAACGAATAAAAGTTGCCATTAATTGGTAAGCAAGTCCAAGCGCATTAAGATCAAGAAAGCCTTGCTTATTGGCCGCGAAGTAAATTTCTTCTAAAATATGCCGGGCGCTATGGAGTGCGTCATCATGGAGGAGCGGATTTTCTGGCACTACCCCCGCTTGCTTTAAATATTCACTCGCGCGAATCCCGCCAAAGCCAAGCCACACGTATGTCCATGGCTCTTTTGGGTCAGGATAATAATGCGGGAGTTCATGTGGGCCAATAAAAAACATGTCACCTTTTTTTAGTTTATGGGTACCGTGCTTTGTTTCAAGCGTTCCTTGTCCCGCGACAACAAGATGCACAACATAATAATCTTTCGGCGTAAAACTAAACACCTTATCGGGGATTGTTTGTTCATGACCACATTCAAAAAGCTTTAACTCAAAATAACGGGTCGCATCATTTAGAATATCGGTCATTATCCGTTTTCTCCTCGTCAACTACTTCCATTATAATAAAAGAATATTTTTCGTCATCTAATTTTACTAAAAAATATCATATATTTTCGTATATACGACTTTCTACTATACGCATAAATTCAATTAAAATTAATATTACATTGCCAAACTACGCACATTTTTTCATAGAAAAACATAAATTCTGATTAGAAAATTATATGTAAAAAGAAAAGAAGCAACCATTATCTCTAATGCTTGCTTCCCCACCCAAGACTATATAATTATGCCTGCCCAGGCCGCCTCGGGTGTATCTTTATTGTAGCCGTTTTATTAACTATTTACGACTGTTTAAATTTTTGCAAGGTAAAATAGCCAAGTTGGCCAATCATCGCAAACCCCAAAACAATAAATATTGCTTGGTAACTAGGTGGTTGGGTGTTGTGGCCCATATCATTACTACCAACAAAATAAATAAAGTCATTAAACGAATACTGCGCGCGAATAACTTCATAACGTGCCCGCACATGTTCAAGTTGTGTGCCGTTACTATTTGCGACACTATTTTGAATAAGTAGTTGTCCGTCGCCACTTAAATCATAATACTCATCTTCCGCGAGTTGCCACGCTAGATCAAGTGCTTCTTCGTCACCCGTCAAACACCCATCGGCCGTTAAGTCTAAAAATGAGGTTGCCCACACTGTTGCTTCTTCTACTGGCGTTAATGCTTCTTCTTCGATAATAATGCGGATTTCTACGACTGCAAGCCGTTTTTCAGCATGAATTTCAAAATAAGTTTGGGCCGTATCAAAAGTAAGAATATATGGTTCGCCACTACTAGGATCACCACTACCGATTGACCCATTTGTCATTATTCCAGTTTGATTAGTGCCGTATAAACTAACTTTAGGGGTATGCCCCGCATTATTAAATACAACTTCAAGACGTTTTGAGGCATATTCAGGATTGACAGAAAACTTAATAAATCCACTACTATTATTTGAGCCAAGGGCAAGCCCGCCCCCACGCGGCAAATATGCTTGATTTGTCGTTATTTCCGAAATAACTTCTACACCATTAAAACCACTATAACTATAAGTACCACCCTTACCATTATTTAAATTTTCAACCGTAAAAGCATTTGCACTCGATTCACCATTTCCCGCACCATTATAAAATTCACCAATAACACTCGTTACGACCGGCACTTCATTAACCGTAACAATAATTTGATCGCTAAATCCACCATCAACTGTTGTTGCACTTATGACAGATTGGCCAACACCGTGACCAGTTATTAATCCTAAATTATTTACACTAACATACTGTGGATGACTACTCGTCCAT
>WPCG01155747.1_pt1 | contig 29897 bp, 27 predicted proteins | sample 5403311 | NCBI WGS metagenome assembly WPCG01 (sample SAMN12869467, study PRJNA574797) | sludge metagenome | isolation source: wastewater treatment of Control | place: China:Beijing | collected 2019-05-17
CCGAGAAGATTCCGATGACGAAGAGCAACACCGCAATAGGCACGGCTTCCTGAACGCCTTTATAAACGGAGTCCCAAAACAGATTATAATTCCCTTTTTTCACAAAGACCGCGCCCACCATGAGAGCTACGAAAGCGCCCATTGCCAGGGCATACATCTCAAATGCTTTAAAAACGATAAAATACAATATACAGAAAAACAGGAATATGACTACCGGAATAAAAGCCGTTCCTATGCCCCCTCTGAATTCGAGTCTGTTATTTTTTACAGGCCTGTTATCTTTACTCATACGTAAACTCCTTTTTATTCTTCATTTAAGTTCATTTTCATGATATTCCGAAACCTGGAACCCTCCGTGCGCTCCAGCTGGAATGGCTCTCCGTCCAGTATTTCATAGTTGTCCAGGAATCCTCTTATCTCTTCAATATCGGAATCATCCAACTCAAAGTCAAACATTCGCGCGTTTGACGAAACATGACTGCTGTTTCTCACCCCGATAATGACAGCTCCCACTCCGGATTGGCTCAGTATATATTTAGAGGCCACGTGGGGAATGCCGACGGAATGTTTTTTTGCTATCTGGTCCAGCAGCGTGAGCAGCTTCTGATATCCCTCCCAGCTTAGGGTCTCTTCGATCACCTGAAGGTATTTTACCTGAGACCGTGTCTCGGGCTGAAGGGAGGTTTGCCCCACCCACTTCTCCGCCAGGAAACCGCCGGATAATGCTCCATAGCACAGAAGAGGAATGCTCTTGCTCCTGCAGTATTGCAGCAGTTTTTTCTCGGGGCGTCTGTCGAGAACCGAATACTGGGTCTGGAAAGAGGCTATGGGTATGCCGGCTTCAACGATTCCGGCAAAGTGTTCCGTATCGAAATTTGTCACGCCGATGTTGCGAATTTTCCCCTTCTCTTTCAGTCTGTACAGATCACCTGCCGTCTCCAGACAACCGGGCACATCGTAATCCCACCAGTGAAACTGTACTAAATCCAGTTCGTCCCGGTTCAGTCTCTTAAGGCTCCTGTCGATTATCTTCTCCGTGTATTGGTAATCAATCTGGCTGAGCAAATTGATATCGGGCACGTATTTGGTATGGATCTGGATATCTTTGGGGGAAATCCCGCTGCCGCCTTTGAGCTCCTTCACAAATTTACCTAAAAATTCTTCAACACCAGTGTATATGTCGGCGCAATCAAAGGTGGTAAAACCCGTTTCCACAAGCATATGAAAGGCTCTCATTACATCCTTCATATCCAGATTGTTCTTCAGGCTGTGTCCTTCGGACAGTTGCCAGCATCCGTTGATTACCCTGCTGATGGTATAGTCCTTTACCAGTTCCAATCGTTCTGTCATTCTTTTTCATCCCCTTTATATATCTCTTCCGTTGTGCATTCGGCGTGGCTGAACTCCTGTGTTCCCGCGCGGGTTATTTTAAATCTGGCGCCGCAATTCGGATCCGGACAGGCGATCAGGCTGTCGGACAGCATCCAGTCGTTGGGATGCAGCTCCCTCTGCTTTGCCGGCAGCAAAGGCAAAATGGCGCTCAAGGCGTACATGGAAAAGGAATTGTTCTCCGGAAAGATGATGTCCTCACCCACTGCTAAAAAGTAATCCCCTTCTTTATGTCCGCACACCATGGGCCTGTCTGAGGCCACTACCTCTACTTTTAAGTTATACAGCGTGAATTTATCATCCATGTCCCGTCCTCCTTTTCTGTGAAATAAAAAAACACCTGCCTTGATATAGTCAAGGACAAGTGTTAACCTGCGGTACCACCTTGTTTGATATGCTAAATATACATACCCTCTCTGCAGAGTGCCATCACACCCTTAGCCCGATAACGCCGGCTTTGCGTCTAAGCTATTCGGTTACCCTTTCGCTTCGCCCTCTGAGGCCCACTTGCTGCCACTGCATCTGTCCGGCTTACACCATCCCGGATTCGCTGAAGATCGTTTAACAGTTTAACTCCCTCGTCTGCAGTTTATAAGAATATAACACCACTCTTTTCCATTGTCAACTACTTTGATTTTGAAAAATGAATTTGCCACTGGCATTTTTCCATATCGATATAGCCGTTTTTCAGAAAGACAACCCCTTCTTCCTGAAGCATGGCCCGCTGAATATCCTCTCCTCCGAAAACATGGGGAGGCGACATTTGACCCGAGCGGTTCACGACTCTATGACAGGGGATATCCAATCCGTTAGGAACCCTGTGCATTGCATAACCCACCACCCGGGCCGCCCGGGGCCTGCCGGCCATCCAGGCAATCTGCCCGTAGGTGGCGACCCGGCCTTCCGGGATATCCGCTACTATGTCATAAATGTCCTGATACAAATTCGACTGAGTCATTGTTTCCTCTCTGGCAGGTCCACGCTGCGATCCATCCCTGCGAATCCTGGATATGGAGCGATGTGAATAGCACCCTCCGTCTTATATTTTACACCTTTCAGACATTGGTTGCATCATCAAAAAACAACCTCCCGGCAATGAAGACGGGAGGCCTTGTGAAATATATCCTTTATTTTGATAATGTAAGATCCAGATCCGTGCCGCAGATTTCTTCGAAGGCATCCACCAGCAGCATGGAGGTTACGGTGTCCTTCATCGTGGAGGAAGCCATAACAAGCAGTATCGCGTCATCATAAGCAACAATCTGAACGTCATCAGCCTCGACACAGATCCATTTCCGCGGGTCTATGCCCTCCAGCATGTCTCTGGCAACCGCCGCCGCGTCGGCGGCGTTTTCAACCCTGGCCAACACAAGAGAGTATGCTTGACTGCTGATCAGGGCCTGAGAGACAACAGCTTCCTTTATTTTAGAAGCATCCGTGAGGCCCATATCGTATCTCACCGCGTCCCCGTTGGTCAGGTCAACGGGCGTCGTTTGCACATTGAGATCCACCTCGGCTTTTTCGTAAATCTCTTCGACAATTGCGGTTAAATCACCTTTCAGGGCTTCCTTCATTTTATCGCCATCATCACCCTCTGCGCCCCCTGCGCTCACACAACCCGCAAGGGAAGTCATGAGCATGACCACCGCCGTACATATCATTAACATTTTAATATTCTTTTTCATAGTCATTCCTCCAAGCCTATTTCTCTTCGGATGAGACACGGCTCAACGTCGCAATTTTTTCACCGCCCGCTTCCCGCGATGCCAATCGCCTTTCCTCTTTCCGCCGCAATCCGTCCTGGGGATCTATATTTTTCCCAAGTGATTGGACGGCTGCTTCGCGGTTTTGGTTCCATAGTTCCGCTTTTAATTTTTCAACTTCGCTTGAGACAGTCTTCCAATTCATTTAAGGTCTTGAAATCATGCACAAACAACTATGAAGGTTAAAATTGGCAGAAAAAAAGTTGCCCATTTCTGTAAAGAGCAACCTTTTCCCTGTACGAAACTGTGCGCGGCTAAAGCCCCCCTCCCCTCTTCGGCATAATGCGCATGGCGTTTAATATTGCCAGCAAGGCGACCCCCACATCGGCAAATACCGCTTCCCACATGGTAGCGATGCCGCCGGCCCCCAGCAGAAGAACCACACCTTTCACAACCATGGCAAAGATGATATTCTGCCACACGATAGTTCTCGTCTTGCCGGCGATGTTCAGCGCCCTTGCCAGCTTGGAGGGTTCGTCGTTCATCAGCACCACATCAGCTGCTTCTATGGCGGCGTCGGAGCCCACCCCGCCCATGGCTACTCCTACATCGGCCCGGGCGAGGACCGGAGCGTCGTTGATTCCGTCGCCTACGAATACGAGCCTGCCCTTCGTGGTTTTATTTTGTTCCAGCATTTCGAGCTTTTCAACCTTTTGATCCGGCAAAAGCTCCGCGTATACTTCATCCAGACCCAGTTCTCTGCCGATCTGCTCACCCACAACCCTGCTGTCGCCAGTGAGCATGACAATCCTCCTGACGCCGGCAGCTCTTAACTCCTGTATCGCTTTCGAGCTGTCATCCTTCACTTCATCGGATATTATGATACATCCCGCGTACTCGCTGTCAACAGCCAGGTATATCACCGTACCTATGGTCTGGGTCTCTTCATAAGATACGCCTTCCCTTTGCATGAGCCTGCTGTTCCCCGCGAGGACAGCCTTTCCTTCCGCCTTTACTTTTATGCCATGGCCTGAAATCTCGTCGTATTCGGAAATCAGACCTCTGTCGATTTCCTCTCCGTATGCCTTCTGCACGGATAAGGCAATAGGGTGGTTTGAATAACTCTCCGCATAAGCCGCGTATTTCAGCAGCTCAGCTTCGCTGAACCTGCCATTGCTGATGACCTTTGTAACCTTGAAGACACCTTTTGTAAGAGTGCCCGTCTTATCGAAAACCACTGTATCCACGTTGTTCAGGGCCTCCAGATAGTTGCTCCCTTTGATCAAAATGCCGTTCCGGGAAGCTCCGCCGATACCGCCGAAGAACCCCAGCGGGATGGATATGACCAGAGCGCAGGGGCAGGACACCACCAGGAATACCAGAGCCCTGTAAATCCACTCACCAAATGTGGCTCCCTGAACAACCAACGGGGGAAGCACTGCCAGAGCCAGGGCCACAAAGACCACGACAGGAGTATAGTATCTGGCAAACTTCGTAATGAATTTTTCTGTCGGGGCTTTCCGGCTGCTGGCGTTTTCTACCAAATCCAGAATTTTGGAAACAGTAGACTCGCCGAACTCCTTTTCCACCTCGATGGTTAATAGGCCGTTTTGGTTGATGGCCCCGGACAGAACCTGGCCTCCGGCTTCCACGTCTCTCGGTACGGATTCCCCCGTCAGAGCGGAAGTATCGAGCATGGATCTGCCCTCAATTACCCTGCCGTCCAGAGGAACTTTTTCTCCCGGTTTTACAACAATTACAGCTCCGACACTCACCTCGTCAGGATCTACCTTCTCCAGACTATCGCCGACTTTAAGGTTTGCAAAATCGGGGCGAATGTCCATCAGCTCAGAGATGGATTTTCTTGAACGGTTTACCGCAATGCCCTGGAAGAATTCACCGATTTGATAAAAGAGCATTACCGCCACACCTTCGGGAAACTCCTGGATTGCGAAAGCCCCAATGGTTGCGATACTCATAAGGAAATTTTCATCGAAGACCTGGCCTCTTATAATATTCCTCGCCGCCTGCAATACCACGTCGCCACCGATGAGCAGATAGGCCGCCAGGTACAAGGGAAATTCGATTTGGAAGGGGAGTTTTAACAGGATGGCCGCAAAGAAAAGTACGGCTCCTATGCCGATGAGGATGAGCCTGACTTTCCCCGGTCCCTCGCCGTGGTCGTGGCTGTGTCCGTGATCATGTCCGTTGTCGTAACCGGCCTCGTGGTCGTGACTGCCGCTGTGATCGATCTCATGATTATGATCGTGATGATGGCCGCCAGCATCTTCGTGACTGCGAGCAGCTTTTTTCGACCTGAACGCAACTTTTTCCATGACTGTCGCGTGGGGTTCTACCCTCTTTATAACATCCCGGGCGCGGGATAATATGTCGCTCATGCCGGCGGCGCTTTCTCCTTCAATCACCAGGGTTTTCGTTGCAAAGTTCACGGAGGCAAAGGAAACGCCATCGATTTTATTTACGCCGTCCTCGATCTTCATCGCGCAGCTTCCGCAGTCAAGTCCTTCTATAATAAACTCTCTTCTGAGCTCTTTTGCCATAAAAATTCGCCTTCTTTCTTTGATTATTTCGATAATAAATGTGGCATTCTTGTCACCCTGAATCAGTTTGTCATTCCGAACCAGCTTGTCATCCTGAAGGTCGTGAAGGATCTTTATTGAGTTAAGATTCTTCGCTGACGCTCAGAATGACATCAGGACGGGGCAGCAGGCCGGCCACCTTTTGCAATCCGGCGCGGAGCGATTTGGGCATTCCCTCACACAATTTCGATTCAGTTCAGGGTAATTTGGACACAACAAATCAAGCCACCCCTCTATTGGAGGGAGACTGAAAACCTCAATCTGCGTTCCTTCTTCTATTTTTCTTCGTTCACGTGGGATAAGCCCTGTTCGAATATTTCGCTTACATGATCGTCATCCAGCGAGTAGTACACGACCTTGCCTTCTTTTCTGTTCTTTACAAGCCTGGCGATTTTTAAAAGCCTGAGTTGATGAGATATGGCCGACTGGGTCATATTCAACAGGTTCGCTATATCGCAGACGCACATCTCCGACTCCGCCAGAGCACAAAGTATCTTTATTCTCGTGGAATCGCCGAAAACCTTAAACAACTCCGCAAGATCGTAAAGCTCCTCCTCCTCCGGCATTCTTTTCCGCACGGCGTTTACAACCTCTTCATGGATGACGGTGCAGTCGCATCTGTCCACTTCTATTTCCATCCGGTTTGCCATATTTCACCTCGCCTTTGTATTTGTACTTACATTTGCATTTGCATTTGCAGTTGCAGTTACAGTTGTGTTTGTGTTTGTGTTTGTGTTTGTACTGGTACTTGCGTTTATATTTATGCTTGTGCTTGTGCTTGCAGTTACAGTTGCACTTCTACTTGTAGAATTGAATATATGATTAATCATTCATATGTTTCGACTTCATTATATGACTTGAAAAATCGTTTGTCAAGAGTCATATGAATAATTGTTCAAATGTTTTATTTCCGTCACGGGTTGATCCTCAGGCATCGACTAAAATATAGATCCCAAGTCAAATTAGCCGATTGCCCTTCTTTAAACCCGGCTTTTGCAACGGGTGAAACAGGCGAAATCGGCTAAAATCATATCGAAATCAGAGAATAGCCGATCATCCCGTAAAAAGATCGGCTAAAAAGCTTATTCTGTTGGAAATTAGACGAGTTTGCTCTCTTGAGCAGGTTGAAATTCACATATTAGGGAAAAGGATCGACTAATTTCTGCAATTAGTCGATTTCGATTTTTCACCTCCGGAGAAAGGCAGTATACAATCAACGGACCTGAGTTGGTCTTTCTGTTGCTATCTATCCCGGAGGCCGGAGGCTGGAGGCAGGCAAAATTATGTCTCCGGGTTCCAGCCTTGTCTATATCAGGGGTTGAAAATAACCTGCAGCTTCTCCGCCAGCGCAAGGGTTGCCTTGTCGAAGAGAACCAGACAAACTGTCATCCCGTTGTCTTTGAGAAAATCATTGATAGTTGAAATGGCGGTTTTCAGCGCTTTCTCCTTGGGGTATCCGAAAGCTCCGGCGGATATCAGCGGAAAAGCAATGCTTTTCAGGCTATGCTCCTTTGCTAACGCCAGGGAGTTTTTATAGCAGTCGATAAGCATCTGCTCCTCATTATCGTTGCCGCCGTGCCAAACAGGTCCAACAGTATGAATCACATGTTTTGCAGGCAGTCTGTAACCCTTTGTGATCTTGGCCTGGCCCGTCTCACAGCCCCCCAGGGTCCTGCACTCCGCCAGCAGCTCCGGCCCCGCGGCCCGATGAATCGCTCCATCGACACCTCCGCCTCCCAGCAGAGTCTTGTTAGCCGCATTGACAATGGCGTCCACCTGAATCCTGGTAATATCATTGCAAACAATTTCAAAGGACATAGTAACTCCTCCTCTTCGATATCTTCCCAAACGTCTATTCACTTACTATCTTACCCTCTGCAAATCGTTTATTTCCTTGCCAGCGGAGAGTAACCCGCCTTATTGGAAATAAAAGCGAAACTTCTCTGCATTTTATTCGAGAAGCCCGTACTTTTCCTTCAGCGACAAAATACGCAGGACACTCCGGTCAAGCCGGGCCTCACTTAATGTTCCGCTGCCGACGGCCTCATGCAGGCTATCGAAGGCCTCTGTGAAATTCTCCGGCATAAGAACGATATCCGCTCCCGCCGAAATTGCCAGAACCGCGGCCTCACCCGATGAATAGTGGTCAGTAATGGCTTTCATGGACATAGAATCCGTAATAATAACACCATCATAATCCAGTTCTTTTCGCAGCTTTCTCTCTATCATTTCATGAGAAAGAGAGGACGGAAGCCCGTCGGAGGTAATCCTTTCCGCTGTGATATGGGAGAGCATGATCATATCGGTTCCCGCGGCGATTCCCGCCTCAAAGGGTATTAATTCGCGCTCCTTCAATTCGTCCCAGTTCTTTTCAATAGACACGAATCCTCTATGGGTGTCCTCTTTGGTATCCCCATGGCCGGGAAAATGCTTTATGCAGCTCATCACGCCGGCTTTATGGAGGCCTTTAATCCCGGCAGCTACCATTTGGGCAACTACGTTCGGGTCACTTCCAAAGGATCGGTTTCCGATTACAATATTATGCGGGTTCGTATTAACATCGGCCACCGGAGCAAAATTTAGATTAAAGGCATAATCTTTCAAATAGGAGCCTATAACAAAACCGGCCTCCATGGCGTTTCGCGGGTCTCCGCCCTGCCCTACTGCTCCCATGCTTTCAAACTTCTCCACGTCAAACCCCGGCGAATTGGCAATCCGCGCTACGTTGCCGCCCTCCTCGTCCACTGCCATAAACAACGGGATTTTGCTATTTTGCTGCAGTGCCTCAATGAGACTTTTCACCTGGGACGGCGATTGAGTATTATTCCCAAAGAGAATAACCCCGCCCACCGGATATTTTTCAAACGCATCAGCCATCTGCGGATGGAATTCCGTTACTTCAGCCCAGTGTACGGTATTGGTTTGTTCCGGTGAAAGATCCACGAAAAGAGCTTCGGGCTGTACCAGCAGCAGCTGTCCGATCTTTTCGTCCAGATTCATATTTCCCATCAGCTGCTCCGCTTTTGATAATACTTCTACCGGACCCGGTTCAATCGGCTCAGCCGGGTCTGCCGGCGCAGGCTGATCCGAATGCCCCCGGCATGACGAGAATATGAATATGACTGTGAATAAAATAAGTATTGCGTTTATCTTTTTCATGTTATCTTCTACTATTATTACAAAGGAATTCTATATCTTCTTCTATTCAAAAGGCTACTCCCTATCTCTTTTCAAAAGGCTACTCGAAGTTTCTTCGTCCGCGCCTGCTGTACATTTCATCCATGTCCGCCGCGCATTTAGCCCGCTTCTGCCATGTATTTCGCCCAAGTTGTCCTGGTTGTTAATATTGATTCTATCATATTATTTTAATTCGGCAAACTCACCTTCACAAAGGCTCATGGATCCAATTTCTTGTCCGCACCTCTAAGTCCGAATTTCGAAAAAATTTGAGCAAAATTTTCGGTTGTTCTTGGTTTTTTTATCCTTAAAATCCATTTATTTATATTTTTTCATTCGGATTTGTGCAGAATTTTCGTTTATGGGCAGGTATTTTATAAATATTTGATGCCGCCTTGCATACAACTGGATTTTTTGCTCACTTGACCCCTTAAATTTTAAAATCAGGTTTTACAGCAGTTACAGGCATAGAGAAAAGCTCAAATGCCATAATAAATAAAAAACAAACGGCGATGATCTCTGCTTTCACTTTTCGGCAGCGGATTCTCTGTCCACAGGATGTAAAATTTATGAACACAAGCGAACAAAAAATATGGGTTCTCCCCTGCTTGATAATTGTGCTGGCAACCGTAGCTTTTGCGCGTGCCGATCTTTTTTCAGAGCAGGACGACAATAATATCAGTGCTGAAGTAACCAAGCCTGAAAGCACCGAAGACGACTATATCAAATGGGTGGATTTTAACGTTCCCAAAGCGGCCATGGAAAAGGCTATATCTTTGGATGCGCTTTCCAGAGGCAGTGACGTCCGGCTTAACTGGATTGAATTGCTTGCTTATCTCGCCGCGAAAAACGGCAATAATTTCAAGGGCTATCGGGAAAAGCAGCTGGATGAGCTTGCGGAAAAGCTAAACGCAGGCGAGTCTATGGATGAGCTGACGGCGGATATGGAGTACTTTTCTTATTACTGCGAAGCCTATAGCGCCATTCTCTCCGGTTTTTTAGGTGAATATGAAATTGAGGTTCTCGATGAAGAAACCGGCGAAAAGCGATGGGAGCAGCGTTACGGACTGAAAGTTTTCTCTCCTATCGCCAAAACTTTTCCTTACAGCCATTCCGATGATTTTGGCAACCGTCGTTCCTACGGATTCAGCAGAACCCATTTGGGCAACGATCTCATGGGCCAGGTGGGCACACCTATCATTGCGGTGGAGGGCGGCGTCATTGAAGCAATGGGGTGGAATCAATACGGAGGCTGGCGCATAGGCATACGCTCCCTTGACTTAAAGAGATATTATTATTATGCCCATCTAAGAAAGGATTTTCCTTACAGGAAGGATTTAGAGGTGGGCGACGTCGTCAAGGCCGGAGATGTTATCGGGTATTTAGGCAGAACCGGTTACAGTTTAAAGGAGAATGTCAATAATATAGAGAAGGCTCATCTGCACTTCGGAATGCAGCTTATTTTTGACGAGTCTCAAAAAGACAGTCCCAACGAGATCTGGATCGATGTGTATCAGATTATCCGCCTCCTTGACGACAAGCGGGCAGAGGTGATCAAAGATCCCGAGACGAAAGACTATAGTCGTGTTTACGATATCAGGGAGTGATTTGGACAGTTTCTCCGGCTCTATCCTACCGCCAGACTTCAAAATCAATATCTGCCAGGAGTCAGCCCGACACTTTGATCCCGATTTTCCAAAGTCAATATCCCAAGGGCATCGGTTCCACATTCTGATTCCAATTTTCGTATGTATTCTCTATACTGTTCAGATTGCCCTGATACACAACCCGCCCTTGTATTCCCATCAAGTTCTGCGGTCTGACGAGATTTCTGGACTTTCCCAGATCCGTAATGCCGCATTCCTTTAATATATGGTACACAAATTCCGAACACAAAAATCTGTCGTCATAGCAGACCGGCTTCCGAAACAAGCTGTGCAGCAAGCCTGCATAGTTATATTTATAAAGGTCACTGTTGGAGATAAAGTGATCTAGCAATGCTTGAGCTTTTTTATATTGCCGTCTTGAGACCTCCACCTCAATCACCACGCTGGGAACGGTTTTACAGAGCTTGTAAACGCCTTCGTTGGCTTTCTCTTGCCTGAATTTCCCCACAAAAGGATTCAAAGGATGCCTTCTTCCGAAGCTGTACATGTGTTCAAGCTCCCTGTCCAGCGCGATTGCGGCATGTGTGTATTCGTCATTTTTCAAAACATGAATCAGCTGCGATATTACCGTATTGGTTCTGGTAAGTACAATGTATAAACAATAATTCCCCATTTCAAGTCCTCCAAAATTTATTTGCCGCATTTCATTATGAAGGGCAAACATTAAAGAACCTTTACGGGAATCTTAACAATCCATTAATTTCTGTTTGATTTGATGTGGCTTTTGGAAGAGTCGAAGTTTTATTTAAACACCCTTGCTGCCGGTTACAGCCGAAATATTTCTGCCGAATAAATCCTAAGGCAGCTGGTAAGCAAGCATAATGAGCAAGAATTTCGGATTACGCTTTTTAAGTTCCGCAAAATGTCCTGTAGGGACGTGTGGATGGAGGGGGCAGTACAGAGAACTCGTCTTGTTCAGCAGAATATGCATAAGGACAGGAAAGTACGCTGAGCAATTTCTTCATTATACGAAAATCCCCGTCTCTTTCGGATGCTTCCAATGCTTCTTCTACCCTGTGATTACGTGGTATAATGGCAGGATTATTTCTTCTCATCAACTCATTGGTCTCTTCTTTGGATCTGTTCTCTTTCGCCTGCCTTAGATCCCACTTCCGTTTCCAGTCCGAGAATTCAGCAGAGCAAAAGATATCCATTCCGTCTTGCCTGCCAAGGGTTAAGTTCCTGAAAGTATTGGTATAGTCAGCCTTGTACTTTTCCATGATGGTTAGCAGCTCTGCTATCATAGGCCCATCCTCCGCTTCTTTCTGAAACAATCCCAGTTTTGTTCTCATCCCATCAAGCCAGAAGCGAAAGTAAAGCTCCGCGAAATTGGTAACCTCTTCATTGGCCATATTTATCGCCTCATCCTCATTATCATGGAGAAGCGGCAACAGTGTCTCGGCAAATCTCGCAAGGTTCCATGCGGCAATTTGCGGCTGGTTGCCATAAGCGTAACGACCTTGTATATCAATTGAACTGTAAACTGTTTTCGAACTATAGGCATCCATAAATGCGCAGGGGCCAAAATCAATTGTCTCCCCGCTTATTGCCATATTATCCGTGTTCATTACTCCATGAACAAACCCTGCCAGCTGCCATTTTGCAATTAATTGGGCCTGCTTTTTAATAACCTCTTTCAGTAATAGGAGGAATCGCTTTTCCTCTGATGCAACGGCGGGAAAATGCCTTTGCAATGTATATTCAGAGAGAAGTCGCAATTCTTCAAAACTGCCGGATGCCGCAATATACTGAAATGTTCCCACCCGAATATGACTGGAGGCTATACGGGTCAGTATAGCGCCGGGAAGCTCCTTTTCCCGAATTATCTTTTCACCTGTTGTAACGACTGCCAGGCTTCGTGTGGTCGGAATATTAAGATTGTGAAGCGCTTCACTCATAATATATTCTCGAAGCATTGGCCCTAAAGCAGCCCTGCCATCTCCGCCTCTGGAATATGGCGTTCTTCCCGATCCTTTGAGCTGTATGTCAAGCCGGCTGCCATCCGGAGTAATCTGCTCTCCAAGGAGCAAAGCTCTGCCATCTCCAAGCATTGTAAAGTGGCCGAATTGATGGCCTGCATAGCCCTGTGCTATAGGCGCAGCTCCTTCAGGTATCCTGTTGCCGGCAAATATCTCGGCCCCGCTGCTTTGTAATTCGTTTATATCCAACCCCAAAATCTTAGCGAGAGGCTCATTTAGAACAATTAGCTGTGGAAAGGGAACCGGTATTGGGTTTTGTTTGGAATAAAACTTCTCGGGCAGGTGAATATAACTGTTATCAAAATTCCATCCCGCATTTATCGTTCTCATTTCAACCCATTCCTTTTCCATTTTATCATTTAGTTATTGTGCTCATAAACAGCGAGAATAATCAAATTCCATAAATCTCCCGGTGCCTGTCGCCGTTTAACTTCCTGCTTTGCCGGTCATGTGCCGGATGGCTATTTCGACTACGCAGAAATTCTCCTTCTCCGCGTCCCGGTAGGCCAGCCCTGACTCTATGTAATCCCCGGCATATTTCTTTAAAATGCACATAATTCCATGTTCAATTTCATTCGTCTCTGTCAGAATTCTGGCCTTTCCGAAGGCCATGGCGCTCCGGTAAAGGGTGTTGAACTCCCGGGGAAGAATCTTGTCCTGGAGGACGACGCAAAAAGAAACCTCCGGGTTTGCCTTTATAGCGTCTATCTTGTGGCTGGAATCCGAAGTGCTGTGAAAGTAGATCTTATCATCCTCATAGGCAAAACTCAGCGGTACGGCATAGGGCCTCCCTCCATCTCCGATTACAGCAAGAACGCCATTGGTGGCTTCTTCGAACATTCTTACCGCCTCTTCGTGGGTTGTCTTATTGCTCTGGAGCCTCATTTCTCTGAACATTCTATTTCCTCCTTTTGCGGACCGGCGGCCTTTGTTATACGCGTCAATTAATATTTCTTTTGGAAACCAGTGCCTGGTTAAAATCTACTCCTTTTATGCTCTCTTCGTCAATCATTTTAATTAAATCCTCGGCTTCGGCGAAAACGAGGACCCCATAGGTCTTAACCCCCTGGGCTCTCACATATTCCAAAGCGGACCGGTAGAGTTCATCCTTCCCCCTGCCTTTATGCTCAAGTACATTCACCGCCTCTTCCCTGTGAACCACATACTCGAGCAGGTTTATGCAGTGGTGCTCATAAGCCTGGGCGACAACATGAGAATCCGTATTTTCTTTGGCCCCCGGGCTCACCAGCCAATCCATTATGAAGAACGCCGGGTATTCGTTCTGGATGCGCTTATCCCCCAACAGGCCGCTGCCGCCCTTGCTGTTCAGCAATCCGATTCCGATTAAATCTCTGATTTCCTCCTCCGGAGCGGTTGCTCTTATGCCGGCCCATTCAAATTCAATGGCCGGATATCTCAATTCCAACTCATGCAGCTCTTCCATGGTCAGGTCCTCCTCGAAGATTATACCCGCGGAGACGTAGGAGATGGGATTCAGCTCTTTCAAGTGCCCCAAAACAGCCTGTTTCCGCCCCCCAATATCTACCTCGGCCTCAGGATGCCGGATGCTTGAAAACAGATTCGCGTTCACATCCGGATTTAGAATGGGGCTTCCATAAGAAGAAACGATCCCGCTCCGTCGGATTCGATGCTGCACATTGTACATATCATCGTTGAACACATTTCTATAGGAGTACATGACATCGTATTCACCGAAGCCCTTTCTATCCACCCAAACATTGCTGGGATTGAAGCCGGGCATATTCAACTCCGAAATGGCGTACACGTCAAAGCTGATATCATTATCCGCTTCTCCCACCGTATTTTTGTCAGGGCTGTAATACATGGCGCTCACGAGGGGCGAAAGCACGAAAAATACGCCGACAAACAGAAAGATTACCACGGCTACCGACGTAAGCACCACTTTCCGGAGCCTTCTGTTTACGCTTTTCTTCAGCGTGGCAGTTTCTTCATCATATTTCGGGACTTCCGATACTCCGGTTGTATCGTCAAACCCTTCTCCTATCGTTTCCGAATCCATGATCCCCGACAAATACTCCTCCAGAGCCTCATGCTTTTCTATTTCACTTTCAACGAACTTCTTTTCTTCTTCCGTTGCCGATCCATCTTTATACCGGCTTAATAATTCTCTATAATTATAATTCATTTTCTTCCTCCAAAGCACTTTTCAGTTTCTTTCTTGCCCGAAAGAGCGTCGTCTTTACCGAACTCTCTGTCATGTCCTTTGACCGGCTGATCTCTTTAATGGAAAATCCGCAGTAATAATAGAGGATCAGCGTTTCTCTAAAGGGCTCCCTGAGCTTTATCACGAAACGATACAGACGCCTTTTTTCCTCCGACTCAATGATCCTGTCCAGCGGGGTCTCACTGTCAGTGAGGATTTCTTCCGGTAAATTTTCGATGCTGCATTCCTTGTTCTTTCTGAGGAAATCCAGGTACAGATTTTTGCAGACCCTGAAAATCCAGTATTTAAAATGCTGCACTTCATCGTCAAGGGACAAGTACGCTTTAAAAAAGGCGTCGCTGGTTAAGTCCTGAGCCAGATGATGGTTCCGGCACAGGGAATAGGCATATAGATACACTTCTCTATAATATTTGATATATAGTTTCTCCAGCTGATCCTTTACCACGTCGAGGCCCCTTTCACTATATAAACGGATTATAGATGCTTTGGTTACACTTTGAAAGGAATTTAAAAAAATATGCCCCTTCCTCTTCCAATGAAGCTCGGGGCTTCTTGAAAAAAGAAGGGGCAGAAAACAATATATCACTTAATGGCGACAAATAACCGGGTCTTACGCCAACACCCGATCCCAGAATCTATGGGATGCGACACCCTGTACGAATTGACCGGCGAGATCGTTATTCTCCAGGGACCCCAGGAATACGCCAAGACCATTCTCCATCTTGCCCTTTTCAATCCATGTCTTACCTTCGTTGGTTCCCGCAATGGGCTTATAGTGGATGAACGCTTCTTTTACAAATTGTGTGGCATCCATCTCAAAGGTCGGGGTGGCGCTTTTCCCCCCATCCACATACACTGCGTCAAAGACAACGGACGCATCCGTGATAAAGGTGTGTTCCGCTTCCAGCTGGCCGCCGTCGGCACTTGTAATCATCCCCTGCTTATCACTGATAACTACCGGCTGAACCCCCGCCGCCTGCAGAGCTGCCATCACTGTATTGACCTGCTTGAAATCAAACCCCTCGGCAATAATAATCGCCACCTTCCTCGTATAAGCCGTTTTCACCGTGTTTGCCTGGCTGAGAGCCGGTGATGATTTGGTTACCGGTGAACCGCCTGATGTGGGAGGCACAGCTCCGATTTTGACAGCGAAGGCCTGGGCCAACTCCAGGTTGACATTGGCGAACATGTCAGCCACCCTTTGCTTGATAGCTTTATCCTTTACTTTACCCACCTCAAATGAGAATGCGTCGATTATATGCTGCCTCTCCGGCCCGCTCATGCTGTTCCAGAACATAGTGGCCTGAGAGAAGTGGTCTTTAAAGCTATCGCTTCGGGCCCGAATCTTATTCCCTTCCACTCTTTCCTGATAGTGGGCATAGCCTCCCTCCTGCTCGCTGACGGGATGGGGAGAGTTGTTTGCCATGGCATTTCGATGATAAGCGACCTGTCCTACATTTATGGTCTGGCGCCCATAGCCGTCCCTCTGATTATTATGGAAAGGGCAAACGGGACGGTTGATGGGAAGCTCGTGGAAGTTCGGTCCGCCGAGGCGGATCAATTGAGTATCCAGATAGGAGAACAGGCGTCCCTGCAGAAGCGGATCGTTTGAAAAATCAATTCCCGGCACAACATGTCCCGGATGGAACGCCACCTGCTCCGTCTCCGCGAAGAAATTATCCACGTTGCGGTTCAGGGTCATCTTTCCAATGATGCGGACGGGAACCTCTTCTTCCGGCCAAAGCTTTGTCGGATCCAGAATATCAAAATCAAAGGCGAATTCATCCTTTTCATCAATGAGCTGCACACCTAATTCATATTCCGGATAGTTGCCCATATCAATACTGTCCCATAAATCACGCCGGTTAAAGTCAGGATCTTTCCCGCCGATTTTTTCCGCCTCGTCAGCCACGAGAGAGTGTATACCCAATAGGGGCTTCCAGTGGAATTTCACAAAGTGCGCCTTGCCCTCTTCATTTATAAAGCGGAACGTGTTTACAGCGAATCCTTCCATCATACGAAAGCTTCTCGGGATGGCGCGGTCGCTCATTGCCCACATGACCATGTGAGCCGACTCCTGATTCTGCGAAACCCAATCCCAGAATGTATCATGGGCCGCCGTTGCCTGGGGAATCTCGTTATTTGGCTCCGGTTTGTTGGCATGCACGAAATCCGGGAACTTTATGGCATCCTGAATAAAAAAGACGGGAATGTTATTGCCTACCAGGTCATAATTACCTTCCTCCGTATAGAACTTCGTCGCGAAACCCCGGACGTCCCTGGCTGTATCCTTTGAGCCCCGGGACCCAACTACGGTTGAGAAACGAACAAAAACCGGAGTTTTCACACTGGGATCCTGCAGGAATTTAGCCTTCGTATAAGGCCTCATGGATTCATAAACCTGAAATACCCCGTGAGCTCCGGCTCCCCGGGCATGGACGACACGCTCGGGAATCCGTTCGTGGTCGAAGTGAGTCACCTTTTCCCTGAAGTGAAAATCCTCCATCAGTGTCGGACCGCGTTCTCCCGCTTTTAAGCTGAACTCGTCCTCCGCCATTTTGAGCCCTTGATTCGTTGTCAAAGCCTTGTCCTGATTATCTTCGCTCCGAAACTCCTCCAACTGCTCATTTTTACTGTTTTCGTTGAAACCTCTCTGTTCATTGATCATATGAGCTACCCCTTCCTTATCATGATTCATCAAATTCTCTGATCTGATTATTATTGGAAGGTACCACCCAAAATATGTTTATTTTTTCATATTTCCTCTATCCTTCTTAAAATGCATGGGGCAGGCGGTGGGGCAATAAGACCATTGCATTTACCGAAAGAGATGTAGTAGTATTAATTATAGAAACCAGTCTGATATTTCTCATCGAATCCGGGGAAAAGATAGGATAGATATATCTTAAAAAAGGAAGGCTTACGGAAAGATAAATGAAAGTAGTTGGAAGGCGAAAACTGAAGAGATGCCGCCAAAACGATGCGAAAAGAGAGCTTGATACAATCCTGGAAGCGATCTACGAAGATATTTTGATCACCGATGGCCAGGGGAAGATTCTGAAGGTAAGCAAGAGCTTTGAGGATGTCTACGGGGTCTCCAATGAATATATTCTCCAGAAGACGGTTTATGAGATGGAGGAAGAGGGGGTATTCCGGCCTTCTGTCATTGCCCGCGTGATTGAATCCAACGAGCACGTCACCATGCGGCAGAAAAACAGCAAGGGGAAAGAGCTGGTGGTGACAGCCGTCCCGATAAAGAATGAGCACGGAGATATTGTAAAGGTTGTCAGTTTCACAAGAGATATAACGGATTACCTGAACCTTCAAAAACAATATTCCGAGCTGGAGAGCATCGTCGAAAAGTATTCCGCCGAGATAGAAGAGCTTCGCAGCAAAGCCATCTCTATCGATGGCGTCGTGGGAAATTCAGACAAGATCAGAGAGATTATCAAGGTAATCGATAAGATCGCCAGGTTTGACGCCAACGTTTTATTTTTAGGGCCTTCCGGCGTGGGAAAAACCATGTTCGCGCGAATCCTTCACTCGAGAAGCAGTCGGTCTTCCGGTCCATTTATCGAAATCAATTGCGCCGCGATTCCCCATAACCTTTTGGAATCGGAGCTTTTCGGCTATGAAAAAGGATCATTCACCGGCGCAGGGGCCTCGGGCAAAATCGGATTGATTGAGTTGGCCCAGGGCGGCACCCTGATGCTGGATGAAATATCCGAACTGCCTCTCAGCCTGCAAGCAAAGATCCTAAAGGTGATTCAGGACAAGACCATAACCAGAGTGGGCGGAACGATAGAAATCAAGGTGGATTTCCGCTTGATCACCGCTTCCAACAGAGATATGGAGGAATTGATTTCGCAGGATAAATTCCGGCGTGATCTGTATTACCGCCTCAATGTGGTTACCATTTACATCCCGGCGCTGGAAAGCAGAAAGGAAGATATTCTCCCGCTGACAGCCTATTTCATCGATAAGTTCAACGAAAAGCATCAGCTCAATAAAACGATTCACCCTCAGGCCATGAACCTTTTGATGAGATACAACTGGCCCGGAAATGTAAGAGAGCTGGAAAATGTTTTGGAGTACGCCGTCATCACTTCCGCTGAAGACGTCATTACCATGGAGTCCCTCCCCGAAAGTATTCTAAACCCCCTTGGCAGTCAGAATTTAAGCCGCCGGTGGAGCAGCCTGACGGAAGCCATGGAAGAATACGAGGGTATGATTATAAGGGAGACCTTTAAACTCCATAATACAACCGTCAATCTTGCCAAGGCGTTGCAGATCAGTCAACCTACGGCTGTGAGAAAAATTAAAAAATATATATACTGATAACAATTGTTAAAATTATAACAAAATAATTCAATTATGAATACTTATTCTTTGTTGAATTATCTCCACTCCCCATAGATACTTGTGAAGAAATCAGGGAATTTCATCGATTTCGCGCCAGTCCATCTATTCATTCCTGAATAACTGGGCTGGTTTTTTATATTGAGATAGTTGAAAAATTAACGTTTTCTCGTTGGCACAGAATTTGCTGTAATGAGTTGGCAATCGCAATTACCTTTTATTTTAGAAATTATGACTACAGGAGGATCTTATGGAGAAAGGAAATGCTATAACATCGAGGAAAGCCATTGCGGATAAGCCCATTACGATTGTTTGTCTTATCCTGGTCTTCTCATTCGTCGCCCTTATGAGCATAAAACCGGAAGCGACACTGCACGTAGTAGGAAAAATGTTTGATTACACTACCGCTGTAATGGGAGTGCCGATTCTTTGGTTTGTCTTTGTGGGGCTCTTTATCAGCCTGTACCTTGCATTCAGCAAACATGGAAGCATCAAGCTTGGGGATGGCGCCCCTGCTTATTCCATGTTCAGCTATATCGCAATGATGATCTGTGCCGCCCTGGCGGCCACCGCCGTATTTTATTCTCTGGTGGAGTGGTCCTTTTATTACGCGGATCCGGCCTTTGGCATTGAGCCTTTTTCACAGGAAGCTGCGGAATTCTCTCTGCCTTACGCCTTTTTCCACTGGGGTTTGAGCGTTCAGGTTATCTTTGTTCTGACCGCAGTCTCCCTCGCCTACGCTTATTACATCAGAAAGGTCCCCGTGTTGAGGATCAGCGCCGTATGCGAGGAGATGCTTGCAGGCTTCAAGTATAAAAGCGCTCTGGGCAAACTCATCGACGGCCTTACCATTCTGAGTATTGTGGGTGGAATGGGAGTATCTCTCGGAGTGGGAGTTCCCCTGATCAGCGCCGGTATCGGAAAGATTTTCGGAATCACACCTGACTTTACTATTAATCTGATTGTCTTAGTGATTATCGCCGTCGTATTCTCCGCAACTTCCTTCGTGGGAATCGACAGGGGAATGAAGAAGCTCAGCGACCTTACGATGTATGGCGCCATTCTGTTTATCGCGTTTATTTTCATCACAGGGCCGACCCAGTTCATCCTTAAGAATTTTACTTACAGTATGGGAAAAATGATTACCAGTTACGCGGATATGAGCTTGTATACGGATCCCATCGGCAACTCGGGATTCCCGGAACTCAATACCATTTTCCTATTTACTTTAGCCTTAAACTACGCCGCTCTGATGGGAATCTTTATTACAAAGATTTCAAAAGGAAGAACCATCCGCGAAATGATTCTCACCTGTTTAGGGGGAATCAGTTTCGGAACATGGGTCATGTTCGGTATTAACGGCGGTTTCACCATGCACGCGGAATTAACAGGCCAGGCATCAATGACCGCTGCAGAAACGCCACAAATCGGTGTATTTGAAGCATTCACAACACTGCCGGGCGGAAACCTTCTGCTTCCCATCGTCTTCACTTTGGTAACCATCGGATTTCTCGCCACCTCTCTGGATTCCGCTTCCTTCACATTGGCCGCGTCTGCCACAAAACAGCTGGATCAGGACGGAAATCCCAATGGCAAATTCAGACTGATGTGGTGTGCTGCTCTCACATTGGTCCCAATGAGCATCATGTTCGCCGGCGCGCCCTTTGACGCTATCAAAACCATCTGTATCGTGCTGTCCGTTCCCTTCATGTTCGTAATTATCGGTATGCTTATCGGACTGTTCAGATGGTTTAAAGAAGATGACGGTAAAGCGATAAGTTAATCAGCTAATTTATTTACTTACAGCATGCTTATCTGATAAAAGAAAGGAGATATATCATGCCAAAATATCAACCGCCAAGTGCATCTGCAGCACCGAGATTTGCAGGAATCAAAACATTTATGAGACTTCCCCATGTGAAAACTATGGAGGATGTAGACTTTGCCATCGTGGGAATTCCCTTCGACACGGGATGCTGCTATAAGAACGGCGCCCGTTTCGGACCGGGCGCCATCAGAGAAACGTCCACACTGATGAGAAACTACAGCATGAATTTAGACGTCAATATCTTTGATCATCTGTCCGGCGTGGACTATGGCGATCTGGACATTACTCCGGGCTATATCCTGGAGTCCTACGCGCAGATCGAAGCAGGAATGAAACCCTTTATGGACGCGGGCGTTGTTCCCATCGCATTGGGAGGAGACCACTCCATCACATTGGCGGAGCTGCGGGCTGTAGCGAAAAAATACGGCCCTGTCGCTCTCGTCCATTACGACTCTCATCTGGACACATGGGATCAATATTGGGGCCAGAAATACGCCCACGGCACCCCCTTCCGCAGAGCCTGCGAAGAAGGCCTGATCGACACGGCTCATTCCATCCAGATCGGTATCAGAGGTTCCCAATACGGTCCCGAGGATGTTCAGGGCTCCATTGACCTGGGATTTGAAGTCATTACAGCCAACGAGCTTCACGAGATCGGCACCGAAGCAGCCGGAAAGAGAATCCGGGATCGTGTAAAAGACGCGAAAACCTTCCTGACCTTCGATATCGATTTTGTCGATCCCTCCATGGCTCCGGGAACAGGTACTATAGAGGTGGGCGGATTCACCGGACATGAGACTCTTTGCATGATGAGAGAGATGAAGGATATCAACTTCGTTGGCATGGACCTGGTAGAAGTGCTTCCTACCATTGACCCCGCCGGATTGACGTCTTACATGGCCGGAAACATTATACATGAATTCATCTCCATTCTCGCCCTGCAGAGAAGAGACGGCAAACGTTAAGGACATCAACTATACTATTTAAACTGCAAGGGCCCGGGTTCAAAAGATCCGGGCCCTTTTAAAATTAGCGCGTAAGCTGAAAAAACTATCAGGTTTGAATTGCATGATATCATTAAAATAAGTCCTGTCATCATTCTTCCGGAAGCTGCCGTTTCCTGCCGAGCCTTTCCAAAAGACGATGTAATAAGGGCCCTCCGAAGTTGGATATAGCCAGCCCCGCCAGAACTACAGCGCAGCCTGCCCACTGCACTTTCGAAAGCTCTTCGCCCAGAACAACCTGTGCCGTAAGCAGTCCGGTAATGGGCACGAGGAGGGAAAGCTGTGCCGCTTTTCCGGCGGGATATTTTGCGAGCAGCGTAGTCCAGGTATAGTAACCAAACAGAGTCGCGCCGAAGGCCAGATAGAATACCGCAAAAACGGATACGGCCTCCAGGTTCGTCATCGCACGCAACAGCGTCTCCGGCGTATCCAGCATCAGAGCAAAAATTAAGAGAGGAATCGGCGGTACAAGACTTGACCACACCACCAGACCCAGCATATCCAGCTTTTCTCCCCGGGCAGCGCTTTCTTTGCCGGCAAACCGTATCACTATATTTGAGAACCCCCAAAAAGCGGCTCCTAAAAGTGTTAGTAAAAAGGGCCCCGGGGGTATTATCAGCGCCTCCCCGCTGTTTCCAATATTCCCGCCTATGAGATAAAGCCCCAGCCCCGCCGCGGTAAGGCCCGCTACCTGACTGCCCTTTATCGATTCCTTTAAAAAGATTGCGGCGAATATAAGGGTGAAGTAAATTTGAGACTGGAGAACAACAGAGGAAACGCTGGCCGGCATACCTATATTCATCGCGTAGAACAGGCAGGCGAATTGCCCCACTCCGGCGGTCAGCCCGTATAGAACAATATAACGCCATCCGATAGCAGGACGCTTGACAAAGAAGATCGCGGGGAAAACTGCAAAAGTATAGCGCAGCGCAACCAGAAGCATAGGCGGTATCCCGCCCAACCCTAATTTAATTACCGTAAAGTTGGCTCCCCATATGGTTACGACCATTAAGGCGAGAATTAAGTCGCGCTTGTTCATGAATATAGTCCTGTTACAAATTCAAATCGAACCCGCCGGCACGATTTCTTCCTTCAGTGGTGGTTGCCTGTATCATAGCACCATTTGGCGATCTCGGCAATCAGCGGTAGAGGGAGCGGTTTATCGTAGGGGAGCCGCACCGCGCCTTTGCTGGTTTTGTACTCCGTCAAACGGTGGGCAAAATGGGCCACAGCTTTATCTCCGGGATAGAGGCCGATATGCTTTTTGAAGGCGGCAAAGTGAATGATGTTATGCTTGTCCCAGTAAGTGGGCATGCTCCAGGAAATGCGCTCCTGTGCCTCCGGAAGGACAGCGCGGATTGTATCCCGCACCTGATTCAAAAGAGGCCGGATGTTCTCGGGTTGTCCGGCAATATAAGCGTCGATGGTTTTTGGGGGGTCGCCGCAGTAATGATCCTGATCCTGATTTTTAAACTCACGTCCGCATTTTGGACACTGCCACATGAGACGTCACCTCTCCTTCTCCGTAATGGCTACCTTTACACTGTCACCTGGCTGCTTGCCGATTTTTGCCCGTATATCTTTTCGAAGTCCAATAATATAGCACACTGCGCCGTCGGCATTTTTTACGCCCATATTTACGAGACTTCCATCGTAGGATTCCCCGTCGAAAGCCGCATGGACTTTTACTCTGCCCTTGCCGAACTCAGCCTTCACATCGTAAGGAAATTCCACATACGCGCCGTCTATATCCGGAACTTTCCGAATGATGGTCTCAAATTCATATGTTTTTGGATTCATTTGCTCCCCTGCTTTTTTGTAAACCCTTCGTATTTTTCAATATAATCCTTCAACGGGATCTTCCGGCAAAGCTCCGCGATCAGTTCATATGGAATGGTACTGATATTTTTAAAACGGATACAGCTTTTCCCCATGTCCAACCTGGTCTTTACATGCTTTGGATATTCCGCCGTAAACCATTCCAGGATATCAGGAAACATATAAAGGCCCATATGATACAGAGCCGCGTATTTTTTCTGCGAAGCAATTCCAATAAAGGGCAACGGTTCTTTCGAATTTACATGATAACCCGCCGGATATATGCTGTGAGGAACAGCATAACCTATCATACCGGATTGCATAACTTCCTCGAATCCCGTCGGGAGGTTTTCTTTTACAGTTTTTCTGAGCAGCTGAATTGCCTGTTTTCTGTCCTCCGGTAACTGGGCAATGTATTCATCCGGAGTGCCGGCCGCGTATATCATAAACGCCCTCCAATAAATAAACTGACGCTTCTGCGTCTCCTCGTTTCAGCACTTTTATAAATTCAAACCCTCAGCAGACCTCGGAAGCCTCTGACGCCGTAGTAGGATTCCGCTCCGTTGTGGTATACGAAGACTGTGTTGTAACGCCGGTCGCAGAAGATAGCTCCGCCCAGCTCTCTGATCGTATCCGGCGTTTTCACCCAGCTGGATGTTTTCGTATCGAAACTTCCAAGGGTTTGCAGTTTACGGTATTGCTCTTCCGTTAAAATCTCAATTCCCATTGCGGCCGCCATGTCCACAGCGCTGTTCTCCGGTTTATGCGCTTTTCTGGATTCCAGCGCTTCCCGGTCATAGCAGATATTTCTGCGGCCTTTCGGACTCTCCGGCGAGCAATCATAGAAAATGTATTCTCCCGTCTCTTTGTCATAGTCGAGAACGTCCGGTTCTCCGCCGGTTCTTTCCATTTCATAGAGGGACCGGAGTCTTTCGTCGTTTGCCTCCAGTCGCGCCTGAACTTTATCCCAATTGAGACCTTCATGGCGCTCCATATTTTTTTCAAAGCGGACTTTTAGTATTTCCAGTAGCTCTTCACCTTGCTCCCGGGTCAATTTCCGTGTTTCATTTTTCATATCAAAATCCTCTTTCATCGCATTCGGCACTGTTTCCTAACTGAATATCCAAAACCGGAAGCTGTTAAAATATTTTTCCTTCACGAGAAAATTTTTCTTTGTACTCTCTTAGTAACATATGTAAATTGTCACAATCCATTAATTCTTTTAAATCAGCCTTTTCATCGTCGGATAGGTAATTATAGAGCTTTTTTCTTAAATTCAAATAATCTTTTAAGACGTATGCTGTATAAATCGTAGCAATTTCTATCGAAAGCTCCAGAATCATGACCCCCGTGATCTTTCCGTTATAGACCGGGCTACGTCTTATAGAGTTAGCTCCTAAGCCCATATAGAGGCTATGTACACTTGATGAAAATATATTGTATAAAGCAGACTCAATATTCTTTTCTAATATGCCGATATCTTTTCTTTTATATGTAGGCTTTCTGCCCGCCAGGATGTGGTTTTGCACTTGCTTGTCCAGCTTTCTGAAGCTTTCATTTTTTTGGATCATATCAACGATTATATTTCTGACTATTTCTTCACTTAAGAAACCTTCCTTTGTTGGAAAGCTCAACTTCTCGAATATATTTATGAGGTTTACTTGGTAATTTAACGATAAAAGATCATATCTGAATTCAATTTCATCTGTTGAAATCTTCCTTTCAGCAAAATGAAAGTACAAATTGGCGGTCTCCATAATATTCCTTGCCAGAGATCCTATCGCAGCCAAATCTAATTCCGCGAACTCGTTTTCTTTTTCTATTTCAAACAGGGAAATGATACTTTTGTCATGAAGAAGTAGCTTTTCTATGATTTTATCCACTATCATTACCCTAAGTGAGCTGACAGTAAGCCCATTTTCAATAATGGAGATTTTTCTGCCGATGCTATAGACCTTATTTAATCTCTCAAACCTTCCGGCTGCCATCGCAACTTATCCTTTCTATTGCCTTTCTAAACAGCTTCAGGATCCCATTTTGGGTATAAAGCCAACTCTAGTTAAGGACGGAGATTATGGAATATAATCTTTTCGAATCTCTTCAAAGGTCTCCTCTGCAGGCTTGACATTTCCTTGCTGGAAATCTGCATACCCTTTCTCTATAGATCCTCTTCCTCTGAATCTCATATCAATTCTTCTTCATCGCGTACAGGCCGCCTGCTGCGTGGAAGCCTTCACCATATAATGCTTGTATAAAGCCCCAAAGCGGTGGGAATAAGACTGCATCCAGGGTTTTCGCTTGCCGCAGAAATGGAGAATCGCCGTGTTCCGCATGACCCAGTCCAGATCATAGACGCCGCCGCTTCGGATCAGGTAATTGGAATAATATCTGGCGTCATAATTCCATATGGCGTCGTCCAAAGGCAGGGTCTGCTTACCGTACAGAAAATTAAAAACGTCCTGATCCGGGAGAAGCAGCTCCGCCTCGTGTTCGCTGACGCATTGAAAGATTTCTTCCGGCTTGATAACCTCTCTGGCCTTTTTTAAATCCATCAGCATGACGCCCGTATTGTAGTAGTCATGGTCGGTGCCTAACCTTATGCGGTTGACCTCGTTCATCATGTTCGTGATTCTGGTATGGGAGGCGGCGGCAAAGGCACGGCCGGCAAGGTCCATCTGCCACAGGGGGCGCAGCGGATTAATGACAAGGATATCCGGGTCGAGATAGAGAATTCTTTCAATGGTTCCGGGAAGCAGACGGGGCGCCAGCAGCCGGTAGTACATCTCCTGGGGATACTGTTTGGAAACGGGAGCGCACCGAAATATCTCCCGATCCACTTCAAGGGACGTTAATGGCACATTCAGCAACCCGCAATATTCTTCCAGGGCCTGCAGCTCATCCCGAGGGATTGCGCTGTGCAGCAGCCAGACGCCCACAGCTTCCCGAGGGTTATTGACTATCAGGGATTTCAACATGGTTTGAAAAGGCCTTATGTAGTTTTTATCAAAGGTTACAAGTATGTTCACCGTGTCCCCTGGCATCGCAAATCCACCTCTTTCTAAATATATTATAAAAGAAAGCTACGATTTAGATATCATTTTCGGCATTGTCACTTAATTTAGCGTTCCTCAGTATCCTTATGTTATGGGTTCCGTAAAGAACAAAGGAGACTGCCATCACGATGATACAGATTACAATAAACAGATTCGAATACGTAAGGGGAATGTCGTGCCAGATCACATGAACAATCATGGTGATATAAAGAAGCCAGGTGGCCACTTTTCCATGCCAGTTGGCGCCGTAGACCTTTCCCGTCCTTCGGATGACCATGGCCCCTGTAATTCCGACGAAGATTTCTTTCACCACCAACAGGATAAAAGGCGCTATCATGAGGGGAAACCGGAGGATGAGGCAGAAGAGAGCCGCCGCCTGGGTCAGCTTATCCGCAATGGGATCCAGTATCTTCCCTAAATTGCTGACAGAATGAAAACGTCTTGCGATAATGCCGTCCACAAGATCCGTCAGGCCGGATAGTATTAATATGGCCGCGGCCCAGGCAAAATTCTGCTCTACGCTGTATAGCCAGACAAAAACCGGCACCAGGCAGAGACGAAAAAACGAAAGGATATTTGGAACGGTCAGGATTCTGTTTTGGTCTTTTTCATTCATAGCTGTTTCAGTTTTCCTTTCTCTGTGTCTTCAAACGAGCCCCCTGTTCATTTACTTCTATATTCGTCGCGGCTCTATACATCTATCTCGTTGCGCAAAAGAGCAACATACTTATACCCTTTTCTTATTCATTTCATTCGACTATGGAATTCTTTTGCGAAAGACTCCGGCCCGACCCTGCGCCCCCTTCTTCCTCACATTTTATCTCCGGGATAGCCAATAATCATAACCCGATGCTGGAATTTGTCTATTTTCTGCCCTCAATATAAACAAGGGTTCCGGATTTGAAAGATGGTTCTCTATTTTCACCCTTCAAGATAAACAAGAATCCTGAATTCCGGGAGATTATTCTCTATTTTCAGACCTCAAGATAAACAAGAATTCCAAATCCCGGGAGATTATTCTCTATTTCCAGACCTCAAGATAAACAAGAATCCTGAATTCCGGGAGGTTATTCTCTATTTCCAGCCTTCAAGATAAACAAGAATCCTGAATTTCGAGAGATTATTCTCTATTTTCCACCCCCTTCTTACATGATATTTACACCTTCTTTACACGCTATTTACAATTACTATAGTTTTAATGGACGCTTTCTGATATAATCTATTGTCGAACGCTGTCGTCTTTATTATAAGCGTAAATAGGGATGAAAATAAGTTGATTCTGGAAAAATATTTTCTATGGAGGCCAATCTATGGATTTTAAAATGGCAGCTCTTTTACTCGGCGGCTTGGGCATGTTCCTTTACGGCATGAAGATTATGTCGGATGGACTGGAAAATGCAGCCGGGGACAGAATGCGCCGCACACTTGAGGTTTTAACAACAAATCGACTGTCTGCTGTGGGAGTGGGCGCTGCAGTAACAGCTTTGATACAGAGCTCCTCCGCCACCACAGTAATGGCTGTGGGATTTGTAAACGCAGGACTTATGTCGCTGGTTCAGGCAACGGGCGTAATAATGGGGGCCAATATAGGTACCACCATAACAGCCCAGCTCATTGCCTTCCAACTCAGCGATATAGCGCCGCTGATACTGTTCGCGGGAACGATAATGTCTGTATTTGTAAAGAAAAAAAGAATCAAACGGATCGGCATGATTGCCCTTGGTTTTGGTTTTCTTTTTGTCGGCATATCATTCATGTCCGACGCGATGGTACCCTTACGGGACAACGAAACCTTTACCAATTATTTGATCAATTTCAACAACCCCCTATTGGGCGTTATAATCGGCGCTTTGTTTACCGCGGTCCTGCAGAGTTCATCCGCTTCTATCGGTATACTGCAGGCACTGGCAATGACAGGCTTAATAGGTCTGGATTCCGCGGTGTATATTATTTTGGGGCAAAACATAGGGACTTGCGCCACTGCTGTTCTCTCCGCAATCGGGACCAGCGCCAACTCCAAACGAACCGCCGGAATACATCTTCTGTTCAATATTGTGGGAAGTTTAATATTTTTGCTTATTATCGCTGCCGCGCCGGGAATTGTAGACATAGTCGAGTCAATATCACGGGATAACATTCCGAGGCAAATTGCCAATTTCCACACGCTATTCAATGTAACCGTAACTGTCCTTCTCTTTCCTTTTGCTTCTTTGCTGGTTAAAGCGATAACCCGCATGGTTCCTGAACGGTATAATCCCGACGAGGTAGAGAAACGACTTCTATATCTCGATGAGCGAATCGCGCAGACTCCCGGAATTGCACTGGGCCAGACGCTGAAGGAAATTAACCGGGTCGGAGATATTGTAAACAGAAACCTGACTATGTCTTTAGAAGCGTTCTTTGAAAAGAGCGAAGAAAAGGCCCAGAAGGTTTTTGAAGCCGAGGCTGCGGTGGATTTCCTTACAGACAGTATAGCTAACTACCTGATCGAGTTCCCCAGCAAGGAGCTTTCCGAGCATGACCTGCGGGTAATGGGCAGTCTTCACCATGTTATAATTGACATGGAGCGCATAAGCGATCACGCGGAAAACATTGCCGAATTTGCCATAAGACTCTCGGAGAGACGCAAAGACATGACGCCGGAAGCCAACGAGGAATTGATGAAGATGTCCGAAAAGACCAAAGAGATATTGGAGGCCGGCCTGGAGGCATTTAAGCTGCGGGATCCCTCAAAATTGGACGCCGTTGATTCTCTTGAGCGGCAGGTCGATATGATGGAGAAAGAGTATATGAAGAATCACGTTGACCGCCTTCAGTTCAAATCCTGTGAACCCGAGTCCGGGGTTATCTTTACCAATATGGTAAGTTCGCTGGAAAGAGTAGCCGATCATGCGAATAACATCGCGGAGACAGTAGCGGAAGCATAAAAACAAACTCGCCTGCTTCCGGCCGTTTAAGGCTTTGGAAGCTGGCGAGAAATTTACAGAGTCTCTCAAAGAGTCTCAATGCTCAGGGAGTCGGATATATCGGCAATCTCCGTGTCCCACAGTAAAAACTGACGAGTATTATCTATCGGAGGCAGACTGATAAACTCCGTATCCTCAATTCTCTGCC
>WPCG01072403.1_pt1 | contig 29875 bp, 30 predicted proteins | sample 5403311 | NCBI WGS metagenome assembly WPCG01 (sample SAMN12869467, study PRJNA574797) | sludge metagenome | isolation source: wastewater treatment of Control | place: China:Beijing | collected 2019-05-17
GCGGTACGACCCCGATACCGGGCTGATCTACCTGCGGGCCAGAGACTACGATCCGAAAACCGGTCGCTTCATCTCGATGGACGAACACCCGGGCAGCCAGCGGATTCCGCTGACGCTGAACAAGTACCTCTACGCCAACGCTGACCCGGTCAATCATGTGGATCCGAGTGGATATTTTGCTGCGGCCATGTCTGGAGGGGTTATTGGCGTAATGAGTACGATCGCCATCGTCTCGTATCAAAGCATCCTTCGCCCGATCGCGTTCGCAGCAGGGCGTCCGGTTCTGTTTGCTGCGGGAGTAGCGGCAACCAGCGCGATCTCCTTGCCAAGCGAGTTGCCCGCGGCGCGCACATTTGCCGTAGCCAATGAACTGGCGCGGAGTTGCCTCAAGGGTGGGACGCTGGACAAGAACTGTCGAGCTCGGTTCAATATCTTTGTTGTGGGGGATGTCGGTACTCCGGAACATCACAAGCTCGTGACCCGAGCCATCAGTCAATGGGCACCGTTTTCTCTAACGCGACGTAGACCGCCATGGGAGCGCGATTGGCTTCATAAGCTTGGCTGTAAGGGAAGTCGTGCTAATGGTGAATTCACTGATTGCGATGAGTATCCTTATGCGTCTACCCATCAAGGAGGAGGATTTGGTTTAGGAACGCACTATGTGATAAACGCAAAGGATAATCAAGAAGCAGGGCGTGCGTTATACTCTTTCTATAGCCGGTGCGGCATTGCTGGGAATAGGTTTCTAGGAGATCATTTTTATGTTCTTCCTGTTAAAGGGGTGCAAACGGCAGGGGTGTGCAATAAGTGATATATAGATATTTTTCTTGGGTTTTTATTGTGATTTTTTTGATTGGATGCGATGCTGAGTCCAATCGGGAGATTCAGGTTTTGGAGAGACATATGCGGCTTGTGACTAAGTATAGTGATGCCTCATCCGGATATGACGATCCAGATGGGTTGAGAATGAAAGAGTTCCTAGAATGTTGGGTGGACCAAACAGCTAGGTATGCAGAAAAAGAGAGAATTCCATGGATTGAAAGGTATTCAGATGTTTATGAACCAATTGATTTTGAAAGGTTGCCGACGTCACTGAGAAATTTTTGGAGAAATGTATCAAGTATTGGTTGGATGAGTTTGTACGAGCTTGATGGTGAGAGAAGGTTTCTGAATGTTAAAAGCTATCAGATGCTTAAATCAAGAGATTTGAATCACTATTCTGTATTAAAGAGCGATTCGGAGAATTTCGATCTTGAAGACGGTCTTTATTATATGTACAACAGAGGGCAGGATGATTTGGGGCCTGGTGGTCGAGATGTTGAAGACTTGTTGATTGTCGGGGAGGAGCGCGACAGTGTATTTATTAGTCTTATTGCTAACGAGCGCTCTCGCGATTGTGAGTATCAAGCCTACTGGTACTCGCCTCATCGGGGCGGTGTTCGCGTAAAGTCTTTTGCGCATTTGCTGGTGCACCTATATTTGCATGATTATCAGGTTGTTAATGATAGAGATGCCTCGATGGGGCATATCTATTTCTTCGATGGCGACTGGGGTGATACTTGCGTGCCGTTGCTCTTTGACGAAGCGGAAATTGCAAGTTGGTCAGTGCAGGCGTCTGGTCGGTGGGGGTCACTTTTCGGCGAAATTGAAAGAAATTGAAGTTCATTCTGTAAGCCGTTCACAGGAGGTTTTCCTACGTTTTTCCTGAAGAAGCCACGCAAGGGCTGAAGGCTTCTTTATGTGATGAAACTTTGTGGTAAGGGCTTACATGACGGTAGCGCCCGTAGTCGAGGGGGCTGCTTGGGGACGTCTGATCCAGGCGAGCAACGGTGCGCTACACCTGCTGCGACGCTCACGACAACGAAATTTCCGTCACCGTTTCTGAATGGACTGACTGGCTTCAGCGTTCAGCCAATGAATACGCCCCTGGCCGCTTTCGCTGAGGCGGCTCATGAGTTGTTCGGCGCTGTCCTGCGGCAGGTGGAAGCGCAGGGTGACCACGCTGCCGTGGCTGACGTCGTCGATGCACGCTTCGGCCTGCTCCAGTTCGCGACGCAGCAGCCCTTCCAGGGCATAGGGCAGGGTGCAGGTCAGTTGGCACTGGGGGCGGATGGGGACTTTCTCGGCCTGCAGCAGGGCCTGGGCGACGGTGTCGGTGTAGGCGCGCACCAGCCCGCCCGCACCCAGCTTGACCCCGCCAAAGTAACGCACCACAGTGGCCAGCACACCTTCCAGGTCCTGATGGCGCAACACCTTCAGCATGGGCTGGCCTGCGGTGCCGCTGGGTTCGCCGTCATCCACTGCGGCCGACTGCCCGCCGGCCAGCAGGGCCCAGCACACATGGGCTGCGCCGGGGTGTTGCGCCCACAGGGCATTTACCCGGGCCTGCGCGCTGGCCCGGTCGCACATGGGCTCGACGCAGCCAATGAAACGACTTTTCTTGATGATGAGTTCGCTCCGCACCGGAGCGGAAAGGGTCACGGGCATGAGGGGCGGGGGGTCTCCTGTTCAGGCCCTGGACAACTGGCGCAGGGCCTGCCGGATGCCTTCGGAGACTCCGCAGTCCTCCGGGACGGCCTTCATTGCGCCCAAGGCTTCGCGTTCGTTGTAGCCCAGTGCGAGCAGGGCGTTGAGGATGTCGCTGCGGCTGTCCGGCGCGGTGGTGGGGGCCACCCCGGCGAGGGTGGGGGCGCCGCTGGCCGGCAACTGGCCCAGCTTGTCGCGCAGTTCCAGCAGCAGGCGTTCGGCGGTTTTCTTGCCGATGCCAGGGATTTTCACCAGCCGGCCGCTTTCCTGCAGGGCCACCGCCTGCCGCAGGTCGATCACCGACAGGCCGGAGAGGATGGCCAGCGCGGTGCGTGCGCCGATGCCCGACACTTTCAGCAACTGGCGGAAGGTTGTGCGTTCTTCGTCGGTGGCAAAGCCGTACAGGAAGTGACCGTCCTCGCGCACGGCGAAATGGGTGCGCAGGCTGACCCGTTCGCCGGTGGCGGGCAGGCCGTAGAAGGTGCTCATCGGCACATCGAGTTCATAGCCCACGCCGCCCACGTCGATCACGATTTGGGGAGGGTTCTTTTCCAGCAGGGTGCCGCCGATGCGTCCGATCATGAGAGTGGGCAGGAGTCAGGTGTCAGGGGAAGGAGTAGGTCAGGCATGCGCAAAATACAGCACGCCGGCCAGGATCAGGCCGTGGGCCAGCGCGGCGACGATGGTCTGGTGGATCGCCGGGGCCAGCGCCTGCGGTGCGCTGGCGTGTTCGCGCAGCAGGCGTGCGGCGTTGAACGACAGCACCGTGGTGAGTGCGGCCGCTGCGGCGCCCTGCGGCAGGGCGTTGCGTTCCACCTGCAGGATCAGCCAGATGCAGGCCAGCACGGCAATGGCAAAATAGCCCCATTTGGCGGTTTCCGGGCCGAGCATCACCACCAGGGTGCGCTTGCCGGCCGCTGCATCGCCGTCGTGATCGGGAAACTGGTTGATGTACAGCAGATTCGCCACCAGCATGGCATACGACAGCCCGGCGGCCACAGGCTGCCAGGCGAAGCCATGCCGCTGCACATGGTCGGCGCCCACTACCACCAGCAGCCAGCACAGGGTGATGACCACTTCGCCCAGCCCCCGGCTGACCAGCTTGAGCGGTGGCGCCGAGTAGGCCCAGCCGAGCAGCAGGCCGGCCAGCCCGATCAGGATCAGCCCCGGCCCGGCCTGCCACGCGAGCCACAGCCCGCCCGGAATCACCGCCAGCGTGAGGGCGAGTGCGAACAGGCCGGTCTGGCGCAAGGTGAGCACGCCGTTCTGGATGAAGCGGCTGCCGCCGGTGAAGGGGAACAGGCGCCGGGTGTTGAGCATGTCCGCTCCGCTCAGGGCGTCGTGGTAGTCGTTGATGACATTGCCGGCCGCGTGGGCGAGCAGTGCCAGCACCACGGTGAGCACGGCGGTGAGCGGATCGATGCTCAACCCGGAGGCGGCGGCGCTGGCAATGCCGAGCAGGCAGCCGACCAGGGTGACGCTGAGAAAGGCCGGGCGGGTGGCGGCCACATGGCGCAGCAGCGGATTGGCGAAGCGCTGTGGCGTGGGTTCGGCCGGATTGCGGGCGGAGGCAGCCTCGGTCATAGCAGCACGATGTCGAACTGTTCCTGGGTGTAGCTCGCCTCGGGGTGCAGCGAGATCTTGCGGTCGATGAAGTCGGAGAGCATCGCCAGCGACTGCGACTCGTCATCGAGGAACAGGTCGATGACATGAGGCGAAGCCAGGACCCGGAATTCGCGGGCCTTGAACTGCCGTGCCTCGCGCAGCAGTTCGCGCAGGATTTCGTAGCACACCGTGCGCGCGGTTTTCACCTCGCCCCGGCCGTCGCAGGTGGGGCAGGCCTCGCACAGCAGATGGGCGAGTGATTCGCGGGTGCGTTTGCGGGTCATCTCCACCAGGCCGAGCGCGGTGAAGCCGTTCACGCTCATCTTGGTATGGTCGCGCGACAGGGCCTTGCGGAATTCGTCGAGCACCATCTCGCGGTGCTCTAGGTTTTCCATGTCGATGAAGTCGATGATGATGATGCCGCCCAGATTGCGCAGTCGCAACTGACGGGCGATGGCCTGGGCCGCTTCGAGATTGGTCTTGAAGATGGTGTCGTCGAAGTTGCGCGCCCCGACGAAGCCCCCGGTGTTTACATCCACCGTGGTCATGGCCTCGGTCTGGTCGATGATCAGGTAGCCGCCGGACTTGAGTTCCACGCGGCGTGCGAGCGCGCGCTGGATTTCGTCCTCGATGCTGTGCAGGTCGAAGATCGGCCGCTCGCCGGTGTAGTGCACCAGCAATGGCAGTACCTTGGGACTGTATTCGGCGGCAAAGTCGCGCAGTTTGTGAAAGTTTTCGCGCGAGTCGATCATGATGCGGCTGGTTTCGTCATCCACCAGATCGCGCAGGACCCGCTTGCCCAGGTCGAGGTCGGCGTACAGCATGGTGGGCGGATGGCGGCCAGTGGCGGCATTGCGGATTTCCGACCACAGCTTGCGCAGGTAGGCGATGTCGGAGGCCAGTTCCTCGTCGGTGGCGAATTCGGCCATGGTGCGCACGATGAAGCCGCCCGATTCGTCTTCCGGCACCAGCTTGCCAAGCCGGCCGCGCAGCGATTCCCGTTCGCTTTCGTCCTCGATGCGCTGCGAGATGCCGATATGCTTTTCCTGCGGCAGATACACCAGCAATCGTCCGGCAATGCTGATCTGGGTGGACAGGCGCGCGCCCTTGGTGCCGATCGGATCCTTCAGCACCTGCACGGTGAGGCTTTGCCCTTCGGAGAGGATCTTCTCGATGGGCCGGCCGGCTTCACCGTTGTGGCGCTCGCTCCAGATGTCGGCCACATGCAGGAAGGCGGTGCGCTCCAGGCCGATGTCGATGAAGGCCGACTGCATGCCGGGCAGCACCCGCACGACCCGGCCCAGGTAGATGTTGCCGACGATGCCGCGATTGGCGGTACGTTCGACATGCAGCTCCTGCACCACACCTTGTTCGACGACTGCGACCCGTGTTTCCTGCGGGGTGAAGTTGATCAGAAATTCAATGCTCATTGGGCACACCAGGGATGGGAAATGCGCAATGCTGTCGTTGGGACGCGCGGCATTGCGGATTGCTCATCCGGCCCGTGCTCAGCCAGGCAGGGGAAGGCCGAAGGTTTCCAGCAGGCGGCCGGTTTCGAACAGTGGCAGGCCCATGATGCCGCTGTAGCTGCCGCTGATGTGCTCGATGAACAGGGCTGCGCGGCCCTGGACCGCATAGGCGCCGGCCTTGTCCATGGATTCGCCGCAGGCCAGGTAATGGCGGATGTCGGCCTCGCTCAGGCTGCGCATGCGCACCGTGCTCACGCTGAGCAGGCTGCGGGTGCGTTCGCCGTCGCTCATCGCCACCGCTGTGAGCACCTCATGGCTGCGCCCGGACAGGCGCTGCAGGATGTCGCGTGCGTCCTCCCGGGAGGTGGGTTTGCCGATGATGGTGCCGTCGAGCGACAGGGCGGTATCGGCGGCGAGCACCGGGTGCAGCGGCAGGTGGCGCCAGTGCAGGCGCTGGAAGCCGGCACTGGCCTTGGTCAGCGCGAGCCGCTCGACGTAGCGCTCGGGGGCCTCGCCTTCGAGCGGGGTTTCATCCACATCGTAATCGTCGCCGCGTTCGCCGCTGCGAAACACCAGGGTGTCGAACTGTACGCCGATCTGATGCAGCAGTTCGCGGCGTCTGGGGCTGGTTGAGGCGAGATAGATGCGGCTGTTCATGATGAGGTGATGAGCGGGCGGTGATGTGATTTTACCGCTTCGCCGGCCGGCTGGTGCATCTGTACGTTACTCGCGATGGTAAGGGTGGTTCCTGAGCACCGACCACGCCCGGTACAGGGCCTCGGCCAGCAGCGGGCGCACCAGCGCATGCGGCAGGGTCAGGCTGGACAGGCGCACGGTTTCGTCGGCGCGCGAGATCAGCTCGGGGGCGAGCCCGTCCGGACCGCCGACGATCAGCGCCACATCTTCGCCGCCTTCCTGCCAGCGGGCCAGCCGCTGGGACAGCGCGAGGGTGGTGAGGTCCTGGCCGTGTTCGTCGAGCACTACCCGGCGGCAGCGGGCAGGCAGGGCCGCCTCGATGCGCGTCGCCTCGGCGGCCATCATGGCCTCCACCGTCTTGCCGGTGGTGCGCGGCTCGGCCTTCACCTCCACCAACTGCATCGGCAGTTCGCGCGGCATGCGCCGGGCAAACTCCTCATAGCCCTGGCTTACCCAGCCTGGCATGCGCGTGCCCACGGCGACGATCAGCAGCTTCATGCCGGCTCAGGCCCTGCGGCTGGCCGGGGTGGTGCGCCACAGGTCTTCAAGCTGGTAGTAGCTGCGCACCGCCGGCTGCATGATGTGCACCACCGCGTCGGCCAGATCCACCAGCACCCATTCGCCGCTGTCCTCGCCTTCCACGCTGATGACTTCGCCGCCGGCTTCCTTCACCTTGTCCTGCACGTTGCGGGCCAGGGCGCGGGTCTGCCGCCCGGAGTCGGCGCTGGCGACGATGACACGGTCGAACAGCGGGGTGAGGCTGGAAGTGTCGATGACTTCGATGTCCTTCGCCTTGATGTCTTCAAGGGCGGCAACGATGGTTTTTTCGAGTTGGGAGATGTTCATGTAATTCAATGTCATTCAACGATAAAGGTTGTGGGTGCGGATATGGTCGAGAACCGCATCGGGCAGCAGGTAGCGTGCGCTCTGCCCGGTACGGATGAGGTCGCGGATGAGCGATGCGGAAATGGCCAGCGGCGTCATGTCGAAGGGCATGATGCAGCCGGCCGGCTGCTTGCGTAGCTGGGCGGCGTCGCGGGTGATGCGGTCACGGCAGGCGGCTGCCAGCGCGGGAGACAGCTCGCCCGGCCAGCGTCGCTGATGCGGGGCAAAGCCGGGGCGGTTGGCCACTGCGATGTGCGCCAGTTCGAACAGTCGCTCCCACTGGTGCCAGCCGGGCAGGCCGTTGAAGGCGTCGGCCCCCAGGATCAGCACCAGCGGGCGTGTGTCGCCCTGACGTGCGCGCAGGCGTTCGAGGGTCAGCACGGTATAGCTCTTGCCGCTGGCGCGCACTTCGCAGTCATCCACGCACAGTCCGGTGTTGCCGGCGATGGCGCGTTCGACCAGCGCCAGGCGGTCGGCGGCCGACGACATGGGGCGGGCGCGGTGTGGCGGATCGCCAGCGGGAATCAGGCATACCTGATCCAGCCCGAGCGCCTCGCGCGCTTCCTCGGCCAGTCTGAGGTGGCCGAAGTGGATGGGGTCGAAGGTGCCGCCCAGCAGGCCCAGAGGCCCGGCCTCAGGCTTCACCGTCATCCTTTTTTGTCAGACTGACGGTGTGGGTGTCGGGTTGGTCCAGTGCGAACACGTCGCGCGCGTTGATGTAGAAGCTTGCGAACACGACCGGAATCAGCACCAGCGGAATGAGCAGCAACGCCACCGTGCCCAGCAGGGGGGCGATGGCCTGTGCCGTGGAGATCACCATGCCCGGCAGCATGCCGCCCACCAGCCCGAGCACGATGCCATAGGCCAGGAAGGGGCGCCAGTTGCGGGCGCACGCCACAAAGCTGAAGAACATGGCCTTGGGGGCGTTCACCTCCCACCAGCCGACCAGGACGGCTGCAAACCAGTAGGCCATGATCACCGGCGTGGACAGCAGCAGCGCGATGGTCAGCGAGGGCAGCAGGTTGGCGTCCTGCATGGCTTCGCGACTGGTCTCGCCGTTCATCAGGCTCATCAGCGTGCCACCGTCGAACATCAGGGTGAGCATCAGTACCAGCAGGCTGCCGATCAGGTAGAGGCCGCCCACCGTGAGCAGGGCCGGCACGTTGCTGCGAAAACCGGAAAAGAGGATGTCCGCGCCACTGCGCTTCCCTTGGTCGATTGCGCGACAGGTGTTGAGCACTCCGAGCGACAGCACCGGCATGAGCAGCGAGGCAATCGGCTGGCCGATGATGGGCACGGCGCTGATCATGACCAGGATCAGCAGGTAGCTGAAGGAGGCGAAAGTCAGCAGCGCGGGGTTGCGGCGCCACAGGGCATAGCCCTGTGTGATCCATGTCGCGCCCTGTATGAAGGGGAGTTGTCGTGCCTGCATGAGACTCGTGTCGTGGTTGGGTCAGTAAGCTCGTGGGGGGCGGTTGCCTGCATCCCCGGAGATGGTCAGGCCGGCAGGTCGCAGGCCTGTGCAATGCGCAGCAGCAGGATGTCGCGATATTCATCCGGATTCTTTACGGTGACCAGCTCCCCGGCCTTTGGCAGGTGCAGGTCTTCCGCGCGTGACAGCCAGAAGCGCAGGGCTGCAGCCCGCAGCATCGCCGGCCAGCAGCGTCGTTCGTCTTCGGCGAATGGGCGGCTGGCGTGATAGGCCTGCAGCAGGGCGGCACAGCGTTCGGGGTCGAGCTGGCCGTCGGTCCGCGAACACCAGTCATTCACCGTCACCGCCACGTCGTACAGCAGCGCGTCGTGTCCGGCAAAGTAGAAGTCGATCACCCCGCCGATGAACTCGCCGTCCCACAGCACGTTGTCGCGGAACAGGTCGGCATGGATCGCGCCATGGGGCAGGCCGGAGTGGTCCTGAGCATCCTGGAAGGCCAGCTCGTCGTCGAGCAAGGTGCGTTCGTCCGCCGGCAGGTGCTCGCGCACCCGGGCGGCGGTGAAGCGCCGCCACTGTGCTCCGCGCGGGTTGTCCTGGCGCCGGCCATACGATTGGCCGGCCAGATGCAGGCCGGCGAGCATCGCTCCGACGCGGGCGCAGTGCGTGGCGTCGGGCTGCATCGTGGACTGGCCGCTGAGCCGCACCACCAGCGCGGCAGGCTTGCCGCTGAGCGTGCCCAGGTACTCGTTGTGCCGGTTGGCAATCGGGGCCGGAACGGGCAGGCCGTGATGGGCCAGATGCGCCATCAGGTACAGGTAGTAAGGCAGGTCGGCACGCGGAATCGCCTCGAACAGCGTCAGCACATAACGCCCCAGCGTGGTGGTGACGAAGAAGTTGCTGTTCTGCACGCCGGCCGAGATGCCCTGCATCTCGACCAGCTGGCCGATGGAGTAGGCGCCCAGCCAGTCGGCGAGCTTGTCGGGGGCTACCGTGGTGAATACGGACATGAGGTGAGGCGGCCTGTGTTCGAGCCGCTTACCAGCTGCGTATGACCCACATCGGCACCGACAGGGTCGGCACCGCGTCGTGGTGACGCACCATCACGCCATCGCCCTGCTGGTCGATGAGGTAATACGGTTGGCCATGCGGGGGAGTGACCTTCACCATGTACAGCCGGCCACGGATGCGGTATTCCTCCACCGTGTCCTCGCCGCGCCGGATAATGGACACCTCCGGTTCGAAGCCGTCATCGGTGACCCCCGACGGCATGGGCGGCGGCTCGGGCAGGGGTTCGAGCTGCGGTGCCTGCGCGTGCACATGTGCGCTTGCGCACAGGCCGAACAGCAGGGCGGCAGCGATCAATCTGTATTGCATGAAAGTCTCCGGTATCTGCAGGGATTCTAGCAGAGCCACGCGATGCCGGCCTCACAGGCTGAGCATCAGCTCGTGTTCCTCGGGCAGCGGCAGGAAGCCGCGCGTCTCGTAGTGCTTGAAGATGGCTTCGACCACCTCCTCGGGTTTGTCCAGCACCTGCAGCAGGTCCATGTCTTCCGGATTGATCATGCGTTCGGCCACCAGACGGTCGCGGAACCAGTCCACCAGCCCCTGCCAGAAGGGGCTGTGCACCAGGATGATCGGAATGCGCCGGCTCTTGCCGGTCTGTACCAGGGTGAGTGCTTCGAGCAGTTCGTCGAGCGTGCCGAAGCCGCCGGGCATCACCACATAGGCGGCGGCAAATTTCACGAACATGTACTTGCGCGCAAAGAAGTGCTGGAAGGTTTGCGAGATGTCCTGATAAGGGTTGGCGCCCTGTTCCATGGGCAGCTGGATGTTCAGGCCGATGGACGGGCTCTTGCCGAAGTAGGCGCCTTTGTTGGCGGCCTCCATGATGCCGGGACCGCCCCCGGAGATCACCGAGAAGCCCGCATCCGACAGCAGGCGCGCGATCCGCTCGGTCTGCATGTAGTACAGGTGATCGGCGGGCGTGCGCGCGCTGCCGAAGATCGACACGGCGGGGCGGATCGCGTTGAGCCGTTCGGTGGCTTCCACGAACTCTGCCATAATCCCGAAGATTCGCCAGGATTCGCGGGCGTTGAATTTGGGCGCGGCGTCGTTCGGCGCGCCGTGCGGGAGCTTGTCTTTCGCTGTCATGTTGTTCTCGTGTTGTGTTCCCTGCCCGAGGCGCGGCTCTCCGATTGGAGTGCGTCAGCCGCCCGGGGGTTTCCTCAAGGATTGAATTCCGATGCCCACGCTGCTGCTTGTTGACGGTTCGAGTTATCTGTATCGCGCCTTTCATGCCCTGCCGGACCTGCGCAATTCGGCGGGGGCGCCCACCGGGGCGGTGCGCGGCGTCCTGTCCATGCTGCGCCGGCTGGAGGGCGAGTATGCCGCAGAGTATCGCGCCTGCGTGTTTGACGCCAAGGGCAAGACCTTTCGCGACGATCTCTACCCCGAGTACAAGTCGCACCGCCCTCCGATGCCCGACGACCTGCGCGCGCAGATCGAGCCGCTGCACGAGGGGGTGCGTGCCGAAGGCTGGCCCCTGCTGATGGTCGAGGGGGTGGAGGCGGACGATGTGATCGGCACGCTCACCCGGCAGGCGCTGGAGGCTGGTTGGGAGGTGGTGATTTCCACCGGCGACAAGGACCTCACCCAGCTGGTGCGCCCCGGCGTACGCTGGGTCAACACCATGAGCGAGGAAGTGCTCGATGTGGCGGGCGTGACCGCCAAGTTCGGCGTGCCGCCGGAGCGCATCATCGATTATCTGGCGCTGGTCGGGGACACGGTAGACAACGTGCCTGGGGTGGAGAAATGTGGCCCCAAGACCGCCGTGAAATGGCTCGCCCAGTATGGCGACCTGGACGGGTTGATCGCCCATGCCGATCAGGTGGGCGGCAAGGTGGGCGAGAACCTGCGCCGGCATCTGGACTTCCTGCCGCTGGGCCGGCAGCTGGTCACCGTGCTCACCGATGTTGCGCTGCCGGTGAGCCTGCAGGAGTTGGGCGCCCGTGAAGACGACAAGGCGGCGCTGCGCGCGCTGTATGAGCGCATGGAGTTCAAGGGCTGGCTGCGCGAGCTGGATCAGGCGCAGCCGGGCGGTGGTGCTCGCCCGCAGCCCGCTGCCGCAGGGGACGCGCCGCCGCAGCTGCAGGCAGAGGGCGCCCACCGTACCGACTATGCGTGCATTCTGGATTGGGCAGGCTTTGAGGCGTGGCTGGCCCGCATTGAAGCGGCCGAGCTCACTGCGTTCGACACCGAGACCACCAGTCTCGACCCGATGGCGGCCCGTCTGGTCGGCTTGTCCTTTGCGGTGACGCCGGGGCAGGCCGCCTATGTGCCACTCGCCCACGCAGGCCCCGAGGCCCCCGAGCAGCTGCCGCTGGAGGAGGTGCTGGCCAGGCTCAAGCCCTGGCTGGAGTCCGACGCACATCGCAAGGTCGGCCAGAACCTCAAGTACGACGCCCATGTGCTGGCCAACCACGGCATCCGGCTGGGCGGCATTGCCGAGGACACCCTGCTCGAATCCTATGTGCTGGAAAGCGAACGCCCGCACGACATGGATTCGTTGGCATTGCGCCATCTGGGCATCCGCACGATTCCCTACACCGAAGTGTGTGGCAAGGGCGCCAAGCAGATCGGCTTTGCCGATGTTGCGGTCGAGCGGGCCACCGAATATGCGGCCGAAGATGCCGACATCACCCTGCGCCTGCACCATCACCTGAGCGACAAACTGGCCCGCGCGCCCCGTTTGGCCGGGCTGTACCGCGACATCGAACTGCCCACCCTGCAGGTGCTGTTCGACATGGAGCGCAATGGCGTGCTGATCGACGCCTTCCTGCTCGCCCAGCACTCCGAGGAGCTGGCCCGTCGCTTGCACGAGCTCGAGCGCCAGGCGCACGAGCTGGCCGGCCAGCCCTTCAACCTGGGCTCGCCCAAGCAGTTGGGCGAAATCCTGTTCGGCAAGCTTGGCCTGCCGGTGGTGAAGAAGACCGCCACCGGCCAGCCGTCCACCGACGAGGATGTGCTGACCCAGCTCGCCGAGGACTACCCGCTGCCCAAGCTGCTGCTGCAACACCGTGGTCTGTCCAAGCTCAAGAGCACCTACGCCGACAAGCTGCCGCGCATGGTCAACCCGTCCACCGGGCGGGTGCATACCAGCTTCTCGCAGGCCACCGCAGTCACCGGCCGTCTGTCCAGTGCCGAGCCCAACCTGCAGAACATCCCGATCCGGACCGAAGAAGGGCGCCGCATCCGGGCCGCCTTCATCGCGCCGCGCGATCACCTCATCGTTAGCGCCGACTATTCGCAGATCGAGTTGCGCATCATGGCGCACCTGTCCGGCGACGAGCGCCTGCTCGAAGCCTTTGCGCGTGGCGAGGATGTGCACCGCGCCACCGCCGCCGAGGTGTTCGGCGTGCCGCCGGCAGAAGTCAGCAGCGAACAGCGCCGCTACGCCAAGGTGATCAACTTCGGCCTCATCTACGGCATGAGTGCCCACGGACTGGCCAAGAACCTCGACATCGAGCGGGGGGCGGCGCAGAGCTGGATCGACCGTTACTTCGCGCGTTACCCCGGCGTGGCCCGTTATATGGAAGACACCAAGGCGCAGGCACGCCAGCTGGGCTATGTGGAAACCCTGTTCGGCCGCCGCCTGGCCCTGCCCGACATCCGCGCCCAGCAGGTGGGCCGTCGTCAGGCTGCCGAGCGGGCGGCCATCAACGCGCCGATGCAGGGCACGGCAGCGGACCTGATCAAGCGTGCCATGATCGCCACCCGCCGCTGGCTGCAGGACGAAGGACTGGCATCACGCCTGCTCCTGCAGGTGCACGACGAACTGGTGCTGGAAGTGCCCCGTGACGAACTGGACACCGTACGCGAAGCCCTGCCACGCCTGATGGGCGGCGTGGCCGAACTGTCCGTGCCTCTGCTCGTCGAGGTCGGCGCAGGAGACAACTGGGACGAAGCGCACTGAGCAGGGCAGAACTGGTTTGAACAGGCAACGGCCCTTGAGCGGTTATGCCAGAAGGCGGGCGGTGCGCTCAGGGAAGGCCGCGAGCACCTTTTTGTCTTGCGTGAACAGCGTGGTGCCCAGACGCCCGGCCAGCGCAACGAACTCGCAGTCATAGGCCGAGCATCCGCTGTCACGAACCAACTTCAGCACTTCGCTCGAATGGACTTCGAATTCGAACCCGTGCATCAACGCCTCGGCTTCGGACTGAACACTGCAAGCCTGTTGGAAGCTCAACATGTCACGGCGCAGGTAGCCTGCAAGTATGTTGCGAAACTCGCTGCGCCACAGTGGGGGGGCGGCCCATTCGGGTTCGCGCTCCAACAAGGCTTCGGCTGCGCGGGTGAATTCGCCAGGAAGGTACAGGTAGGCCAGGATGTTGCTGTCAACTACAATCACTCGCGTCCCGCTCGCTTGGCTGCATCAATGTCCTTGGCGGTAAACTGCCCCTGAGGCAAGCCCGCACGCAGTTCCCGGGCACGCGCAAGGCGGTCGTCGGGTGCCATGCGGTTGGGTAGCAACACAGACTCCAGGCAAACGATGGCTTCATTGTTCAAGCTGCGGCGATGCAGTTCGGCTGCCGCCTTCAAGCGCTCATATACGGCGTCAGGAATGTTCTTTAGTGTCAGGGAGGTCGGCATGTGTGCATTCACCAAATGGAACCAGAACGGTTTCACTTTGCCATTGTTCGGCACCATAGGCAACCGCCCGAGTGGACGGGAAGGTGAAACAAGGCAGTGTCGGTCGATGCGAAGCCACTGAGCGAGACAAGGAAAAATACGATGGCAGGCAAGGGTAGTCCGAAGGTCATGACTTACGAGCAGCACCTGGACGAGGTCACCACGCTGATCACCGAGAAATACGATGTCGCCGACGACGAAGCGATTGCCATGGTGATGCGTGCGCAGGCGGATGACTTCTTCAGCGGGCATGATGACAATGCTTCCATCCGCACGCTCGACCGTGCGCATGCCGATGCACGCACGGTGTATCGGCAGTATGGGGGCGGGAAGTAAGTTGCCGCTGCCGGTTTTCCGGGCGGCTGCGCTTTCAGCGGCTCAGGCGATAGGCCAGCCGGCCCAGGAGTTCGTGACTGGCCAGCCAGCCGGCGTAGGCTGAGTTGGCGGTGGGCAGCAGGTCGGGCAGTTCGCCGCTGGCCAGCGGGTTGCCGGTGCCCAGCCAACTGGTGGGGGCGGCAATGACCTCGAAGCCCTCGGCTTCGAATTCCGCCCGGGCACGGGGCATGTGCACTGCATGGGTCACCAGCGCGATGCGCTGCACGCCAGCGGCTTTCAGGTGCACGGCCGAGAGACGGGCGTTTTCCCGGGTGTCGCGGGCGGAGCGCTCGGCCCAGCGCACCGGTATGTTGAAGTCGATCTCCAGCGCGGCCTGCATCAGGTCGGCCTCGCTGCTGTGCCCATATACTGCGCCCCCGGTGACCAGCACCGGCAGGCCGCTCTCCCGCGCCAGCCGCGCGCCATAGCGCACCCGCTCCAGCGTAAGACGGTTGACCGTCTCACCCAGGGTTTCATTGCCATACTCCGGTGCGCGCGAGCGCTTGCCGCCCCCCAGGATGACGATGGCCTCGGCGCGCTGCAGTTCGGCGGGTGTCACGGGTGGGTCGGGCTCCTGCGCCATCAGCATCAGGCTCACCGTGAGGGGCGAGCTCAATACCAGAGACATGAGTACGCCGCCCCAGGCCAGGCTCAGGCCGATGCGGCGACGCTGGCGGTGCAGCAGCCATAGCCCTGCTACGATCAGCAGCAGGGGGCCGGAAGGGGGGAGCAGCATGAGCGAAACGGTCTTCTTCAACCAGAACGGAATGAGGCTTGGATCGAAGGGCATGAGTGGGTCTTTCCGGTCTTGAGACGTGATTTTGCAGGCGGTTTGCAAGGCGTTTGCGTTGTGGTTGGCACAGCGCGCCAGTATTATCACCGACAAGCCCATAGTCACGGTTGCGCCGTCTGCCGCACGAAGATGCCTGAATATTCATATGGCTTGATGCCTCCGCGCCCCGATGAAGGGCGTACCCTGGGTTGCACCCTTTATCGGGGGGCAATGCTGTCGGCGCTTCGTCGCCCGGTCTTCATTTTCGAGGGAGCTTCCCGTGATGCGTGAAATCATCTGGGGCCTGATTGTGCTCCTGCTCGGTTATGTGGCCTTTCTCATGTATCGGGCGCACACGCTGGGCCGCCAGTCTCCGGGGAAGCGCAAGGGGGCGGCGGCCGAAGCGGCTGGCAAGAGGCGGGAAGGGCTTGAGGACAACGATGGGGGCGATGACGACCTGTATGTGTTCGAGCCCTCGCCGTTCACGCAGGGCGTGCCCTCTGCGCCGCAGCCCGAGGCGTCGCCCCGGGTGAGCGAGCAGGCAGAGCGCACGGGGCGGGCAGAGCGGGACGAGCGGGAAGCGCGCCCCGTGCGCACGGAACAGCTTGAGCCGGATGAGCCCTTTGCCCTGTCCGGTGCGGCCGCTGAATTTGCTTCGGCGCTCAGGGTGGCCAGTGAGCAAGCCGAGCGGGAACGGCAGCGTGAGCAGGATGATCGTGGGAACGAGGCCGATGCCGGTTTGGACTTCGGCATGGAGGCCGAACCCGTAGCGGCGGCGTCTGCCATGCCAGCCGCGGAGGCGCGGGACGACGGATGGACGGCTCATGAGCAGGAGCAGGAGCCGCCTTCCGCCCTGCAACTCGAACTGGAGGTGCGTCAGTTGCGTCGTGACATCGTGCAGTTGCGTACCGAGCTGGACGCCCAGCGCCGCGACATCGAAAAGCTGGTGAACGATCAGGGGTCGATGCGCGGGCAGATTGAAACTTCCCTGGCCAGTCAGGGTATTTCACCCGAGTACAATGAGGCGCTGGTGTTTGCCCGTCGTGGCATGGATGTGGATGCCATCGCAGAGCGTTGCGGCATTTCACTGGCCGAGGCGGAGCTGGTTCATTCTCTGGCCCAGGGCGGGCGAACGGACAAGGGGGAGGACGCATGATAGGAGACCATCGCAGCGCTGAGGATTATCGTGCGGTGCTCGATCCCGAGCATGCCCGGCGCAAGCTGCTGTACCGGGCGGCGGCCGGTATTTCGGTCATCGTGCTGCTGTTGTTGGCGCTGCTGCTGTTCGACGAGACGGACAGTCCCGGAGAGATCGCACCGGAGGCCGCAGGGGGCATGCCAGCCGTTGTGGCGGGGCTGCCTGAGCCCAAGCCCTTCATTGCCGATCCCGCGCTGGCACACCCCGCAGCCGTCGATGCGACCGCAGAGGGCTTGCCCCCCTTGCCCACGCCTTTGCGTCTGCCTGGCATGGAGGGCGAAACACGAGCCGATGGGCCAGCCGTACCCGGGCAGGATGGGGCATCGAGCGGCGCAGCCAGTGCGACGCCACCGGAGGCCGCTTCGCCTGCGACCGTGCCTGTCGAGGCCCCCCCGCCTGTGGCCCGTCCGGCCGCACCTGCACCCACCCGGGCCACGCGCGAGACGGCTCAGCCGGCTGCGGCCAGATCCACCCTGCCTGCGGTCCAACAAAGTGCGCAAGGACGCTTCCAGGTGCGTCTGAACGACTATCTCGAAATGTCTGCCGCGAACCGCCTGCGCGACGAGCTGGCGCGCGAGGGGTTGAATGCCGAGTTGCACCGGCATGTCATGGTGGGGGGCTACAATTCCCGTAGTGCGGCCGATACGGCGGTGGCCCGGCTCAAGCAACGTCAGCAGCTGTCCGGGTTCGTGGTGAGCACCGGCGGTACGCATATGGTGCAGGTGGGCGTGTTCTCCGACCCCACCAATGCCGACAAGCTGGCCCGCACGCTGACGGCTGCCGGATACAAGGTTGTCACCCGTGGGCGGGTGGTGCTTGCCGGCCTGCCGGACAAGGCCGGGGCGGAGCAACTGCTGGCCGCGCTGCGCACGCAGCGGCGGCTGGAAGGGGTGGTAATCGGCCCCTGAGGCTGCGATGATTGCAGCGTGTCCTGAAGAAGCGTGAATAACCATTACCGAAGGAGGGTGCTCATGAACATTGAAAGTCCGGTGCTGGGGACGGTGGAAGTCTCCGAAGACAAGGTCATCGAATTTCCTGCCGGCCTGCCCGGCTTCGAGCAATGCAAACGCTTTGCGCTGCTGCATGAGGAGGGCGCGGAGCCGGCGGTGTTCATGCTGCAGAGCGTGGATGATCCGGAGGTGATGTTCTCGATCACCGGCCCGGAAAACCTGGGGGTGAACTACGAGTTTGCGCTGACCGACGAGGAAGTGGCCGAGCTGCAGCTGGGCGCCCCCGAAGAGGCTGCCGTGGCGATCATCGTGCGCCAGCAGCGCGACAGCGATTCGCCCACCTCGGCTGGCCTGCGAGCCAACTTCATGGCGCCGCTGATCATCAACGTCTCGGCCCGGCGTGGCCTGCAGAAGATCATTGCCCGCCTGGGCTGCGACATCACCCTGCGCGCGCAGGGTTGAGCGGCCTTCACGGGCAGGACCGGGGCGGCGGGCCGAAGGGCCTGCCGCCCGTTTTTCTGGGGCCTCGCGGTACAATCCGGGGCCTTGTCATTCCGACCACCTACAGCGTCATACGGAGTCCGTTTCATGAGTCGCAGCATCATTTCCACCCCCAATGCACCGGCCGCCATCGGCACCTACTCCCAGGCCGTACGGGCCGGCAACACGGTATACCTGTCCGGCCAGATCGGCCTGGACCCCGCCTCCATGGAGATGGCCGAAGGCTTCGAGGCGCAGACCGTGCGGGTGTTCGAGAACCTCAAGGCCGTGGCCGAGGCGGCAGGCGGTTCACTGGCCGATGCGGTCAAGCTCAACATCTATCTCACCGACCTGGGCAACTTTGCCAAGGTGAATGAAGTCATGGCGCGCTACTTTTCCGAACCCTATCCGGCGCGCGCAGCCGTGGGCGTGAAGGAGCTGCCCCGGGGTGCGGTCGTCGAGGCCGACGCGGTACTCGTACTGGAGTAAGCGCGTGCCTGCTGGTCAGGCGCGTGCCCAGGCGGTCACCGGCTGGCCGGGCGTGGGGCCGCAGCTGGCAGGCCGGCTGGCCCGGCTCGACATCCGGCGCGAAGCCGACCTGCTGCTGCATCTGCCGCTGCGCTACGAGGACGAAACCCGCCTCACCCCGATTGCGCAAGCCCGCGCGGGTCTGCCGGTGCAGGTGGAGGGCGAGGTGGAGCGTTGCGAGGTGACGCAGGGAGGGCGCCGGCAGCTGCTGGCGCAGATTCGCGACGACTCCGGCAGTCTCACCGGGCGCTGGCTGAACTTTTACCCTTCGCAGCAAAAGATGCTGGCGCCGGGTACCCGGGTGCGTTTCTTTGGTGAATTGCGTCCGGGCTTTCTGGGCGCCGAGATGGTGCACCCCCGGGTGCGCCGGGTGGCGCCGGGCGAGGCCCTGCCCGATGCGCTCACCCCGGTGTATCCGACCACGGCGGGACTGGCGCAATCCGCGCTGCGCAAGCTGGTGGCGGGTGCGCTGTCGCGGGCGCGGCTGCAGGAGTGTCTGCCCGACGACATCCGCGAGGCCCTTGGCCTGCCCGACATCGTGAGCGCCCTGCGCGCGCTGCATCAACCGCCTCCCGGGGTCGATCTGGCGTCGCTGGAAGACCGGGCGCACCCGGCCTGGCGGCGCATCAAGTTCGAAGAGTTGCTGGTGCAGCAGATTTCCCTGCGTCGTGCCTATAACGCCCGGCGCCAGAAGACCGCTCCGGCCATGACACGGGCCGGTACGCTCGGTGAAGCGTTGCTGGCCGGATTGCCGTTTGCGCTCACGGGTGCGCAGCAGCGTGCGCTGGCCGAAATCGTCGCCGATCTGGCCACGCCCCATCCGATGCAGCGGCTGCTGCAGGGTGATGTGGGTAGCGGCAAGACGGTGGTGGCCGCGCTCGCCATGCTGCGTGCCGTGGAAAACGGTTATCAGGCGGCGCTGATGGCGCCCACCGAGATTCTCGCTGAACAGCATTTTCTCAAGCTGGAAGCCTGGCTTGCGCCGCTCGGGCTGGAGGTGGCCTGGCTGTCCGGCAGTCGTGGTCGCAAGGCGCGCGAGGCCACGCAGGCCCGGTTGGCCAGCGGGGCGCTGATGCTGGCGGTGGGCACCCATGCGCTTATAGAGGACCCGGTGGCGATGCCCCGGCTGGGGCTGGCGGTGATCGATGAGCAGCACCGGTTTGGTGTGCGCCAGCGGCTCGCCCTGCGCGAGAAGTCGGCCGATGGCAGCAACCCGCACATGCTCATGATGTCGGCCACGCCGATTCCGCGCACTCTGGCGATGACGCACTACGCCGACCTCGATGTGTCGGTGCTCGATGAACTGCCTCCCGGGCGCACGCCCATCGTGACCCGGCTGGTGTCCGAACAGCGACGCGAGGAGCTGATTGCCCGCCTGCATCAGGCGTGCGCGGCCGGCCGGCAGGCGTACTGGGTGTGTCCGCTGATCGAGGAGTCCGAGGCCCTGCAGCTGAAGACCGCACAGGACACCTGGGAAACCCTGTCGGCGCTGCTCACCGGGCTGCGTGTCGGGCTGGTGCATGGCCGGCTCAAGCCGGCGGAAAAGTCCGACACCATGGCGTGTTTTGCGGCGGGGGAAATCGATGTGCTGGTGGCCACCACAGTGATCGAGGTCGGAGTGGACGTGCCCAATGCCAGCCTGATGATCATCGAGCATGCGGAACGTTTCGGCCTGGCCCAGCTCCATCAGCTGCGTGGCCGGGTGGGGCGGGGCAGTGCCGAATCGGCCTGCGTGCTGCTGTATGCCCATCCCTTGTCGGAAACCGCGCGTGCCCGTCTGGGGGTGATTCACCGCCACACCGACGGTTTCGAGATTGCTCGCGAGGATTTGCGCATCCGTGGCCCCGGTGAATTTGTCGGCGCCCGTCAGAGTGGCGTACCCCTGCTGCGTTACGCCAGCCTGGAAGACGACGATGAACTGATCGAGGCCGCGCGTGCGCTGGCCGAGCGGATGCTGGCCGAAACGCCCGCGCAGGCGCAGCATCTGGTCCAGCGCTGGCTGGGCGGGCGCGAACAGCTGCTGAAGGCCTGAGTGCGCAGGAGGCGAGTGATGCAGCACAGGCGTATCATTGTTTTCTTATATTTTGTGAACTGGACAGTCTCATGCGTCGCCTTCTGGCATTGTTGATTTTGGCCGCCGCGATTGGCGGCTTCATGCTGCTCAAGGCCACCCGGCCGGCACCGCCCGAGGTGGCAGTGCGCGAACGGGTGTGGCGGGTGGCGGTGCAGCCGGTGAGCCCGTCCGAGGTGCGCCCCACGCTCACCTTGTATGGTCGCATCGAGGCGCCCGACCGGGTGCGAACGGCCGCACCCGTGGCGGGGCGTATTGGCGAGGTGCTGGTGCGCGACGGCGAGCGGGTGGTGAGTGGCCAGCCCTTGCTGCGCATGGACCCGCGTGACCTGCAGCCCCGCCTGCAGCAGGCCCGGGCCGAGGTGGAGCGCGAGCGCATCCGCGCCCGCAGCGACCGTCAGGCGCTGGAGCAGGAGCGCGCCTTGCTGGCGCTGGCCGAAACCAAGCTCGCCCGCTTCGACCGCCTCACTTCGGCGCGTCTGGGGACCGAAACGGCCGCCGATCAGGCGCGCGAGGAGGTGGCGCGCAGCCGTCTGGCGGTGACCCTGCGCGAGCAGGCGATTGCCGAGCATCCTGCGCGGCTGGCACAGCTTGAGGCCCGGCTCGCCGAGGCCGAGCGCGATGCCGCGCGTGGCGAGATTCTGGCGCCCTTCGATGCCCGCATCGGCAAGGTGGAGGTGGCTGCCGGTGATCAGGTCCAACCGGGCCAGACCCTGTTGAGTCTGTATTCATCCGATGAGCTGTACCTGCGCGCCAGCCTGCCCGCACTGTATGCCGAAGAGCTGCGCGAGGCGCTGATGCGCGGCGAGCGGCTGGAGGCCCGGGCCGGCTTTGGGGCGGCGACCCTGATCGCTACCCTCAGCCGGATTGCGGGTGAGGCCGATGCGCGTGGCGTGGAGGTGTTGCTGCGACTGGAACAGGCGCCCGGTGTGCCGCTGGGCGCTTTCGTGAACGCGGTGATGGAGCGGCCGGCTGTGTCGGGCGTGCTGTCCCTGCCCTTTTCTGCGCTGCATGGTGGCGACCGGGTGTATGAAGTGACGGATGGGCGCTTGCGGGCGCATGCGGTCGAACGGGTCGGCGAGCGCCGCGAGCAGGGCGAGCCGCGCCTGCTGGTGCGGGTGCCGGGGCTGGTGGCAGGCAGCCAGCTGATGGTGACCCATCTGCCCAATGCCATCGAAGGGCTGGCCGTGGAGGCGCTTGCGGTGGGCGTGGCCGATGCAGCGGTGAGTCGCCCATGAAGCAGCGTGGCGTGATCGGGTTGCTGCTGCGTCACCGCGTGGCAGCGAATGTGCTGATGCTGCTGGCTTTCATCGTCGGGGTGGTCGGCGTTACTCGCATGAACGTGCAGTTCTTTCCCAGCTTCGAGCTGGACATCGTCAGCGTGCGGGTGGTGTGGAGCGGGGCGGCTGCGGAAGATGTGGAGGCCGGCATCACTGCGCCGCTGGAAGAGCGGTTGCGGACGGTGGATGGGCTGAAGAAGATGACGTCTACCTCCGCGCTGGGGGTGTCGAGCATCACGCTGGAACTGGAGGAGCGCACCGATCCCTTGCTGGCGCTTGACCAGGTGCGCCAGCGGGTGGATGAATTCCGCAACCTGCCGCGCGATGCAGAAACCCCGCAGGTCAGCCGGGTGTCGCGCTACGACCCGATTGCCCGTCTGCTGGTGCGGGGTGGCACGCTGGAAGAGCTGCGTCCGTGGATCCGCCGCTTCGAGAGCGAGCTGCTCGCCCATGGGGTGGACCGGGTGACGATCAGTGGCCTGCCTGAAGAGCGCATTGCCATCGAGGTGCCCTCCGCTGCGCTGGAAACGCTCAACCTGTCTTTGCCGCAGATTGGCGAGCGCATCGGCGACCTCTCCCGGGACATGCCCGCCGGTGCGGCCGGCCTGCAGGACGGTGCGCGCGACCTGCGAGGCCTGGAGCAGCGTCGCGACGTGCTCGGCTTTGAATCCCTGCCGGTGGTCAGTGACGAGCATGGCCTGGTACGCCTGGGCGAAATGGCCCGCATCGAGCGCGAACCCCGCCCCGGCAGCGTCGAACTCAGTCGCAACGGTCAGGCGGTCGTGGAGTTGCAGCTGCAACGGGCCGAATCCGGCCACTCGCTGCGGGCGGCCAGGGCGCTGGAGGACTGGTTGCAGGCCACCCGCCCACAGCTGCCGCCGGGCATCGAACTGGAGGTCTATGACGCGCAATGGCAGCTCATCAACGACCGCATCCAGTTGCTCGTGAAGAACGGCCTGTCCGGCCTGCTGCTGGTGGTGGCAGTGCTCTACCTGTTCCTGCCGGCACGGGTCGCATTCTGGGTGATGGTGGGCATTCCCACCGCGTTTCTGGCCACGCTCGGGCTGATGCTGGCCTTTGGCGGCACCATCAACATGATGAGCCTGTTTGCGCTGATCATGGCGCTGGGCATCATCGTCGATGACGCCATCGTGGTCAGCGAAGACGCCGACACCCACCGGCGCATGGGTGAGGGGCCCGAGCAGGCGGCGCTGGGCGGGGCTCGGCGCATGTTCTGGCCGGTGGTGGCCGCCTCGCTCACCACCGTGGCGGCCTTCGTGCCGCTCATCATGGTGGGGGGCATCATCGGCAACATCATGTTCGACATCCCCTTCGTGATGATCATGGTGATCATGGCTGCCCTGCTGGAAAGCTTCCTGATTCTGCCGGCCCACCTGCGCAGCGCGCTCAGTGGCGAGGCGGCCCGCACCACATCGCGCTTGCGTGCCCGGCTGGATCACGCCTTCGACGTGTTCCGCGAACAGCACTTCCGCCCCCTGGTCACGCTCGCCCTGCAATGGCGCGGCACCACCATTGCCATCACCCTGGCGACGATGATCCTGGCGGTGGGGCTGCTGGCCGGCGGGCGCATCGGCTTTGTGTTCTTTCCCACCCCGGAAGGGCAGGTGGTGTATGCCAACGCTACCTTTGTTGCCGGCACGCCGCGTGCTCAGACCGAAGCCTTTCTCCGCGAGCTGGAGCAGGCGCTGAATGCCGCCGAGGCCGAGCTGGGGGGGGGGCTGGTGAGCATGGCTGTGTCCTACCTGGGCACCACCAGCGCAGCTGCCGGGGCTTCTTCGGCCACGGGGGATCAGCTTGCCTCGATCATGGTGGAGCTGACCCCGCCCGACCTGCGCGAAGTGCGCAACGAACAGTTCCTGCGGGCGTGGCGCGCCCGCGTGCGCGAGGCGGCCGGCCTGGAAAGCCTCACCTTCACCGCGCGCCAGTCCGGTCCACCGGGGCGCGATCTCACCGTGCGCCTGCAGGGCGACGATGCCGATGCATTGAAGGCGGCCGCACTGGATCTGGCCGAAACCCTGAAAGGCATCACCGGCGTCACCGACACGGAAGACGACATGCCCTTTGGTCGTGAGCAACTGGTGTATCGCCTGACGCCAGCCGGTGAGGCGCTCGGTCTGACCACCGAAAGCCTGGGCGGCCAGTTGCGCGCAGCCTTCGATGGAGCGCTGGCGCAGTTGGTGCAGGTGGGGCGCGACGAGCTGGAGGTGCGGGTGCTGTTGCCCAGGGACGAACGCGAGCGCCTGGATGTGTTCGAGCGCATCGTGGTGCGTGTGCCCGATGGCCGTTTCGTGCCCCTCGCCACGGTCGCGAGCTGGACCTCCCGGCGTGGCTTCGAGGCCTTGCGTCATGCCGATGGCCGGCTGGCGGTGGAGGTGTCCGGCGAGGTCGACACCGCACAGAACAATGCCGGGGCGATCCGGGCCGAGCTGGCCCGCGACACCCTGCCGGCGCTGGCTGCGCGCTACAACGTGAGCTACAGCTTCGAGGGGCGGGCCGCAGACCAGCGCGAAACCATGACCGACATGCGTAACGGTTTGCTGCTGGGGCTCGGGCTGATTTATCTGGTGCTGGTGTGGGCGTTTGCGTCGTGGAGTTGGCCGCTGGTGGTGATGGCCGCGATTCCGCTGGGGTTGGCCGGGGCCATCTTCGGTCACTGGCTGCTGGGTATCAACCTCACCATTCTGTCCATGTTCGGCCTGTTCGCGCTGGCCGGCATCGTGGTGAACAACTCCATCATCCTGGTGAGCTTCTTCAAGGAGCTGCGCAAGAAAGGCGCCAGCCTTCAGGAGGCGTTGGTCGGGGCCTCCTGCGGACGCTTGCGCGCCGTGCTGCTGACTTCGCTCACCACCATAGGTGGTCTGGTGCCGCTGCTTTTCGAGCGTTCGCTGCAGGCGCAGTTCCTGGTGCCGATGGCCGCCTCGATTGCCTTCGGGTTGGGTTTTTCTGCGGTGCTGGTGCTGTTCTTCATTCCCGCATTGCTGTCGCTGCTCGAAGACTTCAAGCACTGGCTGGGGGGCGGCGCAGCCACCCCGGCGGCCGACGCCTCGGCTGCGGAGGCTGCACGGTGAGTGCGCACGGCGACTGGCACGCGCGCCCGCCACGTGCCAGCGTGCCTGCCAGGCTGCGCCCCTGGCTCACCGATGCCGCCTCGCTGACCGCGCGCATCCGCGCCCGCTGCAGCGAGCTCCGGGTGCAGGTGCTGCGCCAGAGCACCGGCCTGCCGCTGGCCGACGAGGCGCGTGCTCTGGGGCTGCCGGCCGGGCGCAGGGTGTGGGTGCGCGAAGTGCTGCTGCTGGCCGATGGATGTCCGGTGGTGTTCGGTCGCTCCATTCTGCCGCGTGGTCATGCGCGTGGCGCCTGGCATCTGTTTCATGGCATCGGTGCGCGTCCGCTGGGGGCGGCGCTGTTTGCCGATCCGTCCATCCGGCGTGGTCCGCTGCTGTCGGCCCGCCTCGACCGGCGTGATAAGCGGTATCATCTGGCCATCGCCGCTGCGGGCCTGCAAGGGGCAAGCGCACCGCCCACCCTGTGGGCACGGCGCTCGCTGTTCAGGCTGCGCGAGCGGTCCCTGATGGTGTCGGAAGTGTTTCTTCCGGCAATACACGACTTGCCCGATTGAGCCATTTCAAGCCCTGATGACTTCCTCGACCTCCTGGCAACTCTCCGAACGCCTGCCCCATTACTACCGCCTGATGCGGCTCGACAAACCGATCGGCACGCTGCTGCTGCTGTGGCCCACGTTGTGGGCCCTGTGGATGGCGGCCGAAGGCGTGCCACCGCTGCATCTGCTTGTGATCTTTGCGCTCGGCACCCTGCTCATGCGCTCGGCCGGTTGCGTCATCAACGACTATGCTGACCGTGACTTCGACGGTCATGTCGAGCGCACCCGCCAGCGCCCGCTGGCCACCCGCGCAGTGACGCCGCGCGAGGCGCTGCTGCTCGCCGCCGGGCTCAGCCTGCTGGCGCTGCTGCTGGTGCTGCCGCTCGACCCGCTGGTGCGCTGGCTGTCGCTGCCGGCCGTTTTTCTGGCGGCCAGCTATCCTTTCACCAAACGCTTCCTGGCCATTCCGCAGGCCTATCTCGGTATTGCCTTTGGTTTTGGCATTCCCATGGGTTTTGCTGCCGTGCTGGGCGAAGTGCCCGCGATGGCGTGGCTGATGCTGCTTGCCAATGTATTCTGGGCGATTGCCTACGATACCGAATATGCAATGGTCGACCGTCCTGACGACCTGAAGATCGGCATCCGCAGTGCGGCCATCACCTTCGGCCGTTTCGATGTGGCCGCCATCATGGTCTGTTATGCACTCACCTTTGCGCTGCTTGCGTGGGTGGGCGTGCTCGCCGGGCGGGGGGCGCTGTTCTTCGCCGGACTGCTGGCGGCCTGCGCGCTGGCCGTCCATCACTACACCCTGATCCGCTCCCGCGAGCGCGCCGGCTGCTTCAAGGCGTTCATGCACAACAACTGGGTGGGTGCCGTGATCCTGCTCGGCCTCATCGCGGACTATCTGGCGTGAGACACCACCGCCCGCACTAACGTACAACCCACAACGTACAACCGGAACACATCATGCACTTCATGAGCGCCCTGGCCGATGCCTGGCACACCCGCAACAGCCTGCTGTGTGTCGGGCTGGATCCCGACCCCGCCCGTTTTCCCGCGCACCTGCAGGGCCGGTCCGATGCGATCTTCAGCTTCTGCCGCGACATCGTCGATGCCACTGCCGATCTGGTGTGTGCCTTCAAGCCGCAGATTGCCTACTTTGCCGCGCACCGGGCCGAAGACCAGCTTGAGGCGCTGATCGACCACATCCACCAGCGCCATCCCGGCGTGCCGGTGATTCTTGACGCGAAGCGCGGCGACATCGGCAGCACGGCCGAGCAGTACGCGGTGGAAGCCTTCGAGCGCTTTTCCGCCGATGCCGTCACGCTCAACCCCTACATGGGGCGCGACTCGGTGACCCCTTACCTCGCCTGGAAAGACAAGGGGGTCATTCTGCTGTGTCGTACCTCCAACCCCGGTGGCAGCGACCTGCAGTTTCTCGATGTAGGCGGCGGGGAGCGTCTGTTCGAGCGTGTGGCCCGGCTGGTGTCCGGAGAATGGAACGACAACGGCAACTGCGCGCTGGTCGTCGGCGCCACTTTTCCGGCCGAGATCGCCCGTGTGCGCGCCCTTGTGGGCGACATGCCGCTGCTGGTGCCGGGCATCGGGGCGCAGGGCGGCGACGTGGCCGCAACCCTCGCGGCAGGTCGCACCGCAGCGGGTACCGGGCTGATCATCAATTCCTCGCGAGCGGTGCTGTACGCCGGTCACGACGAAGACTTCGCCTCCGCCGCCCGTCGCGTGGCGCTGGCCACCCGCGACGAGATCAACCTGCACCGTTGATTGCGGATGTGTTATCGTCATGCGCCTGCGCATTTCAGCCATGTTGCATCGTTGGGCGTGATGCGTTTCAGTTTTTGCTTCGTGTTGAGCCGCCTTGAGCGGTGAGTTGATAAAGGGGATATCAGTGCAAGTTTCAGCTAGAGGCATGGCCAGGGGCCTGATCCTGAGCAGTTCCGCGCTGCTGCTGGCAGCGTGTGGTGGTGGCGGTGGGGGTAGTGGTGGTGGCCTGCCGGGCGGCCCGGCACCGTCCAATGAGTACGAAGTGCGCGTGACTGCAGACCGTATGCAGTTGCCGCTGAATCTCGATAAGGATTTGTGCTCCAATCCGCCCTCACCTTATAGCCCTTACGCAACTGCGTTGTATGTTGAGGCTTTTCGTCGCGGCACCATGGATCCGATTCCGGGGGGCGAAGAGGTCTTCTCCTGCGTTGTGCAGCAAGGCATTGAAAATGCTGCACTCTATTATTTCCGGGGTGAGGACGACGATAAAGTCGAAATCAAGTGCGGTGAGGATGATGTAGAGATCGAAGGTGCCTATCGCAGTATCGTGCTGGGGGCCAATGCCGGGGGCGCGAGCTTCCACATGATTTCGTCCGACATTGCCGGATCGGTGCAGGTGCGCTGTAGCGCGACCGACCCGCAAAGCGGAAAGCAGGCTTTTGGTGAAGTCACCGTGCAGGTGGGCGGTGCCTCAACCGGTCGGCCAGCTCAGGTCCGTGTGAATAAGGTCGATCAGAACGAGCGCGCTTGGGGCTTCCTCTATCCGCAAGGCATGAATGATCCTACCATGCTGCGCTTGCAGGCACAGTTGCTGGATGAGTCTGGGCAGCGTGTGAATGGTGGTTCCGTGGATAACCTGCGTGCCTGCCTGATCGGCGGTAGTGCAGCAGCACCTGGCGGTGCTTACGTACAGTCCCGTGGAGAAGTGCGGTTTGTCAGCAGTCTGAGTCCGAATGGCACTTGTCGCCCGGAGAGCAGCGTGACCGCGCGCAGCATCAATGGGCAGGCCGAATTTTCGGTGCACAGCGGGGCTGCTCTTGGAGCCTTGGTGGTACGCATCGAGAGCGACCGCGCTGATAACAACGTAATCAACGGCGTTGCTCTGCCGGTGTATAACATCGTTAACGTGCCTGTTGTCACGGTGGCGCCTTCCGTCTTCAGTGTGTTCAGTTATACCCCTGAGGATGCGCTGTACCAAGGGGATGCGGTGGCGTTTGGTGTGCCGGTCTTTGGTGGCAGTGCGCCTTATACCTGCGTTGCTGATAGCGGTTCTTTGCCGCGCGGCCTTGAACTGTCTGCCGATTGCGCCATTACGGGTGTTGTGGCTGAAGATGCAACGCCGGGCTTCTACACTGCGCGCATTGGTGTTCGCGATTCGTCTGTGATTGCAAACCAGGGTGTGAGCCAGATTTCGCTGGAAGTGGTGGCTGGACTGAAGTTTGTGGCCCCTGAGCGTCTTTCTGGTTTCAGTTGTGCTGATACTAATGCCGTTCAGATTGAGGTGACAGGCGGTAAGGCTCCGCTCTCCTTTTCCGCAGCCGGTTTGCCAGATGGCTTGAAGATTGACGAGAGAACTGGAGTGATTAGCGGCACTGTCAGTAAGAACGATGATGACAAGTGCCCGAGTCGGGAGATTAATGTTGTCATTACGGTGACTGACGATAATGGCAAGGCTGTCAGCAAGACCATGAAATTGGAAGTCAAGGGAGGCAACTGAGGTATCCGAGACGGATTGCTGGTGACCTGAAAGTCACCAGCAATCAAGACTGGCAATCCTGAACCCCGTGTGGCGGCTGTCGCACGGGGTTTTTTGTTCATTGTCACATGACTGCTATAGTTGGCCTCACCCTTAGCCTCACAGGGAGCCCGCAAGGAATGCACCGCAAGTCACTGCCCATCGGCATTCAGAACCTGAAGGAAATCCGCACTGAAGGTTTTTACTATGTCGACAAAACGCGCTTTGCCTGCCGGCTGGTGTCGGAGGGCAAGTACTTTTTCCTGTCCCGCCCGCGTCGCTTCGGCAAGAGCCTGTTCCTGGACACGCTCAAGGAATTGTTCGAGTGCAAGCGTGCGCTGTTCGCCGGCTTGTACGCCGACACGCACTGGGACTGGAGCACGCCCAGCCCGGTGATCCGCATCAGCTTCGGCAGCGGCGTGTGCGCGGGCGCGAAGAACTGGATGCGATCATCGCGGAGCACCTGCAGGCCAACGCCCGGCGTCTCGGGGTGACACTGGAGAACCAGACCGTTTCCGGGCGGTTTTCCGAGCTCATCGCCAAAGCCGCCGAGTTGCACGGCCAGCGCGCGGTGGTGCTGATCGACGAGTACGACAAACCGATTCTGGACAACCTGAGCGCCCCGGAAGCGGCCATCGAGGCACGCGAAGGGCTGAAGAACCTGTATTCGGTGCTGAAGGATGCCGACCCCTGGCTGCGCTTCGTGTTCCTGACCGGGGTGAGCAAGTTCAGCAAGGTCAGTCTGTTCTCCGGGTTGAACAACCTGCGCGACATCACGCTG
>WPCG01055524.1_pt1 | contig 29828 bp, 35 predicted proteins | sample 5403311 | NCBI WGS metagenome assembly WPCG01 (sample SAMN12869467, study PRJNA574797) | sludge metagenome | isolation source: wastewater treatment of Control | place: China:Beijing | collected 2019-05-17
TCGATCATTAGAACTGCAAGATTAAATGATGTCAATGTATCAGAGTATTTAGAATATGTATTAGATAATATTCAAAAAAAGGATGTTAAAGATTTATGTCCTTATAGTACACATATACTTAATAGATTTAAAAACGCATAAAATCCGTCAATTTCCACCAGGATGGATTTCATCTCATAACCTAAAAAACACCACTTAGAGTAAATCTCTAAGTGGTGTTTTTTGATAGGTAGTGTTAATATTTGACCTTTACAAACAAGATTTCTATAATGGTGTAGATCGTTTTCAAGTACAAGAGCTAAATGAATCTTTGATGATGGATATACATGCGTTATATTTAAATGCTATAGCAAAAGGATGAAATAAGAAGTCCAGTTTATCAAAATAAACTTAATAAACAAGAGAAAGATCTCTGATGGGAATCACATCAAGGTCTTTTTTGATAATAATTGCGTATAAATAAATGATTTCACATCCAAAACTTAATAAATTGTTGCTAACAATTATAAACGATGATAACATATGGTTAGAAAGTAAGAAAGTAGGATATTTTCGGTATGATTATAGAACTGAGAAAAAAATCACAAGTCACAATACCTAAAGAAATTGTTGATGAGTTAAACCTACAAGAAGGCGATCATCTTGATGTTTCTGTAAAAGAAGGAGTCATTGTGATTGAACCAGTAGCAGTTTATTCCAAAGCATATATTGAGAAGTTAGAAAAGACAGTGTTACGACTAAAAGAGGAAGCATTGGAAAACAAGATTTAACCACTTCAAACTGTTGAAGAAACTATAAAACACTTAGATACACTGGAATAAGAATCAAAGAATGATAGAATTATATGTAAGGTTTGTTTTATTTCTTTGCACCATCTTTTTATGCTTAAATTACTAGTAAGACTTAAGTCCTTTAAATTTAGATAAAAGAGGACAAGACAATGAGGAGTGAAAAAAAACATAAGCTTTTAGTATTACTTATGACAAAGTTAAGATGAAGCTAAAGCACAAATAGTCATAACGGTTTGACAAAAATACTTTTAATATATATAATTGATAAAAAAAGGGGGGCATTTTATGTCTAAAAAAATAATTCTGCTTATATTTTCATTTGCAATATTTATAACATCTACATTTATTATTGTAAATAAATCAGAAAGTAACAATTCTAGATATGAAAATATCGTAGAATTGAATTCGTTAGCTTATGCCGGGGACTATAATGATTTTAGCAACTCTAATCTTTATGGTGGATCAGGAAGTGGTGGATTAGGTTTATTAATCATAATAGGTATTGATTATATCATTGAAAATATGCCTGATAAACCAAATAGTAATCCAGGTGATTCTGATGGTAATACATTTGACTATGTATCAGATGTATTAAGTAATCATACTCTTGATAGTTTAAATGAGTCAACATTAACAGAATCACAAATTTCAGAACTTATTTATTCAATGACAGGTTTGAGTGTAAATGAATTAGGCGATGATAATAAAAAGTCATTGTATTTGGGGACAATGGAGGATAATTATAATAAAGTTGCTGAAGACAATGATGGTATAGCTTTTTATAATGAGAATTATTCAACTTTAGTTAATCAAATCGGACTAGACAATATGTGGATAATCAATTCAATTATTATAGAAATCGCAATTTATAATCAATGGAATATCTATCTAGTTTCTAATCCAAATTTGTATTATGATGTTGCAACAAAAACCATGATACAACCTAATAGAGGTTATGCTAAAGAACTATGGCTAATTAATGCAATCAATAACAAGTATTGGTATTTTAATGGTACATATTGGAAAGTGAATGTTGCATGAAAAACGTAGATACAAATAAGTGGTATAATAATCCAAATAAAGAACTCACATTAGAAAATGCAAAAGAATTTTTCTTTGATTTTGAATGTAATCCAAATAATTATGTAAGGGATAGCATATATCAAGACTGGATAAAATTAAATATACCCCAAGAAATCCTTGTTTCATGGACGACCGAGTATTATAGGAATGATTTATTAAGGTACAGTGACATGGATTTATCAAATAAGTTATCATACTGTAATAAAATATCTGGGATACTTGATTACCTTGAAAAATCATTGATAATAAGTTTTAGTAATAAATATATCAGTTTATTTAGTAATGAAGAGATTGAAAAGTTTAATAAAATAAAAAAAAGAAGGATTGCTCAAACAATGCTACAGTATTTAAACAATGGCATAATACATAAAAAAAGTACTTCAAAAGAAGTATTTACAGGCTATATACCAAAGCTTTTGGAAATGAATGAAATTGATTTAGCAAGTCGTATGATTCATGTGTTCATAAATTTCTTACTACAATCTCCCGAGGCATTTTATGGTAATGATATATCCTCATTAGCGTATTATTATGAAATATTAATGAAAGTAAATCATAAGTATAATCTGAAATTGGATCCAATCATAGATCGAATAAAACCCTGAGATTCCATAAATCCAAATAATTTCTTAAACATAAAGACGCGGTTTAATGTTATCAAATATAGAACACTTATGACAAAGAAAAAGGACTGTCTAACTAATGAAGAATCAATTTTCTTCATTTCGTAACAGCCCTTTTTAAATGTTTAATTATTTAATAGTTGCAGAAAGCATCCAAATGTGTTTTTCAAAACTTGACATTGTACCAATAACTAAATCAACTTCAACTTCTTCAGCTTCTGGCATAACAAGAACGGTTGCTGTTGAGGTGTGGATTCTACCTTGAGATTCTGTTTCAGGTACTCTTTGTACACGATGTGTCCCTGATTCATATTTCATAAATGAATACACAAGCTTTCCAGAAATCATAAACTCAATCGATGTATACCCACCCATTGCACCTTCCATAGTATTTAATATTTCTATTTTCCAGTTTTTAGATTCAGCATATTTTGCATACATTCTAAATAAATCACCTGCAAAAATATTACCTTCATCACCACCAGCAGCGCCTTTGATTTCAAAAATAACGTTTTTGTCCTCATTAGGATCTTTTGGCAGTAATAAAATCTTTAATTTCTCTTCTGTTTTTTCTAAAAACGCCTCAAGTTTTTCGATTTCTTTTTCAGCCATTTGAATAAGATCATCATCTTGTTCTAACTCAAGCATTTCTTTTAAATCATTTAATTTATTTTCTTTTTCTTGATAGGTTTGAACAGTTTCTACAGTTTCTTGAATACCAGCAGATTCTTTTCAAAGTCCTGCAATATCAAATATAGAAATAGATAAAACAAAGGTTGATAGCAAGAATAACACTTATAATCTTGTATTTGATTTTACAAAGAAATCGAAAAGTATTTATATTGAATTTATTGATAATATTGCAGATCCTCTTTCTTTAGAGATTAATTATCTCTCTAAAAGCTAAGAAGAATGGGATGAAAATAACAAACTTAATCGATGGAAAGAATTAGAGCCAAAAGCACAGATAAAGGTATCTACTGGTATAGATTTAGTTAACATATATTTTCAACCTTGTAGTGAAGATTATAGTAAAACTGTTATTGAGTTATATACAGCAATTGGAAAATGGTCAGAACATCCTAGAGTGATTGGAAGAGGTATGACTTTTATTCCGTCTTTATTGAGCACTAAAATCGATAAATTAATGGGGAAATTTATTGTTGTAGATGGCATGTTTTTTAAATCGATTACTTGTTTAGCATTAGGAGCATATGGGTTTAGATTATCTCAGTTTTCTACTAATGGAGATTTGCTCTTCACTTCAGATTATCAATATTTTGCAATTCAAAAAAAGTAGTTTCTATTGATTGAGATTTTCAAAAACTACACTTATGGATTATCCATTTTTAAAACGTCTTAGCTGAGCCATATTTTAGGGGTGCGTAAGTTTATGCAAGGGTGCGTAAAAATGAGCTAGGGGTGCGTAAAATCTTATCAAGGGTGGACTGTATAGGGTATTTCCAACACTTATTTTGGGAATCATACTCATTTTATAGAAAAACCATCAGCAATGATGGTCTTTTTTTGGCTTTATTTAGAGATTTTTTCATATTCATCAGGAGTATTATATTTAAGAGAAGCGTGTGGACGTAGTGTGTTAAAAAAGATAATGTATTCGTCAATAGCTTTTTCCAATTCTTCAAAGCTATTATAAATATGACGATAGATTTCTTCTTTCTTTAAACTAGCAAAGAAGCTCTCAGCTACAGAGTTATCATATGGACAACCTGTCAATAACATTTAAGCTTTGTACATAAATCACTCTAGAATAATGCACATAAAAAATAACTATCTATTCTGTTTTATGACCACAATCAAATATTCCTGCTTTTTTATATAGTTTTGATTCTATTACGTAATTATTTATAGTTTTCATTAAATTCATCATGTTTTCCTCATTTAGTATTTTTGAAAAATTCCTCCACTGAAGGGATACAGCTATTATAAATAATAAAATACTTAAATAAAATGTAATATTATACATTAATTTCTCTTTTAGGTCATATACGCCCTATATTTTATATTAAAACTGTTGTATAATTCGATTATAAAATATAATTTGGAGGGAATAATGAAAAAGATTATAAGTTTTGTTTTACTGATATTTTTCGTGTTTCAAGTTGCTAATTTCGACGTTAATGCTTATAGTGAGCAAGTTGATGATTTAAGCAATGTGGGTATTTTAGTAGTTACAGATTCGAAAAATGATTTTAGCGGTTTAATATAAATATATGGTGATTATGCAGATTTTTATACTGAAGAATCACTTCAATTAGTTGATTTTGATTCCTATCAAACTATAGTTGCTGATTACAAAGTTGCATCTGAAAAAAGTGCATTACAAAATCTATTGATACAACAATATAATAATAACAAACAAGTATATATGTTTGGTCAGTTAACTATTTCTGATTTTAAAGATATTTTAGAACTAGATAGATTTAGAATTCCTACTCAAATCATTGGTGATGATAACCCAAGAAAAATGAGTTTTGAATTAGGGACTGATCAAGAGTATAATCAAATAGAGAATATTATTTCTCATTCATTAAATGCAAATATCAAATGTTTAATAGCTTCAGTAGATAATTACCATAACAATAAAGAATTGATATCACTGATATTAGGTTATGCTATTGATAATTTAAATAAAATAGCACCAAGAGCAATTTTGATAGATGCACAGTATGATTTTAGAGTATATTTCAATGGTCTATATGTAAACACAGACTATTTATTGTATAAAGAAAATTCAGAATCAATTGTGGACTTAGATTTTTATGCAATAGTAGCCAACATAACTATGGTTGGTGGTGGCGGAAATACGCTTGAAGTCGTTCAACAAGCAACTAGAAGTGATGCACAAGTAATTGATTATGGACCAGGATCGGTTTCAAGAGCTAGCACCCTTAGTGTTGCGATGAACATGGTGACAGGCCAACCTACCGTTAGATTTTCATTTTCAGTTGGTGGAGGGCCAACAATTAAAACTAATTTTTACCCAGATGCTGAAAAAGTAGAGTGGAAAGTAACAAAGTATTGGTTTTTTGGTTCTAATATTGATGGGGAATTATTTAAGTTTGGAAGTTCTTGGTCAAATCAACCTACAGGTACTGAAATGCAAATCAAATTCAGAGGAATCTGGAAAATGGGTGGACATACAGCTACAACTACATGGAAAACTGTAAATGTTTCAACAACTTATTAAAGGAAGATGATTAAATGGATAAAGACAAAGGATTATTATTTAAAGGGATTGGTGTCTTAGTGGGATTATCAAGTATTGTTAGTTTTACAAATCCAGAGAATTGGCCAGTTTACTTCATAATTATTTTATCGTTTGGCGTAATAATTTATGGATTGGGTATTCTGATTTCTAAAACAAAATGATAGTATATTGGACTGTATAGGGTATTTCCAACATTTATTTTGGGAATCATACCCATTTTCATAGAAAAACCATCTGCAATGATGGTCTTTTTTTGACTTTATTTAGAGACTTTTTCATATTCTTTGGGTGTTAATAATATTGATAAAATGTACATAAATCACATTTAAATAATGTACATCATCCTATATGATTAGATATAATCTATTCATGGAGGATGAGAAACATGAGAAGTGTATTATGGATGGAAATAAGAAACGAAGATTAAAAGGATTAAGTTTTGTCGACATCGCTAAAAAATATAATATTGATCGTAGAACTGCAAAAAAATATGCACTAGATCATAAGAAACAATCTTACGTATATAAAAATCCTAGAAAAAGAAAAATAGATACCTATACCTCATGCAATAAAAACGGAATAAAGCATATGAAGACAAGGCAATACTATAATTAAAACACTTATAAATATGTTTCTTATGTTTATAGACACAATACCCTTTTTCAAGCAATATGGTTCACTCAACGCAGATTGAATGAGACAACATATTATTAAAAGTGACGGAAAATGGACAAACCTAATTGGACAAACAATTATATTGTTTTTATAGTATAATTGTGATAATCAGTTATCTCTTTATGACTTATCAAAATATGAACTTTTAGCATTATTTATAGTAAACTTAGTATAGAGGTTGTAGTAAAGTTAGTCTAAAGGTTATCAAAAACAGTGATAAAGTCCATAATGACAAGACATCGGATTTCAAGTGGATTTGAGTAAATCTCAAGTCTTTTTTATTAGAGTCTAATATATATTTTTGATTATAATGTGATAAAATGTTAAAAAAGATGCAGTACATTAAATATTTTTAATTTTGATTTTGAACAGGATGCTACAAAGCATAATTGAAATTGTTAGGAGTGGTAGATATGAAAAACAAATATGTAATAGAATTGGTTTATATTTTAGTTGTGATTCTAGCAATTTCCAGTATAAATTATCTAACTGAAAGAACTATTGGCATAAGCGTTATGCCTTTGGTTGCACTTATTATAGGTATAGTTATAACTATAAAGTTATTTAAGGAATATGATAATCAAATGAGTGTAGTTTTGAAAATTATCCCAGTGATTTCAATTTTGGTATATTTGCTCTTTACCATATTTTTATATTTAGGTTTGTTTAATCTTATAAATTGGGAAAACCAACCATGGCTTCATAAATTCAGTATGGTAGTAATTAACTTATACATTATTGCCTTTTTACCAATATCATTTTATTTACTTTTAAAAAAATATATTAAAAATAGTATTTAGATTGAACTTTGTCACGTATTTTAAAAAACTTTATTAACTTTTGTTTTTTTTTCGCTTGTTTTTCAGCGTTTAGTTTATAAAGTGAAAATCTTTGCTCAGCGTTTTTGTTTTCGAACTGTTTTATAAAAAGGTGAACTGTCCAAACTGTACTCAAAGGTTATGTTTAAGAATACCTTTCCACCGCCATTAGACGAGAATTGGTCTGATACGATTTGCTTTCTAGTTACACGATTAAAAGTCAGCTTACACGATTTGCCTTCGATTTACACGATTAAAATAATATTTCAATACTTTTCATAGTTAGAAATAAATACTTTTCATAGTTTTTCGGTTATTGTTGATTAATTAGGAAATAACAATATAGAACTTGAACATTTGCTAGAAGAACCTCTTCGTCATTGTTAAGAAATAGAGTCAGAGGGCCTTGCAGTAGTTTACATGCATTATAGAGGCAGATAATAGAAAGTAGATTGTGGTCAAATACGTATTGACATACTTTTATCTAATGAAGTATAATCCAATTATAATCAAGTATATAAATCGATAATGGGGGAAATAAATATTTTCAAAGAGAAAAGTTAGAGCAATAAACATATTTTCACTTTGTCTAGACTAGTAGAGGCGAGCAAGAAGTTTCATGTTTTTTTGCATTATTAGATCAGGTAGCTAGTTTGGGTCCTTTAAATGCATTTCAAGTCAATGTGATTATTTATGATGCAACATGGCATGACCAACTCACAAGTTATGGTGAAATAGTTTATATTAACGGCGGTACCTTAAACAGTTGTTTCTGTACAAGAGTATATATATGATGCTCAGAATATCGAATAGCACTATTGATGTATTAGTTTTATTAGCACCTTTATCCTAAATTATTTTTTGATGAAAAGAGAGAATACAATGCTCAACAAAATAAATGGCAGTACTCGATATCACTTTGTATAATAGATGAAACAACATATTTACTTTAGCAAAGAGATTTAAAAGAATCTAATAAATATTTAAAAAATGGGGGGGTAATACGAGGTTATTTTAGAGTATAATATTTGCTTTGGTTATTTTTGTGAGTTCAATAGAAAGGGAAAGAGATTAAAATGAAAAAATTTTTTACTATGTTATTATTAATTTTTTTTGTTGTAATTGGTTCGGCGTTTACATTTCCAGAAGATGTTTTAGACGGTTCAGCTTTACAATCAGCAATATACATTCAAAACAATTTAGATGAAATTAATGACTATGCCAATAGTAATGGATATTCTGTAAACATTACACACAGTTATCTTCAACCCATATTAATCTTCAATGGTGAATCATATGAAGAAGGTTATTTTATTGATTTTAATGATGATAATGGTTATATTACAGTTGGAAATGACTTTTCAATTTATGATATTTCATTTGAAAGAGAATCAGTTGCGGCTGATGGTATTTTAAATAATTTTGAATTCTCAATTCATGATGGATATGATTATGACAGAAAAATAGTTGAAACAATGGATATAGAGACCGCAGAATTTTATAACCCTTCCAATTATGATGGTACAGATTCACAAGGCAAAATTACGAATTTGCCTGATTATGTCAAGGATAAATACGGGTCTGGCTATTCACTATATGCTGGTAAAAGAGTTACGACAATGTCGGGCGAAAGGCAATCTACTCAATCAGTATACATACATTACAAAGACGGTATTTATTATTCTGAGGGGAATTGCGGTTTAATCTCAGCATCTAATTATCTAAAGTATTTATACACTAATCGTGAGTTTACCAATATTCCATATAATAGTTATGAATATTATTATCCACAAGTAAACGAAGTGAATTTGTTCAATGCCAGAAATAGTGACAGTTCGTATACAGTTAGTAATCCCAAATATATGAGGACTGCACTTGCAGATATTAGACGTGAAGCATATCGAATTAATGGTGGACCAGAAGGATTAACTGTATGGGAATCAAGAGATTTGTTAAACCATGCTATGAGTAGATATGGCTATAGTACTAGATTTAAAATTATAGAAATTTGGTCTTATAGCACAGTAACTTCTAGAATAAACAATAATCAAGCCCTTTTATGGAGCGTTTTAGGGCACAATGTGTATAATGATTATACTATGTTTGTTTCAGGATATCAAACATATAAAAAAGAAGGGAAATTCTTGTGGTGGATAACCTATGATTATAAAGAATTCTTTGTTCTAAAAGATGGACATTCATCAGCTGATAGATATTATGATTTTAATGGTCCAAACGGTAATACTTGGTTAGGTGCATTTGTCGTGGAGAGTTAGTATGAAAAAAACATCAGTCATTATGTTAATTATTATTTCGGGGTTCTTTTTAGTAGGGTGTAATCAAAAGCAAGAAGTACCCGTTTACAAGGTTGGTGAACAAGTAGAATTTGAAAGTGGAACAATTCTTTTAAATTCAGATTCCACTAAGACCAATACTACAATCAGATTGTGTTTTACTTTAGATTTACAATCAAGTAGTTCTTTTGATGAACTTTTTGCTGGATATAATATTGCTGTTGATAGAAAGGGAATTGATCTTAGAATAAGCAACGATGAGTCACCATCAACTAATTTGAAAAATAACTATTCTGTTGATATTGATGGTGAAAAAATTGAGTTAACTGATTTAAGCACTTATGAGTTTAGTGTTGGACAAGTCGTTATAATCTTTGAATTTGGAACTTATTATATAAATAGCCAAACTAGCAACGTTTCATTTACAATACTAAACAAGAAAATAGGATCTGAGGTCGCTTTTAATTTTTAATCAAATATGCACGAATTGGCGTGGACTGTATAGGGTATTTTCAACAGTCATTTTCGACAGTTTTCTATATTTCTAAAAAAAACAGCTTAGTTAAGCCATAATTCAGGGGTGCGCAATTGTATTAAAATAGGTTACACAACCCATAAGAGTAGAATAGGTCTGATACATTCGGTATCAAACCTTTTTTTTGCCTTTATTTAGCAATTTCTATATTGTTAATGATATTGATAAAATGTACATAAATCACTTTTAAATAATGTACATCATCCTTTATGATTAGATATAATCGATTTATGGAGGATGAGAAGCATGAGAAGTGAATTATGGATGGAAACAAGAAATGATAGATTAAAGGGATTAAGTCCATAAAGACAAGACATAGATTTTTAGAGATTTGAAATATTCTTTCAAGTCTTTTTTATTTCGTCTTACAGTGTATTGCAAAATAGTATTTTTAGTGATACAATGTATTACGAGGTGATAATAATGTCTATTTCAATTAGAGTTAGTGAGAAAGAATCAAAACTTATTAAAAAATATGCGGAATTAAATGGTACAACAGTATCAGAAGTGATGAGACAAGCAATCCTTTCAAAAATAGAAGATGAGTTTGATATATTTCTTTATGAACAAGCTTATAAAGAATATGAAGAAAATCCAAAAACATATACCATAGAAGAAGCTAAGGAAATTTTGGATTTTTAATCATGTACAGAGTAAAAATTACTGAAAAAGCATTAAAATCATTAAAAAATTTAGATAAACAAATCGCTAGAATGATTATTGCTTGGATTGAGAAAAATCTTGAGGGAACTAATAATCCTAGAGATAAAGGTAAAGGATTATCCCATGATAAAAAAGATATCTGGCGTTATCGTGTTGGTAATTATAGAATTCTTGCAAATATTATTGATGATGAATTAATCATATTGGTGATTGAATTTGGTCATCGTAAAGATATATACAAGTAAAGATTGGTGATAGAGTATGAATGATTTCATCATTAGAAAAGCAACTCTTAATGATTCTAATGGCAAAGGATATGTACATTACAAAAGTTGGATAGAGACCTATACAGGTCTTTTTCCTGATGAAATCATGGAAAAGATAACTTTGGAACGAAGTGTTAAACTGTCAATAACATCTGAGCTTTGTAAATAAATCACGTTTAAATAATGTACATCATCTTATATGATTAGATATAATCGATTCATGGAGGATGAAAACATGAAAGTGAATTATGGATAGAAATATGATATGATTGAGTAATATAATTAAGTTATGTCAATTATTGTACATTTAGAACAGAAAAAAGGGGGTTGTTTTATGTGGAAAATTAGAAAAGCAAATATCTATTTATTCGTTGTTGTTTTCTGCTTTGTATTAGCTCTAGTCACTTATCAACTTAATGTTGAATATTGGTTTGAAACAAATCCAAAAGTCATCGCATTAGTAAACTATGGAGGTTTACTCTTCTTAGCTATTCCTCACACCCTATATATTATATATAGATGGAAAGAACTCAAGAGTAATAAAGGTTTTTTGATTATGCAAATAGGTTATTTGGTCATGGTTCTATTGATTTTGTATGTATTTATTGATCAAATCACTCATATGGAAAACAATATTGTTAATTTATCTACTATTGTTTACTACCTTTTAGTTTATGGACTTGTTTTGTGCTTTATTGTAGGTGCAGTGTATGGATTCTTAGACGATTACACAACTATGAACAATAAAGTTGTATTGATTGTTGAAGCAGTTGTGTTAGTGTTATTTATCACGAGTACAATAAAGAGCTTTTATCCTATTTCTGAAGGTGTTATTGTTTCAAACATCTTTAATTTTCCATTGCGATGGAAAATTTTTACAAGTCAAATGTTTAATAATCTTCAAGTGCTTCTTTTATGGATATCTACACTTGTAAGTATAACTTATAAGTATAAATCCTTAAATGATGTATAAGTTAGAAGTTAATATTATTTGTGTTAAATCATTTACTTATATTTTTTTACAGGTGAAAAAACTTAGAATGGTTCTTGTTAGATTGCAAATATATATCTGAAAATAAATGATAAAAAACATAAGAATATTTCAAATCTTTTATTTATTTGATATAATTAGATTAAAGATTTTTAGGGGGATTTGCATATGAAAAAAATCATAGTAGTATTATTATTTATTTTTTTGGCTGGATGTTCAAAACAAGTAAGCAAAGATTGTCTTGACTCTTTTTGTGTGGATTCATATAAATATGGAATTGAAGGCACACTCTCAGTACAAGAGACTAATCGTGGTTCAGTCACATTTGATTGGTTACTCATAGATGATGAAAACCAGTTGCGTAATGTTACTATTGATGTTTATTCTAGCGAATGGGATTTCATAAGTGAAATGAGTATCCAAGATATATACAGCACTAGTGGTAAAGTTTTGGTTCGAGCATTACAACCAACGACAGATTATATCGCAGTCATGATGGGAACTATTGTTGTTGATGGTGAGTTTTTAAACATTGTTATTGCTAATTTAGAGTTTACAACTGATACGTTTTTACCAGTTGACATAACCGGATCAATTGATAATGTTAGAGTTGGCAGTTCATTTGTTATATATGATTATCAAATATTAAGTAACGACTACACAATCGTTACCTATGGTGTATTTTTATATGATGGGGATACAAAAATTGATGAGCACACGTTATGGGGCTCTAGAGAACTTACCGTTAAAACGAATAATGATCAAGTGTTTTCAAATTTGAGTTCAAATACTACATATACACTAAAACTTAGCGTAATATATGAACTAGAGACTATGCAAAATGGTCAAATTATTGATGAATTTACATTTATTACAGACTAAAGCAACTTAGAGAGAGTAAAAAAATTAGACGTTCTTAAATAGCTTAAAACTATTAGACTGATTCTATCAGTCTATTATGTTAAAATAAAAACTTGAAAGGATTCTTATGAAAAAGAATAAGTGGATAATTTTACTAGTATTATTGATTAGTTTATCAGCTTGCGATAAAAAGATAGAAGATGATATTGAAATTACTTCAATTTTCTACGAGCAAGAGATAGTGTTTTATGATTCTACATTCCAAATATCTGATATTATGCTTGAAGTAACATATCAAAACGACACCAAAGCATTCATATCACTAGAAGAGTCTATGCTAAATCAAGAAGATTTGATGAAACTCCAACAAGCTGGACTACATGAGATTAAGGTGACTTATGCTGATCAATCTGCAGATTTTGTTATATATATTGCAGGTGTTGATCAGACAAAATCATTTTCATATATTTGGATAGTTGAACCTGATTACCCAATTCCAAGCAATGAATTTTCTTTTCATTTGATTGAGATATGGTTTGTTTTTGATGATGAAACTTATGAGGCTTTCGAGTTATCAGAAGGTTTAGTTAATAAAGATCATATTATGAGTACTTATGACATTGGGGAACATCTATTTGAGATTTCTTTTTTGGAGTATACCAGATTAGTATCTGTGACAATGACCCATCCGAATATTACATACACTGATGATAGAGAACTTTATGATGGACAATTACCTGATGATCTAGTAACGATAAATACATTGTTTTTTGGAGGTGTTGGATCGTTTAATATCCAGGCACGAGTGGCACTCATCACAACTACAGGCTTTATTTTATATGACGGAGAAAATCATGTATTCTTAAATTATGACCATGCTGATTATATAAAACTTAATGATGAAGTATGGGTTAATGTCGCAGTTGACTATTATTTGGGCACATATAGTTATTATGCGATTGATGTAAAACTAATTGAGCGTTATCGTCGTGATGAAATTGAACCAGTTTTCTATGAACTAAAAACTTATATGACACAAAATAAAATAGTTGATCGAGAAATCAAATATCGTTTTAGGGGTATATTCACTTATTTTGATAATGAACTAGTCTTCACAGATGGAATTTACGAGCTTAAAGGATTAATCTTTGATGATGAAACACTAGATATAATCAATCAATACATTCATACATTAGTTGATGTTAATTTTTATTATGGTGTTTCAGGTCTTCCACCTAAGTTTATACTTGATAAAAGTGATTTAGATATAAGTGAACTTGAAGAGATTTATCAAGAAGCTTACCACGAGTTTTTCTTAGATTTAGAAATCAAACATCTAAAAAATAGTATGCCTGATGTCATCACAAATAAAGAATCCTTATTTTTAGCAACTGAAGGTTTATTTGGAAGTACTATTCGCTGGACGTCACAAAACACAAATATCATTTCAAGTTTAGGTGTTGTTCAACCAAGTGTAAACAAATATACATGTACAAGTATTATGTTTGATATAGATAATGATAAAATGAATAAAGGGCAATATAAAGATATTTGTATCACTGCAGGAACACCTATGACTTTAGCTCAAGCAGATGCCGTAAGTTTTGATAGAGATTACGAAGTGATTGTTAAGGGCATCGTTGTAAATTCAGTCTATGACATTAGCATCATTTATGATGGAACATCTTATGCACTTGTTAAGTATGAAGGCATTATTGGAGAAATAGTTGAAATACATGGTTTTTATGAAAGATATGAAGGTTATTTAGGGGGATTATCTTATCCTTATATCGTAAGACCACTGAGTGAAACATTTGATGATCCTATGATTGATAAGGATTTTGATTTTTCTGATTTTAAATATAGTGATCAAATGTTAGGTTATATGTATGAAGTGTCGATGAGTTATCAAGAAAATCAATTTGAAGAAAAATGGGATGCATTTCAAGCAATGGGGGGATTACCATATATCTTTAATAAAGGTGTTTTTAAGATTGATGGAACAAATACGATTGTCTATTTAGTAGGAAATGATGAGATAGATTTCACCAACATGCAAAATCAAACGATAAAGTTTAGCATAGTCGGCATAAACGAATTAGGATACATTGAAGGTGTTTTTATAAATGAGTAAAAGTAATAAATCAATAAAGCGCATCTAAAGTGTTTTAGATGTGTTTTTTTGATATTTGTATAAGAATACTATACCTATTTAAGGAGGTAGACAAGCAATTATGTTATAAACAAACAATAAATACGATATAATAAAAAAGATTTGAAAGTATTTAATCTATGAAAGTGTTAGGTAAATCTATTGTTGTAACTGGTGGTGGCAACAGTATTGGCAGACAAATAGTCTTACGATTACTTTCTAAAGGTGCAAAAGTAGTTGCAGTAGATTTGAGTGAAAAAGCAAACAGATGAAGTGGTTTTAGAATTTGGCATATCGATGGTTACATTAATGGAGCTGTAATTATTCAAGCATTTGTCCCTATAAGGGATATAGAAGATCAAATCACTGAAAAAGTCATGCGTGTTAACTTTTATAACACATAATATATGGTGAAAAGTTTTTTACCTTATTTAAAAGAAAGAAATGATTCTCATATAGCTCATGTGTCTTCTATGGAAGGATTTCTACCTGTGCTGGACAAAGCATATATGGCGTATCTAAAGCTGCTGCTAAATTGCTATCTAAAGGGCTTTGCACTAGTCAATATAAAGTAGACACCAAAATTAGCTGCACATATGATTGCTAAAATGCTAAACAAAGTCTTATAAATGTAAATCCATAGGAATCAAAATGATATGTATAGATTTTTATTTAGATTTGTGTTTAAATAGAAGAAATATAGATGTGAGATCATCATATGAAGTGAGGAGAAGGTATGGAACTTAAAAACCGTATAATTTCAATTGCTATACTCATGTTCCTTATTGGAACATTAATTATTATCAGCACGCTATTTATCTTTTCAAACTATAAGTTGGACATTCAAAAACCAACTTCTCTAAATGATGGTTGGCAATATCGATTAAATGAGCATGAAGTTCTACCATTAGATACCTTACCTACAAGGATTGAAGTTGAAGGTCAAAACACATACAAAATAGAAATAATCTTACCATTAGATTTTAATCAGGCACAAAAAATGCTTATTAGAACATCGCTAGCTAATTTAACGGTAAGTCTAGAAGGTATGGAGCTATATCAAGTAGATTTTGAAAGAGAAAAAACATATGCAAGTACTTGGCATATGATAGATATTCCACAAGATAGTGATGGGAAAACTTTAGAAATGACGTTTTCATCACCATATAGATCGATGAGAGGTACAATTAATGAGGTTTCATATGGTGATTTAAGTTCATTATATGCTGACATATTTAGTAATTTCGGTCTTCGCCTATCATTGGGAGTTCTTACACTATTTATTGGTGCAACACTTGTCATCCTTAGTTTTCTATTTAGAAAAGAAGAATATCATGTCATATATTTAGGTGTTAGTGCAGTCATATTTGCGTTATGGTTAATTTCAGAATCTAGAATGCTTCAGTTTTTCATAGGTAATCCAAACATTATTGGAGGATTAGCATATATCGCGATTGCTTTATTTCCTGCGCCACTTGCATTATATATTAAAAATGGACTGATTAAAGATCATAAAAGATTGTTCGACATATTAGCAGCACTGTTTTTCACTAATACAATCATTGTGATTATTCTACACTTTAGTGGTATTCTAGCATTTTTTGAAACAGTGCCTTTTTCTCTTGCTTTGCTTGTTATAGCTTTAATAATCGTCCTTTTACGCTTTATTGTCGAATATAGAACATATAGGCTCCAGACAACATTAAGAGCATTAGCAGTTTTTTCAGTTCTTGGCTTTTTCGCATTTCTTGAAGTGCTTATTTTTTCACAAAGCAACTTTAGAAGAACTTCAGATTTTGTTGTGATTGGGTTAGGCATTATATTATTGATTATATTTGTTGGGTACGTACAATTTAGTTTTAAAAACTATAAAGGCAGTTTAGAGCGAAAACTTTATGAGAAACTAGCGTATACAGATCAGTTAACAGGTGCTTTTAACAGGTTTGCTTATTTTAAAGATGTAGAACAAATGACGTCCTCTCAAAAACATTTGATTAAGCAATTGGTGTATTTTGATTTAGATAATCTAAAATCAATTAATGATACTTTTGGTCATATGGTTGGTGATCAAGTGATAAAGCAAGCATATGTATTTATAAAAGAACATTTTAAGAATGACGGAAAATGCTATCGTATGGGCGGAGATGAGTTTGTTTGCATGTTTGATGACAAAAACCAGTCATTATTACAAAAAGATATTGACCTATTTAATGAGAAATGTAGAGCGTTTGATGAACAAACAGATTATCATTTTAGTATTTCGATAGGGACTTCAGTATTTGATTCAAATGAAAGTTTATCGATCAGTGATGCGCTTATGAAATCAGATAAAAATATGTATGTACAAAAGCAAGCTAAAAAGAATGTAGATAAGTGAATACTATAAGTGATATAAACAACCTAAAAAAGGTTGTTTTATTTTTTAAAGTCACTCTTAAGTTTCTTTTAGAGATGTGATATACTTAAGACAATGTGCATCATCAACTAAAATATTTTTTTATAAAGAGGTGTTTTATGAAGCTAAACGAGATATATGAAGTAATTAAAACTAGAATTGATCAGCTAGATTTTTCATTGTTATGGAATGATTTCAAACCATTGAAATTTGCCTTATACAATGATAAAGAGTGTTTTTTTGATGGAGAATATATTGTAAAGACAAATCAGTTTTTAGCAAACACTGCGATTAAATATCATGATGAGTACATAGCAATCTGGCATGTTTCTAATCATGAGATAGATTATGATATATTAGCAGCAAAAATAGTTCATGAAATGTTTCATGCATTTCAGTATATGCATAATGAATCTAGGTTTCCAAATGAATTAGAAGCATTAAAAAAATATCAATATCATGCTGATTATCTAACTAAAAAAATAGAAGAGAATAAACTCATTAATCATCTGATTAGTCATTTTGATTTAGATCAGTTTAATCATTTTCTACATCTTAGAAAAGATCGTATGGTTAATCATCCTTTTGAGTTTGCTTATGATTCTGCGATTGAACAAATAGAAGGTTCAGCCAATTATGTAGAGTTAGAGACCTTAAGACAACTATCAACTGACAAATTTCAAAAAGCACTTGATGAAAAGCAAAAAGAGATCGTAAATATACATAAACAAATACCTGTTAGAATCGTTTGTTATGCTATAGGAGCGTTATTGTTATATGTTGTAAAGAAACATACGGATATAGATGTTGATGGTTTTTCTAATAAAACATTTGCTTCTATGATGCTTGAAAATATTGAGCACAGTTCAGTAAATATTAAACAAGATGAAGAAGTAGAAAAGTTTATTAATGACTATATAGATGAAACAAAACGCATCATTTTGAAGGTAGTTGGTCAAAACAACTGTGTTGCTAGGGGTAAATTTGATATTATTGGTATCAATATATTTAATGCTCGTTATGATAATCATCACATCATCAGTTATCATTTTGTCGCTTATAAAGATAAAGAAGAGGAAGTTATTTTGTATGGTGATTTTGTCATTCGCATTGATGATGATTGGCATATTGAGAGTATATATAAACTTACTGATCAATAAGCTGTTTAGAATAATAGATTATTTCACATCTTAAACTAATCTTAAAATTAATCAAAATGTAAACTATATTAAACATAACAAAGTTGAAATATACTTATAAAGCGATTTAAATACGAAAATACATTTTAATTTACATGTGATTGTAGTATAATAAATCTAAAGATTTGGAAATGAGAGGGGATTATATGTGGGATAACATGACTGCATTTCAACAAACATTTTTTGTTATAGCAATTGTAGCAACCGTGATTATGATTGTATTAATCATTTTAATGTTTATTGGTATGGATGAAATTGATGGCTTTGAAGGAGCTGTTGATGATGTTGATTTTAGTGTTGATATGATTAATGATGAACCTATTAGTGGCATCGGCGGATTAAAAATTTTAAGTATCAGAGGCATTTTAGCATTTCTATCCATTGGTGGATGGACCACTTATTTACTAAGTGATACCATGCAAGAATGGTTAGCGGCACTTTTTGGAATCGTTGCTGGAAGTATAGCTGCTGTGTTATTAGCTTATGCTTTAAATTCTGCAATGAAACTTGAATCATCAGGTAATCTTGATTATCGAGGCGCTATTGGTAAACCTGCGATGGTCTATATTAGAATTCCTGCTTCAAGAAGTGGGAGAGGCAAAGTGATTATGAATCATCAAGGGAAAACTTTAGAAGTTGATGCCTTGACAGATGAGATTGAAGATTTAATTAGAAATACTAAAGTCGTTGTAGAAGCATTAGAAGATGACTCTACACTACTTGTAAAAAAAACAAAATAAAAAAGGAGATTAGATTATGATTTTTATGACAGCAGGTGGATTATTTGGATTAATATTTGCAATTGTGGTCCTTGTATTTATGGTCCTAGCATTTATTGTATCTAGAATTAAAAAATGTCCATCAGACAAGATTATGGTTGTTTACGGGAAAGTCGGTCAAAACAGTGATGGATCTGATAAATCAGCTGCTTGTATACATGGTGGAGCAAAATTTGTTTACCCATTTATTCAAGCTTATGAGTATTTAGATTTAACACCACTATCTATTAGTGTTGATTTAACTAAGGCACTTTCAAGACAAAATATTCGTATTGATGTTCCTTCAAGATTTACTGTAGGTATTTCAACAGAACCAACGGTAATGATGAATGCAGCAGAACGTCTTTTAGGATTGCAATTAAGCGAAATTCAAGAACTTGCAAAAGACATTATTTTTGGACAGTTACGTTTAGTCATTGCAACAATGGATATTGAAGAAATTAATACCAACAGAGATAAGTTCTTAGAAGCGGTTAGTGATAATGTTGAAACTGAACTTAAGAAGATTGGATTAAGATTAATTAACGTTAACGTTACAGATATCAACGATGAGTCTGGATATATCGAAGCGTTAGGTAAAGAAGCAGCAGCTAAGGCTATTAATGATGCTAAAAAAAGCGTTGCTGAAAAGAATCGCGATGGTTCTATTGGTGAAGCAGAAGCATTAAGAGATCAAAGGATTCAAGTTGCTACTGCTGATGCACTTGCTATTGAAGGGGAAAACCAATCCCTTGGAGATATCTCTAAATCAAATGCATCACGTAGAGAAATTGAAGCAGAAGCACTAAGGAGAGCTACAGCAGCTGAAAAGATTGCATCAGCTAAAGCATTAGAAGAATCATATTTAGCAGAAAAAGAAGCAGAGCTTGCTAGAGCAAATCGTGAAAAAGCATCACTTGAAGCTGACGTTATCGTTAAATCGGAAATTGATAAGCAAAAGAAAGTTATCGAAGCAGAAGCAATTGCTGAAGAAACACGAAGAAAAGCAAGAGGGGAAGCAGATGCGATTTATGCTAAAATGGAGGCTGAAGGTCGCGGTATGCTAGAAATCCTTAATAAACAAGCAGAAGGTTTTACATCGTTAGTTAAAGCAGCAAACAACGATCCAAATTCTGCTATTAGATTGCTCATAGCAGATAAACTTGAAACATTAGTAGGTATTCAAGTAGATGCAATTAAAAACCTTAAATTTGATAAAATTACTGTTTGGGATGGTGGAAACAATAAAGATGGTTCAACACAAACTGCGAATTTTGCTTCAAATTTAATGAGAGCAATCCCACCGATGCAAGACTTATTTTCAATGGCAGGCATGGAATTACCTAGTTATTTAGGAAAAGACATTGAACCAAAAGTTGAAATGCCAAAAAAAGAGGAAAAAGAAGTTAAAGAAAAAAAGACTAATTAAATAGGTAAATATGGGTGCAAAAATTTGCACCCATTTTATTATATTCATATGATATAATAAAAATAAATGATAAAAGGACTTGGTGTTGTGGTTGATTTTTTTAATATTATTACTTTATTAGTTTTGATAATCATTTTTCCTGTTGCATTAACAGGTGTTAAATTACTCATATTCATGTTTTTTAGTTTCGTATATGAAAAGGGACTTTGGTTAGTTTATTCTATTTTCCATGCTATATTACTTATGTCTGTGGCGTTACTTATTGTAGTCAATCAAAGTATGGAAGCTTCAAAGATGCTTCTTTATTTCGTTTTACCAGTATTGATTGTTTTTGCTATTATTGAGTATTTATATTTTTATCGAAAGTATTTTGATTTTGAATCAAATAAGAAATTTATTGCAGCAATGTCTGTTTCCTATATTGCAAACTTTGGTGTTATCAATGTTGGATTTTCTATACTCTTAACAATTCTTGTTTTAACTTTTGGTGTTGCATAAGTTTACATAGGTTTGAATTAGTTAAACGTTTTGTGCGTGATCTAGACTCATCACAAAACGTTTTTATTTTTATCTTTACAAATAGATATAAATCATGTAAAATATATTTGTAAACAAATGTTTATAAACAAACAATAGTTAGTTGGTGAATAATGAAACTCAATGATAATGAAGTGAGGGTTTTAGAAATATTAAAATTAGATCCCTATGTTAGTCAACAATATATTGCTGATCAGCTTTTGTTATCTAGACCAGCAGTTGCAAACCTGATTTCAGGATTACAAGAAAAAGGATTTATATTGGGTAAACCTTATATGCTTAAACAAGAGGAATATATTACATGTGTAGGCGGAGCTAATTTAGATCATAGCTTTCAGTTAGAATCAAAGATGATTTTAAAAACATCTAATCCTGTAAAATCAACTACATCATTTGGTGGTGTTATAAGAAATGTTGCAGAAAATTTAGCAAGACTTAATCATAAAGTGTCCTTAATGACAATAGTTGGTGATGACAACTCAGGAAATGATTTATTAAGTCATGCTAGCAAGTATATGGAAATTTTCGCAAGTGACAAAAAAGTTGGCTTTAATACAGGCGGATACTACTCAATAATGAATCATGAGGGTGAAATGGATATTGGTTATGCTGATATGTCTATCTATGATCAAATGGATAGATCATGGATTATAGAGCATAAAAAACATTTAAGTTTAAGTTCTTGGATTATTACAGACATGAATGTAGATAAAGATGGTATTGAGGCACTTATAGAATTTGCAAATAATGAAGAAAAAAAATTAGCGGTCATCGGTGTGTCAGGACCAAAAATGAAACATCTTCCTAAAGACTTATATGGTGTAGAAATACTCATATGCAACTTGGATGAAGCTCAAAGCTATTTTGAATCTAATCATGATGATCTATCAACATATGCCAAACTATTTTTAGATAAAGGTGTTAAAAACATTGTTATTACTCAAGGTGTAAATGGGTCATTATATGCGAATGAAAAAAGTATAGAACATAGGCGAGCGATGATGATAGATAGAAACTTAGTCGTTGATGTAACAGGTGCTGGAGATGCTTTTAGTGGAGCGGTATTACATGGTTTAATTCATGGAGAATCTCTAGATATATGCGTCTCATATGGTATTGTTAGTTCTAGTTTAACGATACAATCAAAACATTCCGTAAATTCTAAACTTTCAATGAATCTAATAAAAAAGGAGTTAAAAAAATATGAAAACTTATGAACAATTTTTAGACATTAAACAAGAGGTAAAAGATGCTTTGAAAAATCATTTGCCAGTGGTTGCTTTAGAGTCAACGATCATTTCTCACGGTATGCCTTATCCAGATAATGTTAAAATGGCAAAGAAAGTTGAATCGATTATCAGAGAACAAGGTGCTATTCCAGCTACTATTGCAATAATGGATGGGAAAATCAAAATAGGCTTAACTGATGAAGATTTAGAAACACTTGCAAATGCAAGTCATGTTACTAAAGTTTCTAGAAGAGATATGGCAACTGTTATTGCATCAAAATCAATAGGTGCAACTACTGTTGCATCAACGATGATCTGTGCTGAAATGGCAAACATAAGATTTTTCGTTACTGGTGGCATCGGTGGTGTTCATCGCGGATACGAATCAACACTAGATGTATCTGCGGATTTAGATGAACTATCTATATCAAATGTCAATGTCATTTGTGCAGGAGCTAAAGCGATTCTTGATTTACCAAAAACGATGGAGTATTTAGAAACTAAAGGTGTATCAGTGATTGGATATCAAACAAAGGTATTACCAGCATTTTATACTAGAACCTCAGACATAGAGTTAAGGCAATATGTAGATTCAGCTGAAAAACTCGCACAAATTATTTATACGAAAGATCAACTAAATCTTAAAGGTGGTTCTCTTATTGTCAATCCAATCCCAGAAAAAGACTCTTTAGATGCTGATTATATAAATGCAATTATCGATAAAGCCATTGAGCAAAGTATTAATGATCACATTGAAGGTAAAGATGTTACACCATATTTACTGAAAAAAATAGTTGAACAAACTGAAGGTAAGAGCTTAAAGGCAAATCTTGCACTCGTGTATCATAATGCTCTTGTTGGTGCAAAAATAGCTATATCATACAACGCATTAACAACACCTAAAATCAGATAAAACATATAGATATGATAAATGATATTCATTTATCTATATAAATGTGATAGACTAGTATCGAGTTTAAATTGATCATGAGGTCTAAAATGAAAACAAGAGTATATCAAGAAAGACATTTAAATCAAAAAAAAGTTCAAGAAGACATAAAAAAGACGTTATTACTTGGTGGTAATGTCATTTTTCCTACGGAAACAGTATATGGTATAGGCGCATATGCATTTAGCGAAAAAGGCATTGAAAACATTTATAAAGTAAAGGGGCGTCCTAGTGATAATCCATTAATCATTCATATATCAAAAAGATCTGATGTAGATAAATATAGTCAAGAACATATGCCATATGTGAATGTTTTAATGACAGAATTTTGGCCAGGACCCATGACATTGGTGTTGAAAAAGACAAATTTGGTTCCTAAAACGATAACAGCTGGTTTAGATACAGTAGGTATTAGAATTCCAAGTCATCACATCGCTAGAAAAGTTATAGACATTGCAGGGGTTCCTATATGTGCACCAAGTGCTAATATAAGTGGGAAACCATCAGCAACTCTTTTTGAACATGTAATAGATGATTTTCAAGATAAGGTTGATATCATCATCGATGGCGGAAAATCCATTGTTGGTCTAGAATCAACAGTGATTGATGCAACCCTACAGTTTCCAGTAATCTTACGACCCGGAGTCATCACTAAAGAGATGATAAAAAAGGTTACTCATGAAGTATTTGATCACAAAAATATCGATGAGGATCACATACCAAAAGCTCCTGGCATGAAGTATCGTCATTATGCTCCCAAAGGTGAACTTACCATTGTAGAAGGTTCGAAAAAAGACGTTATTCAGTTTATTAATGATCAAATTGATGCACATATGAAAACTGGTAATCTAACAGGAGTCATATGTACCGATGATATGAAAGAAGATTTTCATAACGCATTTGTCATTTCTATGGGCAAGATAACCAATGAAGAAGAGATTGCATCAAATTTGTTTTTAACATTAAGAGAGATGGATAAAAAACAAATAAATTTTATTTATTCGATTTCTTTTGATCAAGGCAAGTATAAAGAAGCTATAATGAATAGACTATTAAAAGCAGCAAATAATAATTATATACATCTTCCATAATCAAAAGATAAGTTGTTTAACAGCTTATCTTTTCTTAGATAGTTTCGTATAAACATTATCATGGTAAAATAAGCATAGATGATATAAAGGAGTATGTGTAAATGAAAGTATTAATGATTGGTGGAACAGGATTGATATCTACTGCAGTTGTAGAAGAATCACTTCATAGGGGTATTGATGTTTTTCTTCTAAATAGAGGAAAAAATAAAGCTAATTTCTCTAGAGAAACACATCAGTTTATTGCTGATATAAATGATGAAGATGTGGTTAAAAAAGTTATTGGTCAGCATACGTTTGATGTCATTGTTGACTTTATTGCGTTTAAAGTAGAGGATGTAAAAAGAGATTATCGTTTATTTAAAAATAAGACGAAACAGTATGTATTTATTAGTAGTGCATCAGCATATCAAAAACCACTTCCAAAACTTCCGATTACCGAAGATATACCACTTGACAATAAGTTTTGGAAATATTCACAAAATAAAAAATATTGTGAAGAGTTTTTATTACAAATAAATGATCCTGGCTTTAATGTAACTATCATCAGGCCATCACATACATACAGTAACAAATCACTTATATTTCAATTAAAATCTGGAAAACATCCATTTACACTTATTGATCGGATGCTCAATCATAAGCCTATAATTATACCTGATGATGGATTATCAAAATGGACATTAACATATCATAAAGATTTTGCTAAAGGGTTTGTTGATGTTTTAGGAAATAAAGACACATATCAAAACTATTATCATTTAACATCTGAAAAAGTATACACTTGGAATCAAATTGTATACTCAATTTATGATACACTTCAAATAACGCCTCATCTTATCTACATACCAACATCCGAAATCTTAAAAGTGTTTCCTGAATTTGAAGGTGAGTTATATGGAGATAAATACGAAGATGCTATTTTTGATAACGCTAAGATTAAAAGTGTTGCTCCAAACTATACCTCTAAAACAGAATATACAAGTATTGTAAAACAAGTCATCAGTTATTATTTATCACACAAAGAGGAACAAACAGTTGATTATGATTTTATAGATAGATATGATAAACTTATAGATAATTATAAGGAGTGATTATATGGATGATAGCAAAAAAATAGAACGAGCGTTAAATACATTTACAGATGATTTTAAATCTTGTATCATTTCTACATTGACACATAAGAAAGTTCCATTTACATCTTATGCACCATTTGTAAAATATAATAATGATTACTATATTATTATAAGTAAAATTGCCAGACATTATGAAAACATGAAATCCGAGCCAAATGCTAGTATTATGTTTATCGAAGATGAACAATCTGCTCAGCATATCTTTTTTAGAAAAAGATTATCATATCAAGTGGAAATGAAACTAAATATTAATAGCAAGTCAGTGATTCAAAAATTTCAAAATGCTTTTGGTAATGTTATAGAACAACTACTTAAGCTAGATTTTATGATTGTAAAATGTATCATCAAAGAAGGATATATGATTTTAGGGCCTGGCAAAGCATATCATATTGATGAGAATCAAAAACTAGCTGAACATATAAAACCGGATAAAGGACATCAAAGAAACAAATCAGACGCTTAACCCAAATCTATTATGGAGGTGAGCTATATGAGAAAAGTCATTTACACATGCATCATTTTATCTATGTCACTCTTGCTATATGGTTGTAGAGAAACACATACATATGAATACTTATATGATCAAGAGAAAATTTCAAAAATTGAAATTGTTTATGTAGAACTCTTTCAAGATGAACTCAATATTTTAGTCATCAAAGATATTGAAGATACTGAACTTCTTATGAATAGACTAAATGATATTGAGTTTGGAAAGTATTTATATGTTGATCAACCAACTATATATGATAAATATGCTATTTTAATTACTTATGATACAGAAGATTTTGAAGTGATTACTTATGATGCACAAGAAGTGTTCTTTAGTATTGACAATACATCAAGACAAAGTAGATTTTATTGTGATATTGAAACATTTCAAACTTTATTAAATCTATACGACGAAGATATCGATTTTGATTAAAAGTCTATTTAAAGATGATTAAATCATGATAAAATAGTCATATAAAAGACAACTTAGAAAGCATGAGGACTAAACATGATTGTATGCGTTGGTGCAAGCGCAAGCGGCAAAACTGAATTAGCTAAAATTTTATATAAGAATTTCGGATATAAAAAATGTGTCACTACGACAACTAGAGATTTAAGACCTAAAGAAGTAGATGGTATTGATTATCATTTTTTATCTAAGAGTGATTTTTTAACATTGGTAGATAAAGATGCTTTTTTTGAAGTAACCATGTATAATCAACAACTATATGGTATTCAAAAAAAAGATGTTTTTAATCACGGAATGATTATTGTTGATCCAAGTGGAGCAAACAAACTTATCGATCAACTAAAAAGTGATGTATTTGTTGTTTTCGTAACGGCTAGTGAATCTATTAGAAGAAAACGTATGCATCAAAGAGGTGATGATCAAGCTGTGATTGAAAAAAGAATCACTCAAGACAAAGATATATTCACCAAAGAGCAGCTAAGTAGAATTGATCTACATATTGTTAATGAAGATCAATCAATTGATGAGTTAGCTGAGATTGTTGATCAACAATATAAAAAACATTTAAAATCTATTTAGAAAAATGATGCTTATGCATTATTTTTTTATGTGTTTTAAATGCTTTTTTTACTAAAAATGCTATAATAATTTTGTTGTGGAGGCATAATGAAAAAAACATTAATTCTAACAATTTTATATTTTCTCATACAAGGCATCGTTCATAATATCGGACATCCTGTAACACCTGCTTTTGTTAGGTCCTTAGGCATACCAGATTTTATGTTTGGTGTATTTTTTGCCTCAATGAGTTTTGGACTTATGATTGGTGGACCTATATGGGGGATTTTAGGTGATCGAGGCAAGAAAAAAAACTATATTGTTATTGGATTGTTACTATATAGTATTGGTCAACTATTTTTTGGTTATATAGGCAATCAATACATTATGATTGTATTTAGATTTGTTAGTGGTGTTGGTGCAGTTGCAGCATCTACGTTACTAATCAGTCATTTAATTGAAATTTCTGATTTAAGAAATCGCGCGAAAAACCTTGCCTACGCTGCAGCAGCCCTTACACTAGGTGGATCTGTGGGTTATTATTTAGGTGGTTTTTTAGGAACAAATCCGTTGATGTTAGATTTGTTTAACATAACAAGTTATAGTAAAATATTTTTAATTCAATCAGTTTTAAATGGTGCATATGCTATCTTAATTTATTTCACTTTCATTGACTCAAAATATGATAAAGTTATTGAGAAGAAAGGAAATATTTTTAGTAACTTAAAAGAAGTAGTTCATATTAGAACTAGTTTACTATTCTTTTTACTATCACTCACATTCATGACAATAGGTGCTACTAATCTTAGTAAATATATAGATGTATACTTTGATGAACTCGGATACTCACCACAAGATTTAGGGGCATTTGTGTTTGTAACTGGTATTGTATCTGTTTTTACGAGTGTGATTATAGTTCCTATTTTCTCAAAGATTAGAAAGCAGTTATTAACTATGGGGATAATTCAAATATTAAGTGCAGTAATTGTATTTTATGTCTTTAGAGCATCTAATTTCTTATTAGTTGTCTATACGGTTTATATGTTATATATTGTTTTTAAAGCAATCTATTTACCTTTAGAACAGAACTATATATCACTGCATGCAGAAGCTGGCAAGTTTGGTAGAGTTATGGGCGTTAGACAGTCATTTTTATCTATCGGTATGGTTTTAGGTCCACTCATTGGTGGTTTCTTATATGAGAGAGATGCTTTATTATTATTTGATTCATCGGCAGCAACCTTTTTAGTGGGGGTATTATTGCTAGGTGTTGTTTATATATTAGAGAAAAAATATCAAAAACAAAAAGAAAGAAATACTTAAAAAAACATGAAAGCAAATCATGTGACATTAAAAATATTATTTGCTATAATTTAAATATCAAACATCTTGTCAAATGTATTGATATTATCCACTTTCTCCGGATTATATGAAAAAGACGCTACCCATTTAGCGTCTTTTTTCTATCTTTTTATAAGATCAATCCAAAATCTTTGAATGATTTCATGGTCAGTAACATCATAAACTTCATTTTCTAAGATGCCGCCATTAGCAATAATTGTTTTTGCAGAAGCTCTATTAGATTTATCACAAACCATTAACACTCGATCAATACCCTTTTCTTTTGCTTTGTCAAGTGCCAAGTTTAGCATGATTTTTGAGAATCCCTTTCCTCTTTGTGATGGTCTAATGCCATAGGCAATATGACCTCTAATTTTAAGCAATATATCATTTAAGTAATGTCTGATATTGACAAAACCTAAAATATTTTCCTGATCATCAACAAAGAAGTAATTAGAATCTGGAACATAACCTCTTGGAAGATTAATATCGTGTTCAGATTGATAGAAAAACTCTAAGAGTTCATCATAAGTCATGTCCTTTAAATCGGATGTGAGTGGTGTCATCGATTCATCTGCCCAATCCTTTAAGTAGTCTAGATATTTTTCCTCGTGTTTTTTTTTAGGTTTTACTAATTTATACATAATTTTACCTCGTTTTAATCTATAAATATCATAACATTTTTTGCATTATAAAGCAAAGAACCATAAATAGTTATCTTTTAAAAATCAGATGATAAACAATACCAACATACACGTTTTTCAAAAACGTGAATAATTAATTTCGAAGTTATTTCATAACAGCTAAAGTAAAGAGAAACCCTAGATTTTAGTCTATAGATTTGTTATAATCTATTTATACGTTAGCCGTACATTAAAATATAAAAGAAAGAAATGATAAAATGAAGCGAAAGCATATTGTGCTAGCATTAGAATTAGCACTTTTACTAACTGGAATTATCTACATCATCATAGCTTTATAAAAATTAGTGCTTAGCACTTTTTTATTAACTAGGAAATTCTATTTCAATCTTTTATAAAGTTTATAAAAATGTTATAATGAAGGTATAAAAAAATAAAGAAAGGGGGGAGGCTTAGATGCGCTATAAAGCCATAAAGACAAAATTATATTTAAGTCAAAACGAGAAAGAGTTTTTACTTTTTTTGATGCGTGAAGCAAAGCATTTATACAATCAAGCCTTATATAATGTTAGACAACATTATTTTAAATGCGGACAATATTTAACCTATGTTGACAATTACAAATT
>WPCG01047297.1_pt1 | contig 29823 bp, 20 predicted proteins | sample 5403311 | NCBI WGS metagenome assembly WPCG01 (sample SAMN12869467, study PRJNA574797) | sludge metagenome | isolation source: wastewater treatment of Control | place: China:Beijing | collected 2019-05-17
CGCCACCCGCGTGCGCGCCGCGGCGCGTTCGGCGCGCGTCCCGCCGCCCCCTTGCCGGGCGCTGCGAGACGCGTCAGGGCTTTTTTGCATTGAGCGGCCTCACGTTCTTGACTGCAGCAATGGGTACGTCCTGCGCAGGCAGCGCCCCCCAGTCCTCGCCGCTGGCGGGCGGCGGCTGATCAGTGGCCGGTGCAGGCGCCGGCGGCTGTGCTGCGCGCTCGGCGTCGTCCTGGCGTCGATGGGCGAGCACCAGTTCGGCGACCGCATCGACATCGGCGACCTCGATGCGCGTGCGACCCTCGAGCGCGGCGTGGGCGCGGGCCGCACGCAACATCACCAGGTCGGCGCGGACCCCCTCCACTGCCGCGGCATGGCAGCGTGCCGCCACGGCAGCATGGGTCTGGTCATCGAAACCGATGGCCGGCAGCGCGGCACGCGCCGCGACGATACGTGCGCCGAGCATGCGCTGGGCTTCGTCGTGGCTGGCGACGAAGCCCGCCGGATCGGCGTCGAAGGCGAGGCGGGCACGCACGATGGCCTCGCGCGCAGCCGGCGCCAGGGCGTTGCCGATACGTACGAAGAGGCCGAAGCGGTCGAGCAGTTGCGGCCTCAGCTCGCCCTCCTCCGGGTTCATCGTGCCAACGAGCGTGATGCGCGCCGGATGCACGTGGCTGATGCCGTCGCGCTCGACGTGATTGATGCCGCTCGCACACACGTCGAGCAGCAGATCCACCAAACCGTCGGCGAGCAGATTGACCTCGTCTACATAGAGCACGCCCTCGTGCGCGCGCGCCAGCAGGCCGGGACGGAAGCGTACGTCGCCGGCCTTGAGGGCAGCCTCGAGGTCGAGCGTACCCACCAGCTGTTCCTCACTTGCCGACAGTGGCAGATTGACGAAGCGCCCGCCCGGCAGCAGGGCTGCCAGCGCGCGTGCGGCGGTCGACTTGGCGGTGCCGCGCGGCCCCTCCACCAGCACGCCGCCGATCAGCGGATCGACTGTAGACAGCAGCAAGGCCGTCTGCAGCGCAGACTGGCCATGCAGGGCGACGAAGGGAAAGGCCGGCGGCAGGCCGACGCTGGCACCAGGGCTCATCGTTCCTCCACACGCTGTTCGGCAGCGAGCAAGTGCTGCTCGACACGCCCACGGTAGTCGCCGGGCGACTGCCACAGGCCTCGGTCCATGGCTTCGAGCAGGCGCTCGCAGATGCCGGCGAGCGCTTCGGGGTTGTGGCGCTGGAGGAAGTCGCGGGCAGTGGCATCCTCCAGATAGGCGTCGGTGACACGGGCGTACTGGTCGTCGCGGACGACACGCGCGGTGGCATCGAAGGCAAACAGAAAGTCCACCGTCGCCGCCATCTCGAACGCGCCCTTGTAGCCGTGGCGCATCACGCCCTCGATCCACTTCGGGTTGGTCGCGCGACTGCGCACGACGCGGCTGATCTCCTCGGCAAGCGAGCGGATCGCCGGCGAGCCGGGGTTGCTGTGGTCGCCGAAGTACAGTGCCGGCTGCTTGCCCGAGAGGTGGCGTACCGCCGCGCTCATGCCGCCCTGGAACTGGTAGTAGTCATCGGAATCGAGCAGGTCATGCTCGCGGTTGTCCTGGTTCTGCATGACCAGGTCGATTCCGGCCAGCCGCTTCGCAAAGCTGTCGCTTGCGGGGGTGCCATAGTCGTCCTGGCCGTAGGCGTGCCCACCCCAGGTGAGGTAGGCGGCGGCCAGGTCGGCATCGCTATCCCAGTTACGGCCTTCGATCAGGCCCTGAAGTCCCGCACCATAGGCCCCGGGCTTGGCACCGAAGACACGGTGACCAGCCTGACGGCGAGCCTCGGCGGAGGCAAAACCGCGCCCCTCGAGCGCGCTCGCCTCGCCCAGGATGCGGGCGCGGATCGGATTCACATCGGCGGGTTCGTCGAGCGCGGCGACCGCCTGCACCGCGGCATCGAACAGGCGGATGACGTTGGCAAAGGCGTCTCGGAAAAAGCCCGACACGCGCAGCGTGACGTCGATGCGCGGGCGGTCGAACAGCGACATCGGCAGGATCTCGAAGTCGCTCACGCGCTGGCTGCCGTCGGCCCATTTCGGACGCACGCCGATGAGGGCGAAGGCCTGGGCAATGTCGTCACCACCGGTGCGCATGGTTGCCGTGCCCCACACCGACAGCCCGATGGCACGCGGGAAATCGCCATGCTCCTGTACATGGCGCTCGACCAGGCGCTCGGCCGAGCGCAGGCCCAGGGTCCAGCTTGTCTGGGTGGGTACGGCGCGGGTATCGACCGAATAGAAGTTTCGCCCGGTGGGCAACACGTCGGGCCGGCCGCGGGTCGGTGCCCCGCTCGGCCCGGCCGGCACGAAGCGCCCGCACAGGCCGCGCATGAGCTGGTACAGCTCCTGCTCGCCGCAGGCATCGAGACGCGGCTTGAGCTCGGCGTCGATGCGCGCAAGCACGGCACGCGTCGCCGGCCAAGCCATGTCGTCTGCAGCGGGCAGGCCGTGATCGAGCACCTGCAAGGCCAGCAATTCGAGACGTTCGCGCGTATCGCCGGTGGTGCGCCATGCGCCTGCATCCACTTGCGCCAGCGCCGCCGGGCGCGGCCCCTCCCAGGCTGCGGCCCAGTCGGCATCGAGCGGATCGAAGCCCGTACCGAGTTCGAGATCGGCTGCGAGCGCGCGCGTCAGCCCCTGGCGCGCGCCCTGCCCGTCGCCAGCGGGATGGCGTGCCAGGGCGAGCAGCGTGTCGCGGCGAAGGCGGCCGGTGGGCGAATGGCCGAACACGTGCAGGCCGTCGCGGATCTGCGCCTCCTTGAGTTCGCACAGGTAAGCGTCGGTGCGGTTGAGCAGCAGTTGCTCGTCCTCGGTCGTGGCCGGCGCGGCCAGGCCGAGGTCGCGGTGCAAGTCGTGGCGCAGGATGTGGTCGAGGATCTGGCGGCGCAGCAGGTCGGCGCGGCTGCGGTCGAGCATGACCGCCTCGTAGTACTCGTCGACCATGCGCTCGAGGTCGCGCGTCGGGCCGTAGCTCTCGGCACGCGTCAGCGGCGGCATCAGGTGGTCGATGATGACCGCCTGCGCACGGCGCTTGGCCTGGGTGCCCTCACCCGGATCATTGACGATGAAGGGATACAGGTGCGGCATCGGCCCGAACACCAGATCCGGCCAGCACGTCTCGGACAGCGCAACGCTCTTGCCCGGCAGCCATTCCAGGTTGCCGTGCTTGCCCACGTGCACGATGGCATCGCAGCGCCAGTGCGCGCGCAGCCACAGGTAGAAGGCAAGGTAATGATGCGGCGGCACGAGGTCGGGATCGTGGTAGCTCGCCATCGGGTCGAGCTGGTAACCGCGCGCGGGCTGGATGCCAACGAAGACCTGGCCGCAGCGCAGGCCGGCGATCAGGAAGCGCCCTTGACGCAGCATCGGGTCGGTGTCGGGCGCCCCCCAGCGCTGGACGATGGCCTCACGGCAGGCCGCCGGCAGGCACTCGAGGAAGCTCAGGTAGTCGGCCAGCGCCAGGCTCTGCTGCGCCGGTCGCAGCGCCCAGTTGTCGGGGTCGTTGGTGATGCCCGCGCGCAGCTGCGCCATCAGCGCCTCGCCGTCGGCAGGACGGTCGGACACCGCGTAGCCCTCGGCCTGCAGGCGATCGAGAATGGCGAGCACCGAGGCCGGGGTATCGAGGCCGACGCCGTTGCCCAGCCGGCCGTCGCGCACCGGGTAGTTGGCGAGGATGAGGGCAAGGCGCTTGTCAGCGTTGGCCAGGGTGCGCAACCGGCACCAGCGCTGCGCCAGTTCGGCCACGAAATCCATGCGCCCGGGCTCGGGGCGGTACTGCACGACGTCGCTCTGCGTCGCCTCGCAGCGGTGGTCGAGCCCCTTGAAGCTGACCGCACGCGTGATGATGCGGCCGTCGACCTCGGGCATGGCGATGTGCATGGCGATGTCGCGCGGCGCCAGCCCGTGGGGGTCGGCGCGCCATAGTGCCTCGTTGCCGCCGGAGAGCACCAATTGCAGTACCGGCACGTCGCCCGCAAGCGCATGGTCGCCGGGCTCGTCGAGCGCGGCGCGCGAGAACGCGGTGGTGTTGAGGATGAGCGCTGCGCCCTGCTCGGTCGCCAGCGCACGCAGGCTGTCGATGCACTGCGGATCCTTGAGCGAGGTTACGGCGAGCGGCAGCGGATTCATGCCGCGCGCCTGCAAGGCGGCGCACAGGGCGGCGAAGGCGGCGGTGTTGCCGGCCTGCAGATGGGCACGGTAGAACAGCACGGGCACGCAGGGTGCACCGTCCTCCCAGTCGGCCTGCCAGTGCGCGAGCTCTCCGAAATCGTGCGCAGGATGGAAGACCGCCACCGCGGGCAAGGGGCGCGGCGGTTCGGGCACATCATCCAGGCCAAAGAACTGCGCACCGATGAAACGATAGAAATTGCGCGCATTCGCCGGCCCGCCCTCGCGCAGGTAGCGCCATAGCGTGCGTGCAAGCTCGACGTCGACACTGCCCTTCATGAGCAGGTTGGTGTCCTCGGTCGCGTCGCCCGAAAACATCACCAGCGCGATGCCATGTGCCCGGCACACCTGGCCAACCTGCTCGGTGCCGTAGGGCCAGTAGCTCTCACCGCCGAGATGGTCGATGACGACCACCCGCGCATGCTGCAGCACCTCGTCGAGGTAGAGGTCCACCGACGCAGGCTGACGCAGGTGCAGGAGGTTGGCCAGGCGCACGCTCGGGAACCCCTCCCCGGGGCAGGCCGCGGCGAGCAGGGCCAGGGTTGTGTCGGCAGCGCTGAGGATGACGATGTCAGCCGGGTCCTGCGCGATGCGCGTGACCACCGAGTCGTCCTCCACGAAGCCTCCGGCCTGTGCCGCCAGCAGGTGCATGTCAGGCGGTCTCGACCGCTTCGGCAACGGCGAGCGCAGCCGCCAGAGCGCTGGCGTCGAGGTCCTCGCCGATCAGCACCAGGCGGGTACGCGGCGTCTCGTCCGCCAGCCAGCGCCGGTCGAAGTAGCTGTCGAAGCGCCGGCCGACGCCATGCACGACCAGGCGCATCGGCTTGCCCGGCAGGGCCACGAAGCCCTTGATGCGATAGATGGTGTGGGCCTGAACCAGATCATGGAGGATGGCAAGCAGGCGCTCGCGATCGACCGCGGGCAGCTCGACCGAGACCGACTGGAAGGCGTCGTGGTCATGGTCGTGGGCGTCGCCCTCTTCATGGTCGTGCTGGCTCGCACGCAGGTGGATGTTGTCCTCGGCGGCAGCGCCCAGGCCAAGGACGAGGTCGAGGTCGATACGCCCGTGCTCGCTCGCGACCACCTTCACTGCAGGCGGCAGTTCCTCGCGTACCAGGGCCTCGACGGTAGCGCGTGCCGTCTCGTCGGCAAGATCGGTCTTGGACAGGATCACCAGATCGGCTGCCGACAGCTGGTCCTCGAAAAGCTCGTGCAGCGGCGACTCGTGGTCGAGGTTGGGGTCGGCTCGGCGCTGCGCGTCCACCGCCTGCGGGTTGGCCGCGAACTGGCCGGCCGCGGCGGCGGGCACGTCCACCACGGTGATCACCGCGTCCACAGTGCAGGCGTTGCGGATCTCGGGCCAGTTGAAGGCCTGCACCAGCGGCTTGGGCAGGGCGAGGCCGGAGGTCTCGATGAGGATGTGGTCGATGTCGTCGCGGCGTGCGATGAGCTCGCGCATCACCGGGTAGAACTCCTCCTGAACGGTGCAGCACAGGCAACCGTTGGCCAGCTCATAGAGCTGGCCAGCACGCTCGCCTCCCTCATCCTCGCAGCCGATGCCGCAGCCGCGCAGGATCTCACCGTCGATGCCGAGTTCACCGAACTCGTTGACGATGACGGCGATTCGCCGCCCGCCCGCATGGGCGAGGATGTGGCGCAGCAGGGTCGTCTTGCCGCTGCCGAGGAAGCCGGTGACGATGGTGGCGGGGATCTTGGGGCGAATGCTCATCGGGATGCTCCGGGGGCGCGAGGGTGTGATCGCAGGATGTGTGCGGCAGGCAAGCGCCAGGCGCTCAGAAGTCGATGCCGGCCTGGGCCTTCACCCCGGCCTTGAAGGCGTGCTTGCGGTCGGCGATCTCGCTGACCGTGTCGGCCAGGTCGACGAGTTCGGGCTTGGCTGCGCGACCGGTAATGATCACGGTCTGCTTCGGCGGGCGCGCGCGCACCGCGGCGAGCACCTGTTCGGTGTCGAGGTAGTTGTACTTGAGCATGTAGGTGAGCTCGTCGAGCACGACGAGGCTCAGCGCCGGGTCGGCGAGCATGGCGACGGCCTGCGCCCAGGCTTCGTCGGCGGCGCGCTTGTCGGCGTCCCAGTTCTGCGTGTTCCAGGTGAAGCCGGTGGCCATCGCGTGGTAGCGCACGGCGCAGGCGCCCGGGTTGCGCTGCAGGAAGGCCACCTCGCCGGTAGCATGGGTGCCCTTGATGAACTGCACCACGCCCGCTTGCTGGCCATGGCCGAGTGCACGATAGAGGGTGCCGAAGGCGGAGGTCGTCTTGCCCTTGCCGTTGCCGGTGATCAGGATGACGATGCCGCGTTCTTCCTGCGCGCGCTCGATGGCCGCATCGACCACCTCCTTCTTGCGCTGCATGCGTTCATTGTGGCTGTGCTTCCTGTTCTCATCCATCGTTCCGCGCTCCAAGTCTTCCAAGGTGTAAGCGGAGGGCGAAACAATGGCGACAGCATGAACGCGTGCGATACCGCAGAGACTCGGATCGGGCAGGACGCGGGCGGATCATGGATCCGCTCAAGCAGTCGGCATTTGCCCGCACCCCGGGGCACTTACCTGTCTGATCGAGCGGGTCGGTCTTCTGGCTCACCTTCGTCCGGTTGCCATCGCCTTCCCGGAGCAGTGTGCTCCAGTGGCATTGATTGATGGCACCGTCAGGCTTACAGCAGCGGGGGCTGCGCCGGAATGGCGGGCCTATGGCCTCGCTTCACCGGACTTCCCGTTTCACACCCGGATGAGGACTCATCCAGGCGCTCCCGTTCGATACGGGGCGGACTATACGCCGCCGCAGTCCCACAGGGCAAGCCGTCTTGCTGCCGGCATGCCCCATGCGGGTATTCAGTTCAGTCGGCGATGAGGGATTCGGCAGGCACACCGACCCGCACATTGCCCCAGTGCCGGCCACCCACCATGATCGGCATGGCGATGTCGCACAGCACCTCGCCGGTGTCACGCAGATAGGTCTGCAACAACATCGACTCGGTATTGCGCGCCGCGCGCAGCTCGGGTGGGCGGTCGAACTTGCGGCAGGTACGGTTGCCGACCAGATCAGCCTCGTAATTGCCGGTCAACGGCTTGGAAAACTTGCTGTTGTGGGTCGACAGGTAGCTGTCGGTATTGACCGCCACGGCAAACGCTGCGCCTTGCGCGGCATTGAGGCTGCCGTCGAGGATGGCCTGGCAGCGGCGGGTGAACTCCTCGCCCCAGCTCACCTTGAACTTGGGCGGGTTGGTGCCGGCCATCGGCGTATAGCGACGATCGAAGACATCGACGTGGTTGGCCGCCATCTGCTCGAGCTGTTCCTGGATGCGGTCGCGGAAGATGCGGGTCTGGTCGACCACCTGGTCAAAGGTCCCGCGGCCGATCTTGAAGCGCGACACCAGTTCCTGTACCGCCTCGGTCGCCTTGGTCAGCCCAACCGTTCGCTGCTCGCTGTCCTGCATCTGCTCGCCAACCTTGGCCGACAGCTGGTTGATGGCGGTGACACTCTCGTGCACGCGGGCATTGGTGCTGCTCAACGACTCCATCGCGCTGGCGATCTGGCTCAGCTGCTGTCCCGTGGCTTCGAACTCGCCGACCATGTGCTCGAACTGACGCGCAGAGCGCTCGACCACCGTCCGCGTATCCTGCACGTCGACATTGATGATCTCGTTCTCGCTGCGGGTGTTCGCCACCAGGCCCAGCATGCCATTGATGTTGCCTACGATCTCCTCGGTGGCCTTGTTGACGCGCTCGGCCAGCTTGCGCACCTCATCCGCGACCACGGCAAAGCCACGCCCCGCCTCGCCGGCACGCGCTGCCTCGATCGCGGCATTGAGCGCCAGCAGATTGGTCTGGTCTGCGATCTCGCGAATCAGCACGGCGATCTGCTTGACACTCTCCGAACGCGTGGACAGGTCGTCCACCGTGGTGTTGAACCTGAGCACCTTGTCGCTGACGGTGTTGATCTTGCCCGCAATCTCCTGCATCTCGACCAGCGAATCACGCGCAATGGCAAGGTTGGCGTTGGTCGAGTCGGTGATCTGGTGCGCACTGTGGGAGACGTCATCAATCGCCGCGGTGGAGGCGGTGCTGGTTTCGAAAACCTGAGTGGTCATGCGCTCCTGCTCGCGCGCGCCTGCGGCCGACTCCTCGATGCGCAGCTTGACCTGCACGGCCTCGCGCGCAATCTTGACGCTCATGTTCCGCACTTCGCCGATGATCTCGCGCATGCGGTCGGCAAAGCGGTTGTAACCGAGGGCCAGGTCGCGGAGTTCGTCATGACTGCTCACCGGCAGGTTGCGCGAGAAGTCACCTTCGCCGCGCGCGATCTCTTCGAACACGCCACAGATGGCGCGCACCGGACGCACGATCAGGTGGCGCATGTAGAGGATGTGTCCGACCGTCATCACCAGTGCAAGGGCGCTCAGGAAGACCGCAATGACGAAGCCCTTGTCCAGCATCGCCGTAATGCCGGCCGCTGCCTCGGGCCCTCGTGCAATGAGACGCTCGATCTCGGCCGACTGCCACCAGAACAGGACGAGGTAGCAGAGGTTCAGCAGCGGCAGCAACAGGAAGCTGCTGAGCTTCTTGGTCAGAGAGTTCCAGAACGTCTTTTCGACGGATTCGTATAGCTCGCGGAAACTGCTCATTTCCTGGTTCCTGGGACGAATAGGATCGGTGATACCACTATCGGAGTGCAGAGCACGCACTTTAGGGCGGTTCGCGAAATATTTCCGAGAAACAATGCACGCCCCGTTGCCGCGCCACCGTCACCCCGCGGCTGCCCCCTCCCTCTGGCAGAAGGGGATGGCAACGCTGCCCTGCCGCAATTGCCCTGCCCCCCCTCCGCCTGCGACAATCACGCCTTTGCCGCTGGCACCGCGCCGGCGCCCACGAATTTCCATCCGACCCGAATCCACACCATGTCCGACCAGACGAACACCCCGCCGCAGGACGAAAACCACCTGATCGCCGAGCGTCGCGAGAAACTCGCTGCCTGGCGCCAGAGCGGCCGTGCCTTCCCCAACGACTTCTCACGCGAGAACACCGCCGGCAAGCTCGACGAGCTGTATGGCGAGAAAGACGCCGAGGCGCTGGAAGCCATGCCGGTCGAGGTCAAGGTGGCCGGCCGCATCATGTTGAAGCGCGTGATGGGCAAGGCGAGCTTCGTCACCATCCAGGACCTGTCGGGCCGCATCCAGCTCTACGTGCAGCGCGACGGCGTGGGCGAGGACGTGTATGCACAGTTCAAGACCTGGGACATCGGCGACATCGTCGGCTGCGTCGGCACGGTGTTCAAGACCAAGACCGGCGAACTGTCGGTCAAGGCCAGCGAGATCCGCCTGCTCACCAAGAGCCTGCGTCCGCTGCCGGACAAGTTCCACGGCCTTACCGACGTCGAGCAGAAGTACCGCCAACGCTATGTCGACCTCATCATGAGCGAGCAGTCGCGCTTCACCTTCGTGGCGCGCAGCCGCATGGTGCAGTCGATCCGCAACTACATGACAGGCCACGGCTTCCTCGAGGTCGAGACGCCGATGATGCACCCGATCCCGGGTGGCGCCGCAGCCAAGCCCTTCACCACCCACCACAATGCGCTCGACATGGAGCTGTTCCTGCGCATCGCGCCCGAGCTCTACCTCAAGCGCCTGGTGGTGGGCGGCTTCGAGAAGGTGTTCGAGGTCAACCGCAACTTCCGCAACGAAGGCCTCAGCCCGCGCCACAACCCCGAATTCACCATGATGGAGTTCTACGAGGCGTACGCGAACTACAAGACGCTGATGGACTTCACCGAAGGCCTGATCCGCCACGCCGCACGCGAGGCGCTGGGCACCGAATCCTTCGTGTACCAGGGGCGTGAGCTCGACCTCTCCAAGCCCTTCCACCGCCTCACCATCGTCGAGGCAATTCGCAAGTACCACCCGGGCTTCACGCTGGAGCAGCTGGCGGACGCGGCGTGGCTCAAGCAGAAGATCAAGGACTTCGGCGAAAAGGTGAAGCCGGGCGGCCTGGGCAGCCTGCAGCTGCAGCTTTTCGAAGCCTGTGCCGAAGCCGAACTGTGGGAGCCGACCTTCATCATCGACTACCCGGTCGAGGTTTCGCCGCTGGCACGCGCCTCCGACACCGACCCCGAGATCACCGAGCGCTTCGAGCTCTTCATCGTCGGCCGCGAGATCGCCAACGGCTTCTCCGAGCTCAACGACCCCGAGGACCAGGCCGCGCGCTTCCGTGCGCAGGTCGAGGCCAAGGAGGCCGGCGACGAGGAAGCCATGTATTTCGACGCCGACTACATCCGCGCGCTCGAGTACGGCTTGCCCCCGACCGGCGGCTGCGGCATCGGCATCGACCGCCTGGTGATGCTGCTCACCGACTCGCCGTCAATCCGCGACGTCATCCTCTTCCCGCAAATGCGCATGGAATGAGCGACTGAGCACGCATCACGCCCGATCGCGTGCAGGCGCCACGGCACCTTGCCGTGAGCGCCGCACTCCCGTACACACCACCGGTAAGGGCCCCCGATGGATTTCATCCAGATCGTCATCCTTGCAATCCTCCAGGGCCTCACTGAATTCCTGCCCATCTCCAGTTCGGCGCACCTGATCCTGTTCCCAAGGCTCGCTGGCTGGGACGACCAGGGTCTTGCCTTCGACGTCGCCGTGCACCTGGGCACTCTGGTTGCGGTGGTGTGGTACTTCCGCGACGAAATCACCGCCATGACGAAGGATTGGGCCGCATCGCTCGTCCGCAGGCAGCGCGTCGGCGACAGCCGCCTGGCTTGGGCAGTCATCCTCGGCACCATCCCGGTCGGACTCGCCGGACTGCTGTTCAAGGGCTTCATCGAGCAGGAGCTGCGCTCACCGCTGGTCATCGCGTGGACCACGATCGGCTTCGGCCTGCTGCTCTGGGTCGCCGACCTGCATGGCCGCAAGGTCGCCCAGCCTCGCAGCGAACATGCGCTTTCCCGCCGCGACATCCTGCTCATCGGCTGCGCACAGGCCCTGGCGCTCATCCCCGGTACCTCGCGCTCAGGGGTCACGATGACCGCTGGGCTTCTGCTCGGACTGTCACGCTCGGGGGCTGCGCGCTTCTCCTTCCTGCTGTCGATTCCGGTGATCGTCCTCGCCGGTGGCCTGAGTGCGCTCGACCTTGTCCGGGAAGAACATGCCGTGGACTGGTCGGCAATGGCCTGGGGGGTGGTGCTGTCGGCAATCAGTGCCTACCTGTGCATCCACGTCTTTCTGAAGTTGCTCGACCGCATCGGCATGTTGCCCTTCGTGATCTATCGGCTCGCGCTGGGCGGCTTGCTGCTGGTGCTTTTCTGGGGGCACTGATGTGAGCTTCGCCCGCGCGCCCTTCACTGCGCTCGCCTGCCCACTTGATGGCGCAGCGCTGCAGCACGGGGGCGCTTGCTGGCGTTGCGAGGCGGGCCACAGCTTCGACATCGCAAGCCAGGGCTACATCAACCTGCTGCCGGTGCAACACAAGCGCTCGAAGGACCCCGGCGACAGCAAGGAGATGGTCGCTGCACGGCGGCGATTCCTCGAGGCCGGCCACTACCGTCCCATCGCCGATGCAGTCGCCGCCGCACTGATCGAGCTTGGCGCTGCGCACACCGACGAGCTTGCCTGCCTGGACGCGGGCTGTGGCGAGGGCTACTACCTGCGCTGCGTAGCGGAATCCGTCGGCGAGGCCCACAACCTGAGTCTCGTCGGCCTCGACATCTCGAAATGGGCAGTGCTGGCCGCCGCGCGGCGGGATCCCCACACGTGCTGGATCGTGGGCAGCAATGCCCGGTTGCCGATCCTGCCCGGCACGCTCGATGCCGTGCTGTGCCTTTTCGGCTTCCCGGTGCATGCCGAGTTCGCGCGCGTTCTCAGGCCCGGCGGCATACTGCTGCAACTCGACACCGGCCCGAGCCACCTGCTCGCGCTGCGCGAGATCATCTACCCGAGTATCAAGCCCGAGCGCATGCTCGACGATGCGCCACCTGCAGGCTTCGAGCTGATCGAGCAACGCCGCCTGGCCTTCGACTTCGAGCTCGAAGGCGCTGCACTCATCGCCGACTTGCTGACAATGACTCCGCACCTCTACCGCACCAGCCCCGCCGGGCGCGAACGCGCAGCGGCGCTCACGCGACTCGCGCTTGGCGCCGAAGTGCGCCTGCGCGCCTACAGGCGGCTCGCCAGCGCCTGATCGCCGCTTGCCGGGGCAGCACCGCCGCGCTCGGCGCGCAACTCGGCAAGCTCCGTGCGCAAGGCCTTCAGCTCCGCCATCACCAGCTCATGCTCGGTTACCACCAGTTCGCGGGTCTCCTCCTGCTCGGCATGATCGCTGGTATTCATCGCGTCCACAACGATGGCAATGAACAGGTTGAGGACCGCGAAAGTGGTGGTCAGGATGAAGACGACGAAGAACAGCCATGCAAGCGGATGCACCTCCATCACCGGGCGCACGATCCCCATCGACCATGACTCCAGCGTCATCACCTGGAACAGGGTGTAGAAGGACGCACCGATGCTGCCGAACCACTCCGGAAAGTCGGTTGCAAAGAGCTTGGTCGCCATCACCGCGGCCACGTAGAACACCAGCAGCAGCAGCGTCAGCACGGAACTCATGCCAGGGATCGCGCGCAGCAGCGCATTGACCACCTTGCGCATCGACGGCACCACCGAGATCAGGCGCAGCGCGCGCAGGATGCGCAGCGCACGCAGCACCGACACGCCCTCGCCCACCGGCAGCAGCGTGACGCCCACGATCAGGAAATCGAACACGTTCCAGCCGCTGCGGAAGAAATTGTGCCGATACACGACCAGCTTGAGCACGATCTCGAGCACGAAGATGGCGAGCGCGACACGGTCCAGCATGACCAGCGCACTACCGGCCGCTGCCATCACGGTGGGCGAGGTCTCCAGGCCGAGTGTGATCGCATTGATGACGATCACCGCGATGATGAAATTCTGGAATCGGGAAGATTCGACGAGCGCTTTGAGTGCGGACATGGCGTTACCAGGGCGAATCGAAATTGAACGGCGCGCAAGCTACCATTACACGCTTTCAAACACCACCTTGACGCCGGCCCTGCGCCGGAACACCTCGCCGCCGCACAATGCCGATCATCCCCGCCCGCCTCGAGCACAGCGCCGACGGCGTTCCCTACTCCAGCACCTTCGACGACATCTACCACTCGGCCGATGGCGCACTCGGCCAGGCGCAGCACGTGTTCCTGGCCGGCAACGCCCTGCCCGAACGCTGGCAGGGCCGCGAACACTTCGTCATCCTCGAGACCGGCTTCGGACTCGGACTCAACTTTCTCGCCACCTGGGCCGCATGGCGAGCCGATCCGCAGCGTTGCAAACGCTTGCACTTCGTCTCCTGCGAACTGCACCCCTTCAGCACCGAAGACCTTGCCCGCGTGCATGCGCGCTGGCCACAACTTGCCGCACAAGCGGACGCCTTGTGCGCGCAATGGCCCGCACTGACGCCGGGCCTGCACCGCCTGCACCTGGACAACGACCAGGTGACGCTGACGCTTTACTTCGGCGATGCACGCGAGGGCCTGGCCCAGCTGCTAGCCCGTGCAGACGCCTTCTATCTCGACGGTTTCTCGCCCGCACGCAACCCTGAGCTCTGGTCAGCGCGCATCTTTCACCTGCTTGCCCGCCTGGCCGCACCGGGCGCCACGCTTGCCACGTGGTCGGTGGCGGGCGAAGTCCGCGAAGGCTTGCGCCGCGCCGGCTTCGAGGTCCGCAAGGCTGCAGGCTTCGGCGGCAAGCGCCAGATGCTGTGCGGCATCCTCGCCAACAGCGAGACGCGCTCGCAGACGGACGAACAGGCATTGCCAGCACGCGGACATGCGCTCATCGTGGGCGCGGGGCTGGCTGGGTGCAGCATGGCCGAACGCCTCGCCGCACGGGGCTGGACGATCGAACTGATCGACCAGGCAGCAGGCCCCGCAAACGGCGCCTCCGGCAACCTTGCAGGCGTGCTGCGCCCGCTACCCAGCCTGGACGACAACCGCATGAGCCGGCTCACACGCGCCGGCACGCTGCATGGCTGGGCGCACATCGCGCGCCTGCGCGCGCGCGGCCTCGCCGTGCAGGCGGACGCCTGCGGCGTGCTCCACCTTGCACGCGACGGCGCGCAAGCAGCCAAGATGCAGGCGGTGGTCGAACGCCTGGGCCTGCCCGCCTCGCATCTGAGCCACGTCGACGCGGACGCTGCCGCACGCATCGCCGGCTGCACCGTCGCCGCGGGCGGATGGTGGTTCGCTGGCAGCGGCTGGGTGCAGCCGCCCAGCCTGTGCGCGGCCAACCTGGCCGCAAGCGGGCAAAGCCTGCACACGCACTTCGGCCGCAAGCTGGCTCAGCTCGAGCGCCAGGGCGGGCTATGGCACGCCTACGACGACCAGCACCGGCTGATTGCGGCGGCGCCGGTGGTCATCCTTGCGGCCGGCGTCGGCGTACTCGAACTGGACACCGGCATGCGGCTCCCGGTGGTCAGTGCCCGCGGACAGGTGTCCCTGCTGCCTGCTGCCAGTGCCAGCCCGCCGCGCGTCGTGGTGTGCCGCGGCGGCTACGTGAGTCCGGAGATCGACGGACTGCGCTGCGCGGGTGCGACCTTCGACGTCGATGACAGCGAGCCTGCGCTTCGCGCCCGCGACCATGCCGACAACCTCGGCAAACTCGAAGCCATGCTGCCTGGCTTCACCCATGGCCTCGACGCAACTGCGCTGCGCGGCCGTGTCGGTTTTCGCCCGGCCTCCCCCGACCGCCTGCCGATGATCGGCGCCCTCCCTGCGGACGGGACAGCCGCGCCACGGGCCGAACTCGCAGGTCTGGCACGCCAGGCGGGACTGCATGTGCTGTCAGGCTACGGCGCACGCGGCCTGGTGTGGACGACATTGGCGGCCGAGAGCCTCGCCAGTGCGCTGTGCGCCGAACCACTGCCGCTCGAGCGCGACCTTTGGGAGGCACTCGATCCGGGCCGCTTCCTGCTCCGTCCGCCGCGCCCGGGGCGTACGGCCGAATGAGCGGCCGCAACATCGCCGAGTTGCGGGCCGCGCTCGAGCTGACCGGATGGCGGCTGGCAACGACGCAACGCCTTGCCCAGGTCGGCGACTGGACACTCGACCGCGACAGCGGAAGGATGACCTGGTCGCGCGAGCTCTTCCGCATGCTCGAGCGCCCTCAGCACCTGGGCGAACCGGACATCAACGAGGTCTTGTCCTACTACACACCGAGCTCGCTCGATCGCACCCGCGACCTCTTCTGGCACGCAATCGACACCGGCGATCGTTGTTCGCTGGAGCAAGAGGTGCTGCTGCCCTCGGGCAAGCAGCGTCACCACTTCACCGTCATCGAGCCGCACAAGGACGCAAGCGGTCGCGTCGTGAGACTCTACGGCACGGTACAGGACATCACCACGCGCAAACGCCTCGAGGCCGAGCGTATCCGCCAGCTCGCCCGCGTGGCCGAACTGTCCCGCCACATGATCGAGATCGAGGAACGCGAACGCCGCCAGCTTGCAAGCGCGCTCCACGACCGCGCCAGTCCGAACCTCGCCGCGCTGCGCATCCTGTTCGCCAACCTCGCCGACAGCCTGCCCACACAAGTGCGCGCAGCGTGCGGAACGCTGCTGGAGGACGTAGACGCACTGCTGGCGGACACCACCGCAGGCATCCGCGAGATCTGCACCGACCTGCGTCCGGCCACACTCGATTACGCAGGTCTCGAACCTGCGCTGCGGGAATATGTCGAAGCGTTCAGAAAACGCACACGGCTCGATGTGGTGTTGACAACGGCCGGTGCCGAAGCGCCCGGACTCGCCGCCGAGGCCCAGACCCTGCTGTTCAGGCTGGTTAAGGAGGCTTTGACAAACTGTGCCAAGCACGCATGCGCCGGGCAGGTTCGTATCGGGCTCGAGCGCGAGCCGACGCGCACGCGCCTGTCCATCGTGGACGACGGCGTAGGCTTCGAGCTTGCCCTGCTCGGACAACCGGGCAGCACGCCCGGACTTGGGCTGATCACGATGCGCGAACGCGTGGAGCTGGCAGGCGGCCAGTTCGTTCTGATGACCAAGCCCGGAGAAGGCACTGCCATACAGGTTTCCATCCCGCACCTGACTTGTTGACGGAGCGACCATCATGAAGCTTCGTATCATGCTTGCCGATGACCACCAGATGTTCCGCCACGCCCTGCGTGCCCTGCTTGCCCGTGACAACGGCCTGGAGGTCGTCGCCGAAGCGGCGAGTGGCGACGAAGTCCTCGCTGTCGTCGCCCGCCAAGCGGTGGATCTCGTATGCATGGACGTCGCCATGCCGGGCATGAACGGCATCGAGGCAACCCGCAGGCTGTGTGCCAGCCACCCCGGCGTTCGTGTCATCGGCCTCTCGGCCTTCGCCGACCGCCAGTTCGTCATGGACCTGCTCAACGCCGGCGCCAGCGGCTACATCACCAAGGCAGAGGCTGGCGACGAGTTGCTGCGTGCGATCCGCACGGTGCAGCAGGGCCGTAGCTACATCTGCCCCGATGTGGCTGGGGCAGTTGCAGGCGCCCTGCGAGACCGCGACAGCCTCGAGACCGCGCTGCCCCGCCTCACCGCGCGCGAACGCCAGGTGCTCCAGCTCATTGCCGAGGGCTACACCTCACCGCGCATTGCCGAACGCCTGCATGTCGCCCCGTCCACCGTCGAGGTGCACAGGCGCAACATCATGCGCAAGCTCGACCTGCACAATGTCGCCGAACTCACACGTTACGCGATCACCAACGGCATCAGCCCAGGCACCGCAGGCGAGCTCTCTCGCCTGCCCTGACCTTGCCGGCGTCCGTCCCTGGCCGATGGCTACCGGGTTCACGGTATGCAGAACAGCGCGAAGCGGGTATGGGTGCGCAACGCGCATTCATATAGCATTGCCAGAACAAGCACTTTCCTGCAACGACCGTCCGGAGGCCTTCATGATCCACCAACCCAACGTCGAGAAATTCTCGGCAAACGCCCAAGCCAGCATCGAACACCTCGAGGCCTACGCACAGATCACCCTCTCCGCCGCGGAGAAACTGCTCGCACTCAACCTCGACACCGCACGCACCTTGTGCGAGCTGGCTTCGAACAGTGGCGCACAGCTCGAATCGGGCGATCTGCGCAGCGCACTCGCGACACAGGGCGCCACCCAGAGCAAGGGCTTCGAGCACCTCACCAGCTATTTGCGTGACGTGAGTGAGCTTTGCGTGCAGACGCAAAGCGAGGTCGTCGAAGTGGGTTCCCGCCAGTTTGCAGACCTGCAACGAACCATGCAGTCGATGTTCGAGGAGGCCGGCAAGCTGAGCAAGGTCAACCCGCTGGAGGTCATCGTGCCCGCCACAACCACCGCGTCACGCACCCGCAAGGCAGCCTGACCAGGCGTACCAGCGCCCCGCTTCAAGCCCCGGCCTGCCGGGGCTTTTTTGTCGCCGCGATTTGCGTGCTTGATGATCATCAAGCACGCAAATCGATAGAAACCGCGCCAGCACTAGGGGTCCGAAAATATTGATGTCGATCAAAGCAGGGAACTTTCAGCCTGCAAGAGTGCGCCACCGAAGCAACTTTCACAGGGGTGAGCACATCATGATCGTAGGAAGTTCCAAGCATCTTCGCGCCATTGCAATCTCGGCCCTGGCTCTGGCCTGCCAGGCGGCCTTCGCCGAGGCGCCGGCCGGCCATAGTGACGCAGCAATGAAGGAATATCAGGCTGCAGGCTCGCCCTTGGCCGAGGTGCCGATGCACCATGACATCAACCCGCTCGCACCGCGCATGTCGGAGCCCGAGTTCGACAAAGCCAGCCGCATCTTCTTCGAACGCTGCGCCGGCTGCCACGGCGTGCTGCGCAAGGGTGCCACCGGCAAGGCGCTGACGCCTGACCTTACCCTCGAGAAGGGACTCGACTACCTCAAGGTCTTCATCAAGTACGGCTCGCCGGGCGGCATGCCCAACTGGGGCACTTCGGGCGTGCTCACCGACGACGAAGTCGACCTGATGGCACGCTACATCCAGCAGACGCCGCCCGCCCCGCCCGAGTTCGGCCTCAAGGAAATGGAAGCCTCGTGGAAGGTCGTGATCCCGGTGGAGAAGCGCCCCACGAAGAAAATGAACGACCTCAAGCTCGAGAACCTGTTCTCGGTGACGCTGCGCGATGACGGCAAGATCGCCCTCATCGACGGCGACAGCAAGCAGATCGTGAGCATCATCGAGACCGGATACGCGGTGCATATCTCGCGCATGTCGGCGTCGGGCCGCTACCTGTTCGTGATCGGCCGCGACGCCAAGATCAACCTGATCGACCTGTGGATGGAGAAGCCCGAGACCGTCGCCGAGATCAAGGTCGGCCTCGAGGCACGCTCGGTCGAGAGCTCCAAGGCCAAGGGCTGGGAGGACAAGTACGCCATCGCCGGGACCTACTGGCCGCCCCAGTTCGTGATCATGGACGGCGACACCCTGCAACCGCGCAAGATCGTGTCGACCCGCGGCATGGTGGTCGGCACCCAGGACTACCACCCCGAACCGCGCGTGGCCGCCATCATCTCCTCGCACTTCAACCCGGAGTTCTTCGTCAATGTGAAGGAAACCGGCATGGTGTACTCGGTGGACTATCGCGACCTCGAGAACCTGAGCATCAAGATGATCGAGGCCGCGCCCTTCCTCCATGACGGCGGCTTCGAGTCCTCGCATCGCTACTTCATGGACGCGGCCAACGCCTCGGACAAGATCGCCGTCATCGACACCAAGGAAGGCAAGCTCGAGAAACTGGTGGACGTGGGCAAGGTGCCGCACCCGGGCCGCGGTGCCAACTTCCTCGATCCCAAGTACGGCCCGGTGTGGGCGACCGGCCACCTCGGCGATGAAACCATCTCGTTGATCGGCACCGACCCCGAAAAGCACCCGGACAACGCCTGGAAGGTCGTGCGCACGCTCAAGGGCCTGGGCGGCGGCTCACTGTTCCTGAAGACGCACCCCACCTCCAAGAATCTGTGGGTAGACACCACGCTCAACCCCGACGAGAAGATCAGCCAGGCGGTTGCGGTATGGGACATCGACAACATCGACAAGGGCTACGAGCTGATCCCGATCGGCGACTGGTCGGGCATCAAGGCCGGCCCCAAGCGCGTCGTTCAGCCCGAGTACAACAAGGCGGGCGACGAGGTCTGGTTCTCGGTGTGGAACGGTGCGGACCAGGAATCGGCCATCGTCGTGGTCGATGACCGGACGCGCAAGCTCAAGGCCGTGATCCGCGACCCGCGCCTGATCACGCCCACCGGCAAGTTCAACGTCTATAACACCCAGCACGACGTCTATTAATATCGAGGCTACCCGGAGGGCACGATGTCCGACCGGCCTCTGGTGCCGGCACCGCCGGTCGGACAACGGACAAAAGGCCTGAATCACTTGAACACACGGTTACGACGCGGTACTTGGGCACAACGGGACTTCCTGTCCCGCTGTGCCATCTTTTTTGGACTGTCACCCCAACGCCTCGAAGAACTCGAGCGCGCAGGGCGCCTCGTGGAACTCTCCAGCCACGCAAGCCTGTATCGCAGCGGCGAGCCCGTGCGCGACGCCTGGCTGTTGTGCAGCGGCAGCGTGGTGCGCTTCCAGCCACTCGAGGATGGTGGCCGGCGGGCCATCGAAGTCGTCCAGGGCCCTCAGTTGCTCAACCTCGGTGAGACCTTCAGCGCAACGCACTACCGCTCCTCGTGCGAAAGCAGCAGCCGCTGCATTCTCGTTGCGATCGACATGCGCGTGCTGCGGCCGATGATCAGCGCCGAACCGGCCTTGAGCGCATCGATCATCGAAGCGCTCGCGCGTCGCCTGTCGGCAACGGAAACCGACAGCCGGGGGCATCATCGCAGCACCACTGGCGCCCAGCGCATCCTCGACTACCTTCTCGAGCAAGCCGGCGAGCCGGGCAGGCTGGCAGGAGAAAGCACCGTCACGCTGAATGCCACCAAGAAGGTGATTGCATCTCAGGTGGGACTCACGCCAGAGGCCTTCTCGCGCAGCCTGCGCCAGTTGATCGACCAGGGGGTACTCGTGGTCGACAAGCGCAATTTCCACATCCAGCATGCGGCCTTGCTCGATACCGGGCTCGGTGACGCCGGCCATCGACTGAGCTTTGCGCGCAAGACACGGCGCACGGCCACGGACATGCGTAACGGTCTCCCGCCCGGGGCGCTGATCAACCTCTGCGGTCGCCTTCGCTTCCTTTCGCAGCAGCTGGCCATCGCCTCGGCCCGGCTGGTGTGGGAGATCGCACCCGCTGATGCCCGGATCCGCCTGCGCCAGTTCGACGGCGAGTTCGAACGCACCTTGGCTCGTCTGCGCAAACTGCCACTGGAAGCGGCGTTGGAGGAGCCTCTGGCGGCTGTCCTGAGCACCTGGCCGGCCTATCGCCAAGCCCTGTTATCGACTGCAGCCACCGCCCAGGACCGCTTGAAGCTGTTCCGCCTCAGCGAAGCAGTGCTCAACGTCGCGGACCACCTCACCAGCGTGGCTGCGCAGTGCGCCGGTACGCCCGACGCACGCTATGTGAACGTTGCGGGAAGGAACCGCATGCTGTCGCAGCGCATCGGCAAGCTGTTCCTGTTCCGCGAACTGGTCGACACGCAGGAGGAGATCGACGACCAGATCAGCGCATCGATCGTCGAGTTCGACGCCAACCTCGACGAATTGCGCCAAGGCAGTCGCCGGCTGCCGGAGCTCATCGCCCAGCTCGACGAGGTCGCGCAGCAGTGGGAGCGTTTCAGCGCCGCGCTCGCGCCCGACCCCTCGCGGATGAACAGGAACCGCCACGCGCGCCTGCTGCTGGCCGAGGGCGACCGCCTGCTGCGCTACGTGGACACGGCAGTCAAGCTGTACGAACGCCTGACGAAGTAGAACCGGGCGAAAAACCGATCACCGACACCACCAAGCAGCAATGTCATCGACACGAAGACTGACCGCCATACGCGAGCGCATGCACGAGCTCGCAGGCATTCCACACAGCAGCCAGCATGGCGGCGAGCCCTGGGTGGCAAGTCTCGGAGGCCTGCTCGGAATCGCGATCGTGGTCGCGCTCACGCAGGGCATGGTGGGCAGCGAGGCGGCCGTGTTCGTGGTGCCCTCGCTCGGCGCTGCTGCGGTGATCGTGTTCGCCGCGCCGCACAGCCAGTTCGCGCAGCCCTGGCCCCTGCTGGCCGGAAACATGCTGTCGGCACTGGTCGGCGTGCTCAGCCAGCTCATCATCCCCGACCCGACGCTGGCCGGCGCAGCAGCGGTGGGCGGCGCGATCGGTGTCATGCACCTGGCACGCTGCATACATCCGCCCGGCGGTGCGACCGCACTGGCTGCGGTCGTCAGCGGCCCGGCGATCCACGACCTCGGCTTTGCCTATGCCCTCTATCCGGTCGGCCTGAACTGCCTGATCCTGGGCGCAACCGCCATCCTCTTCAACTATCCCTTCCCCTGGCGGCGCTATCCGGCCAGCCTCACCCACTACGCACCGCTGCCCCCTGGGCGTGGCGGTGGCGGCTACCCACTGCCCGGCGACGAACATGTACGCAAGGCAATGGACGAGCTCAATGTCGTGCTGGACGTCGGCACGGACGAACTTCGCCAGGTCGTCCACCGCGCGCTCGCAATCGCGCAATCCAGCGCCGACAGCAGACTGCCCCAGGTGAAGGCCGGTCACTTCTACTGCAACGACCGCCCGGGACAACAATGGTCCGTGCGCCAGATCATCGACGAGCACCGCTCGGCAAACCCGGACGAAGACATCGTCATCTATCGGGTCGTCGCCGGACGCGGCCTGGATCGTACCGGCCGCTGCACCAGAATCGAGTTCGCGCGCTGGGTCGGCAGCGAGTTTCGCCCCCGCCGCCAGCAGCGCTGAAGCGCGACGCTCAACCGCCGCGGAAAGCCTCGGTCACAGATAGCGGTCCAGGCGCGCCAGCACGCGCTCGCGGCCAAGCACTTCGAGCACCGCATCGATCGACGGCGTCTGCGGCACGCCCAGCACGGCCACCCGCAGCGGAATGGCCACCTGCGGCATCTTCAGGCCATGCTCGGCCATCGTGTCCTTGATCGCCTGCGACAGCGCAGCCTTGTTCCAGTCGGTGCCGGCAAGGCGGGCACGCAGGCTGACCAGCGCAGCACGCGCAGCGTCGGTCAGGTGCTGCCCGATCACCTCGGGCGCAGGATGAACATCGGCCACGAAGAGCTCGGCCGAGTCCGCCAGTTCGTTGAGATTGGCGACACGGTCCTTGTACAGCACCACCACGGCCTCGAGCGCCACCCCGGTCTCGGGATTGACACCGCGACGAGCGAGGCGGTTGGCAACTTCGGCAGCGAGAAAGCCGTCATCCGCCTTCTTGATGTACTGCGCGTTGAGCCAGTTCAGCTTCTCGGTGTTGAACTGCGCCGCCGAGGGGGTGATATGGTCGAGATCGAACCATTCGACGAACTGATCACGGCTGAAGACCTCGTCGTCACCATGGCTCCAGCCCAGGCGCGCCAGATAGTTGATCACGGCTTCGGGCAGGTAGCCGTCGTCGTCATACTGCATCACGCTCACCGCACCGTGGCGCTTGGAGAGCTTGGTGCCATCGTCGCCCAGGATCATCGACAGGTGGGCGTAGAGCGGCACCTCGGCGCCGAGCGCGCGCAGCACGTTGATCTGGCGCGGGGTGTTGTTCACATGGTCGTCGCCACGGATGACATGGGTGATGCCCATGTCCCAGTCGTCCACCACCACGCAGAAGTTGTAGGTCGGCGTGCCGTCGGCACGCGCGATGATAAAGTCGTCCATCTCGGCGTTGGCGATCTCGATGCGCCCCTTGACGAGATCGTCCCACGCCACCACGCCATCGGTCGGATTGCGGAAGCGCACCACCGGCTGCACGCCTTCGGGCGGCTGCGCCAGGGCCTTGCCCGCCTCGGGGCGCCAGCGCCCGTCATAGCGCGGCTTCTCGCCGCGGGCGCGCTGCGCCTCGCGGATAGCGTCGAGTTCCTCGGACGACATGTAGCAGTGGTAGGCGGTGCCGGCGGCCAGCATCTGGCCGATGACCTCCTTGTACCGGTCCATGCGCTGCATCTGATAGAACGGACCTTCGTCATGCGCCAGGCCCAGCCAGTCCATGCCGTCGAGGATGGCCTGCACCGCCTCCGGCGTCGAGCGGGCAACGTCGGTGTCCTCGATGCGGAGGACGAAGGTTCCGCCATGGCGACGGGCAAAAGCCCAGGAGAACAGCGCGGTACGCGCGCCACCAATGTGCAGGTAGCCAGTCGGGCTGGGTGCGAAGCGGGTGCGGACAGGACGGGAGGCAATGGCTTGGGACATGGCGAAAAGGAAACTGGATGCTTGAGCGAAGCGCGGATTCTAAGCGATTGCCGCGCCGCGGGGTGCCATAGGCGCGACGCAAGTCGCGAGCTGTTCGCGGCCGCCCCCAAGCCCCATCGCCTTCAACCCCTCGCGGCTCGCGCCGCTCCCACGCGGGAGCGATGCGCGCCGCGGGGTGCCGTAGGCGCGACGCAAGTCGCGAGCCTTTCGCGGCCGCCCTCAAGCCCCATCGCCTTCAACCCCTCGCGGCTCGCGCCGCTCCCACGCGGGGGCGATACGCGCCGCGGGGTGCCGTAGGCGCGACGCAAGTCGCGAGCTGTTCGCGGCCGCCCCCGAGTCCCATCGCCCTCAACCCCTCGCGGCTCGCGCCGCGCCCACGCGGGGGCGATACGCGCCGCGGGGTGCCGTAGGCGCGACGCAAGTCGCGAGCCTTTCGCGGCCGGCCCCGAGTCCCATCGCCCTCAACCCCTCGCGGCTCGCGCCGCTCCCACGCGGGGGCGATACGCGCCACGGGGTGCCGTAGGCGCGACGCAAGTCGCGAGCCTTTCGGGCATCGGCATCCGTGCAGGCGTTCAGCTCAGCAACAGCTTGTCGTCGTCGATTTCCTCGCCGCGCACCTTCTCGAACATCGCCAGCAGGTGATGCACGTCGAGGCCCTCGCGCTCCTCGCCCGCCACGTCGAGCACTACCCTGCCCTGATGCAGCATCACCGTGCGCTGGCCGACGTCGAGCGCCTGGCGCATGGAGTGCGTGACCATCATCGTGGTGAGCTTGTGCTCGGCGACGATGCGCACGGTGAGCTCGAGCACGAAGGCCGCGGTGCGCGGATCGAGCGCTGCGGTGTGCTCGTCGAGCAGCAGCAGGCGCGACGGCCGCAGCGCCGCCATCAGCAGGCTCACTGCCTGGCGCTGGCCGCCGGAGAGCAGGCCGATGCGATCGGACAGGCGGTTCTCCAGGCCGAGGCCAAGGGTCGAGAGCTGAGCGCGAAACTCCTCGCGCAGCGCCGGCTTGACGGCAAACGAGAAGCCGCGACGCTCGCCGCGCATGCTGGCGAGCGCCATGTTCTCCTCGATGGTCAGGTCCTCGCAGGTGCCCGCGAGCGGATCCTGAAACACGCGGGCGACGTGGCGCGCCCGCGCCCACACCGGCTGCCGGGTCATGTCGATGCCGTCGATCTCGATCCTGCCACTGTCGACCTTCTGCTCGCCGGAGACGGCGTTGAGGAAGGTCGACTTGCCGGCGCCGTTGGAGCCGATGACGGTGACGAACTGCCCGGTCGGGATCTCGAGCGACATGCCGCGCAGGGCCTGGGTCTCGATCGGCGTACCGGGGTTGAAGGTCAGGCGCAGATCCTGAACGTTGAGCATGTCAGCCTCCCTTCCTGCCGGACCAGTGGGCACGCAGCCTGGGCACCACGAGCGCGACGGTGACGAGCAACGCGGTGACGAGGTTGAGGTCCTGCGCCTGCAGGCCGATGAAGTCGGAGTTGAGCGCGACCGCGATGAAGAAGCGATACACGATGGCGCCGACGATGACCGCGATCGTCGCCAGGTAAAGCTTGCGCGAAGGCAGCAGGCTCTCGCCCACGATCACCGCCGCCAGGCCGATGACGATGGTGCCCACGCCCATCGAGATGTCGGCCCCGCCCTGGGTCTGCGCGAACAGCGCCCCGGCCAGGCCGACGAGCGCGTTCGACAGTGCCATGCCGGCGAGCACCGCCAGCCCGGTGTTGACGCCCTGCGCGCGCGCCATGCGCGCGTTGGAACCGGTGGCGCGGATGGCCAGCCCGGTCTGGGTGGAGAAATAGGCATCGAGCCCCAGCTTCACGACGATCACGATCAGCACCAGCAGCAGCGGGCGGAACACGTAGTCCACCAGCGCCTCGGGCTGGAGCAGGTTGAATACCGTCGGCTCCATGATCAAGGGCACATTGGGCTTGCCCATGATGCGCAGGTTGATCGAGTAGAGCGCGATCATCATCAGGATGCTGGCGAGCAGATCCATGATCTTGAGGCGCACATTGAGCCAGCCGGTGATCATGCCAGCCGCGGCACCTGCCAGCGTGGCGGCAATGGTGGCGGTAAAGGGGTCCTGGCCGGCTGCGATCATGGTCGCGGCAACGGCACCGCCGAGCGGGAAGCTGCCGTCGACGGTAAGGTCGGGGAAGCGCAACAGGCGGAAGGAAATGTACACGCCCAGCGCGACCAGGCTGAAGATCAGGCCGATCTCCAGTGCCCCGAGCAAGGTGTAGAGCGACATGGGAAATAACCGTTTGAGGATGGGCGACGAGGAAACCCCGCCGCGAACACCCGGGGCGACTGCACGGCGGCAGTCGCGTACCGGGCTTGCAGCCGCTTACTCGACGACCTGGGCGGCGTCCTTGATGAGCGCCTCCGACAGCGTGATGCCCTGGCGACGGGCGGCGGCCGGGCTCACATGGAGGTCGAGCCTGTTGCTGGTTTCCGAGGCGATGTCGCCCGGCTTCTCGCCCTTGAGGATGCGCGCCACCATGTGGCCGGTCTGCACGCCGAGCGCCTTGTAGTCCATGCCATAGGCGGCGACGGCGCCACGCTTGACGCTGTCGGTGTCTGCAGCCACCAGCGGGATGCCGGCATCCATGCCGACCTTGACCAGGGCCTCATAGGCCGACACCACGTTGTTGTCGGTGCTGGTGTAGAACACATCAACCTTGCCGATCAGGCTGCGCGCGGCAGAGCCGACGTCAACCGAACGCGGCGCGGCGGCCTCGACCAGGCTCATGCCGTACTTGGGCAGCAGTTCGCGCATGCGCTCGAGCACCACCACCGAGTTGGCCTCGCCCGGGTTGAAGACCATGCCGACACGCTTGGCCTCGGGCGTCACGCGCTTGATCAGCTCGATCTGCTTGTCCAGCTCGAGCGCATCGGACACACCCGTGACGTTGGTGCCCGATGCGGCCAGCGACGGCACCAGCTTGGCGGCGACCGGGTCGGTCACTGCGGAATACACCAGCGGGATGTTGCGCGTTGCCGCAGCCACGGCCTGGGCCGAAGGCGTGGCGATGGCGACGATGACGTCGACGCGGTCACCGATGAACTTGCGCGCGATCTGCGCCGCCGTGCCGGTGTTGCCCTGCGCGCTCTGGTACTGCCACTTGAGGTTCTTGCCCTCTTCGAAACCCGCCTCGGCCAAGCCTTGCTTGACGCCATCGCGCACGGCATCGAGCGCCGGATGCTCGACGATGGCAGTGATGGCCACCGACTTCTGCTGCGCATGGGCTGGCGTGCCCAGCGCAAATGCCAGTGCCAGGGCGCCGAACAGTGCGGCGCGGGTCATCTCGAAGCGCATCGAAAACTCCTTGCTGGCCATATCGGCCCGAAAATGATCTGCAGACTCGGCCTGCGACAGCGCCGGCCAAAGCGCGTGAGTGTACCGGGCCCGCCCGGTTTCCGCGACAGCAAAGACGAGGCCGCCAGCAGACGACGTCCTGGGAGCAGGGCACGCGCTTGCGTCTGAAGCTGTATTTTTTTACAGTCAACATGTGACTCCGCAACATGCCGAACTCCACTGCCTCAGCAATTTCAGCTTCCAGCGCGGCGCCTCGCACCCCGAGGAGCTCGTGGCGCAGGCGGCGGCCTTCGGCTACACCGCCATCGCCCTCACCGACGAATGCTCGCTCGCGGGCGTGGTACGCGCCCACCGTGCGCTGCAAGCCCTGCCTGCCGACGCACGGCCGCAGCTGATCATCGGCAGCGAGCTTCAACTTGCCGACGGCCCCTGCATCGTGCTGCTGGCCGCCACGCGCGCCGGCTATGGCCAGCTGTCTCGCCTCATCACCCAGGCCCGGCGCGCAGCAGACAAGGGGCGCTACCACCTCACCCGCAACATGGTCGAGGCTGCCTGCCGCGAGGGGCTGCAGACCGACTGCCTGGCGCTGCTGGTCGCGCCGGCGGCATTTCCGCCCCGCACCGGCGTTGACGCTGCCAGCACGGCGCTGGCGGCCGATGCCGCGTGGCTGGCGCGCTGCTATCCCGGCCGCAGCTGGCTGACGGTGACGGTGCGGCTCGATGGCCGCGACCGCGCCCGCATCACCCTGCTGCGCCGCATCGCTCGCACCACCGGGGTGTCCGCGGTCGCCGCCAGCGCCGCACTCATGCACGACGCCGCGCGCCGTCCACTGGCCGACGTGATGACCGCGCTGCGCCTGCACTGCAGCGTCGCCGAGGCCGGACTCGCACTCGCCCCTAATGCGGAGCTGCGCCTGCACGATCGCGACACCCTCGCCCGCCGCTACCCCCCCGCTCTGCTCGCCGAGACCCTCGCGGTCGCCGCACGCTGCAGCTTCAGCCTCGACGAACTGCGCTACGAGTACCCGGCCGAGCTCGTCCCCGCAGGCGAGACTCCGGCGAGCTGGCTGCGTCGGCTGGTGGAAGGCGGGCTGTGCTGGCGCTACCGCGGACAGGCCGGCCACGCCGCCGCCGAACCCGCGGCGGGCGAGCTGCCGCCCGCCGCTGCCGATGACCCTGCCCCACCCCAGGTGCGCCGGCAGATCGAGTACGAGCTCGCCCTCATCGTCGAGCTCGGCTACGAGCCCTACTTCCTCACCGTGCATGACATCGTCCGCTTCGCCCGCAGCGTGGGCATCCTGTGCCAGGGCCGCGGCTCGGCGGCGAATTCGGTGGTGTGCTGGGCACTGGGCATCACCGAGGTCGATCCGACATTGGGCATCATGCTGGTCGAGCGCTTCATCTCGCGCGAGCGCAACGAACCACCCGACATCGACGTCGATTTCGAGCACGACCGCCGCGAGGAGGTCATCCAGTACATCTACCGCAAGTACGGCCGCGAACGCGCAGCGCTGGCTGCCACCGTAATCAGCTACCGGGCGCGCAGCGCCCTGCGCGACGTCGGCCGTGCCCTCGGCCTGGACGAGGTGCAGATCGAGCGCCTGACGCGCGAGCACCACTGGTTCGACGGCCGTCGCATCCTGCCCGAGCGCCTGCAGGAAGCGGGCTTCGACCCCACCAGTCCGGTCACCCGGCGCCTGGTCGCACTCACCGAGGAACTCATCGGCTTTCCGCGCCATCTGTCGCAGCATGTCGGCGGTTTCGTCATCGCCCGCGGCCGGCTCGACGAACTGGTGCCGGTCGAGAATGCCGCCATGCCAGAACGCACCGTGATCCAGTGGGACAAGGACGACCTCGACGCCGTCGGCCTGATGAAGATCGACGTGCTCGCGCTCGGCATGCTGTCCGCACTGCGCCGCGGCCTGGCCCTGGTGTCGGCCTGGCGCGGGCAGGCACTGACGCTGGCGAGCATCCCGCGCGAGCAGCCCGCGGTGTACGCGATGCTGTCGCGCGCCGACTCGATCGGCGTGTTCCAGGTCGAGTCGCGCGCGCAGATGACCATGCTGCCGCGCTTGAGGCCACGCCGCTTCTACGACCTGGTGGTGGAGGTCGCGATCGTGCGCCCCGGCCCGATCCAGGGCGGCATGGTCCATCCCTACCTGCACGCGCGCGAACGCGACGCGCGCGGCGAGGACCCCATGGACGGGCTGCGCCCGGAGATCCGCGGCGTACTGGCGCGCACGCTCGGGGTGCCGATCTTCCAGGAACAGGTGATGCAGCTGGCGGTGGTGGCCGCCGGCTTCACCGGCGGCGAGGCTGACCAGCTGCGCCGAGCGATGGGCGCCTGGCGGCGCAAGGGCGAACTCGAGCGCTATCGCGAACAGCTCCTCGCCGGGCTGGCGAAAAACGGCTACGACGCCGACTTTGCCCAACGCCTGTGTCAGCAGATCGAAGGCTTCGGCAGCTACGGCTTTCCCGAGTCGCACGCTGCCAGCTTCGCGCTGCTGGTGTACGCCTCGGCGTGGATGAAGTGCTTCGAGCCCGCCGCCTTCCTGGCCGCCCTGCTCAACAGCCAGCCGATGGGTTTCTATTCCCCCTCGCAGCTCATCCAGGACGCACGCCGGCATGGCGTCGAGGTGCGCACGGCCGATGTATGCGCCAGCGACTGGGACTGCACGCTCGAAGCCGTCCCGCCCGCCAGCACGGACACAGCCGATGCCGCTCAAGCTGCTACACAAGCGGCCGTGCGCCTTGGGCTGCGCATGATCCATGGCCTGGGCCGGGATGCGGCCACCCGCATCGTGGCAGCGCGCCACGAACGCCGCTTTGCCGATACGCAGGACCTCGCGCTGCGCACCGGGCTCGACGGCGGCACGCTGCGCAGCCTGGCGGGCGCCGGGCTGGCGGCGCTGGTCACCGTCATGGTCACCGAGCCCCCGCCGCAGCGAATAGA
>WPCG01049594.1_pt1 | contig 29800 bp, 17 predicted proteins | sample 5403311 | NCBI WGS metagenome assembly WPCG01 (sample SAMN12869467, study PRJNA574797) | sludge metagenome | isolation source: wastewater treatment of Control | place: China:Beijing | collected 2019-05-17
CCCTTACGATGGTATTTATGGTCCCCCCTAGATTCGTTCTCGTGAAGATTAACTCCGGGTTCTTCGAACCCAAGATAGTACCGTCGAAGTTGGATTTATAGGAGACATAGGGATCCACGTTTGCCCAACCATCGGGATAGGCCTTGTCGGAATACTCGGGATGATAGGGTGGCCGCTCGTAGGGCCTGGCATCGGCCATGGGAGACGTGATGTACAATTCGTACCTGTCCATGTCGATAAGTTCCTTGGCTGCCGCGGCCGCCCTCGCCCACTTGGTCTCATCGTATTCCTGCGAAACCAGCTGCGTGCCATCCAGGTTCCTCACATTAAAAAGATCCTTGTTTCCATTGAATAGCGGGCTGGCCGCGAAGAGCAGCACCCTTGCCCTCAATGCCAGCGCGGCCCCTTTTGTTGGGCGCCCCAGGTTGTTCACTGTCCGGGTGGAAGGCAAGTTCACCGCCGCCAGTTCGAGCTCCTCGTTGATAAAGTCCACGATCTCGTCGAAATGGGTACGAGGCAATGAAAGCTCTTCGTACGAGAGGTTCACGTTCAAGCCCTCTACCGGGATAAAGGGCACGGGGCCGTAACGCCGGATCAATGTCCAGTACGCGTACGCGCGGGCAAAGCGTGCCTGTGCCTTGTAATCGGATATCTCCGAGAGGGTCATGTCGCGGCATTTATCCACGTTTACAATAAACGTGGAGGCCTTGCGAACCGTCTCGTACAAGCGCCCCAGCTTGTCCTGCCCCTCACTGTTGGACGCGCTGTAGTTGCAGTTTTGAAGCGCCTTTATGCGGTCGTGGCGTTTGATCAAGTCATCACTGGCATACTTGAAATCGTTCTCCATCTCACCTACATCGCTCCCCACGTGCTGATACAGGTTAGAAAGCCAGCCATCCACGTATTGCCTTTTCGCGAACGCGGAATCCAACGACAGCTGGTCATAGAAATACTCGTCCACGTCGATATACCCGGCACAGGAGAAAAGGGATCCTCCCGCGAAGACCAGTAGGAAAATTCCTAACGAGTTATATATTATTTTTTTCATCGCTTTCATTTTAGAAGTTTAGTTGCAGGTAAAGGGAATAGTTCTTCGTGATGGGATAATTGGAACCGCTTGATTGGCCGCTCTCCGGGTCCCACCATTTAAACGGGCTCCAGGTGAACAGGTTTTGCCCGATAAAGCCGATCCGTAGCGAGCTCACGTGGAATTGCCGCAAGACGCTTTGGGGCACGGTATAAGAAAACTCCACGTTCTTCAACCGCACGTAGCGTCCATTTTTCAACCAGAAGGTACTATTCCGGTTATTATTCTCGTTATTGCCGTACGTGAGCCGGGGCCAGTCCGCGGTATGGTCCTCGGTCGCGATATTGCCCGATACTTCGCGGGAGATCCATCGCTTGCCGTCGGCCATCAATTGCAGGATATTTCCCTGTGATGAGTTAGCAAAAGGGAAAACACCGGGTCCGTTCACGAAAAAATCCCGTTTTCCGGCACCTTGGAACAACACACTGAGGTCGAAGTTATTCCAGTTCACGCTCACGCCCATTCCATACTGTAGCCCGGGGACCGTGCGGTATCCCAACGGCACGATGTCGTCATCATTGATCACGCCATCCCCGTTCACGTCCTTGTACTTGATATCGCCGGGCAAAACATCCCTTCCGCCAAAATCTTGGCGAGGGCTGCTCGCGATATCCGCTTCATCCTTGAACAGGCCCAACGCAATAAGGCCCCGGGTCTGGTCCTGGCGAAATCCTTTCTCCATCTTGTACCACAACTCGTTAGCCGCCTCATCCTTATCCAGCACCTCGCTGTTCTGGTAGGTAATATTACCTCTTAGGGTAAAATTAACTTTATCAATCTTCTCCGAAAAAGCAATGTTCCCGTCAAAACCATTCGACTGCATCTTGCCCACGTTGGCCATCGGCACTTGGTCTTGCAGCCCGGTGGTCAAGGGCATGTAATTACGTTGCATGAAAATATCGTTCCTTTTGTCTTTAAAAATATCGAAAGCACCGGTGATCTTGTTATCCCAGAACGTGAAATCGAATCCCAGGTCATATTTCTTGGCCACCTCCCATGTCAAGTAGGGCGTACCCAAGCGGGTAATACGGTAGCCGGGGATCGAGTTGCTGCCAAACTCCCCGAAAGTATACCGCCCGCTTTCCGATTCCGTGATCAGGGTGACGTAGGGGAACCTTTGTCCGGCAATCTCGTCATTCCCCACTTCACCATACGAACCGCGCACTTTGAAGTAATTAAGCCATGGCGCCAGCTCCTTTACAAACGGTTCCTCCGAGATGACCCACCCGGCAGAAAACGCGGGAAAGAAACCGAATTGTTTCCCTTTTTCGAAGTTCTCGGAACCGGTATATCCCCAGTTGAACTCGGCAAGGTACCGGTCAAACAACGAGTAGGTGAAACGACCGGAGTAAGCGAGGTTCTTCTTCGGGATAGAGGCAATTATATCTTCCCCCAGGTTCGTGTTCATCACCTCCTGCAAGTAGGCCATCGCGAACACCCCCACCCGATGGTTCTCCAGCAGCAACCTTGAATAATCGAGTTGCGCCTGCAAGTAGTACCTCTTGTTGCCCTCGGTCGCGGAAGTCTGTGTCATCAGCTCTTCATTGTTTATCCTTCGCAAGATGAGCGACCCGTCTTGATCCCTGTAATTCTGGGCAACCCATATCTCGGGCAATTTACTCCGGATAATGGTGTTCCTGTTATCCGTGTCAAACGCGAAAACACCGTAGAAGTTAAGCCCGGGTGTAATGAAATTCAAGTTCTGCTCCACCCCGATATTCGTTTCCATTTTGTTTTGCCATATCCGACGGTATCCTGTTTGTGTCATCAATACTTCGGGGGTTCTGGCCGGCCATTCCCCGCTGGAATACCTGCGCGGGAATGTCAATGGCGTGTAGTTCGCGAACGACCCCCAGATATCGGTGCTTTGACTTCCCGGGGCATTCCGGTTCACCAACCAACCGCCGATACCCACCTTCACCACCGTGGTGTTCGTGAGGTTCAGGTTGATATTCGTCCGGTAATTAAACCGCTCGTACGTGGTATTGGTATTGTATTTATTCTCCCTGCTGCTGGATTTATAGATACCGTCTTCATTGTAATACCCCAGGGAAACGTAATAGGTCACGAAGTCCCCTCCTCCACTGATGTTCATGTTCGCGCTCACGTTGGGTGCCTGGCTCTTGAGAAGCAGGTCGCGCCAGTTCACGTTCGGGTACAGGTCCGGATCGAGGCCGTTTTCAATTATCCTCATTTCCGCCTCGCTGTATAGCGGACTTTGATACCGCCCGGTCAGGGCTTCATTGGCCATGGTCGCGTACGTGTACACGTCCGTGTATTCCGGGTATTTCGTCAACCGGTTAATGCCAAACGTGTATTTCGTGTTGATCTTCACTTTCCCTTTCTCCCCCTTCTTGGTCGTGACGAGAATCACGCCATTGGCACCCCGCTGCCCGTAAATGGCTGTCGCCGACGCGTCCTTTAATACCGAGAAGGTCTCGATGTCTTCCACGGGAATTTCATTGAAGCTTCGTTCAATCCCGTCCACCAGCACGAGTGCTCCCGACTTCGCGCCAAACGTGCTGACGCCCCGGATCCAGAACTCCGAAACATTCTCCCCCGGCTCCCCGGATGTTTGCACGGCGATGATACCCGGAACCACCCCCGCGAGGGAGTTTGTCAGGTTCGGCGTGGGTGTATTGAGTTGGCTTACATCTACTGTGGTAAAAGCCCCGGTCACGGTTTGCTTCTTTTGCGCTCCGGCCGCGGTAATCACCACCTCTTCAATCTCTTGTGTTGATTCATCCAGTATAACCTGGAGGTTATCCCGGTCTTGAATCTTGAGCACGGGCAATTCCAATGGGTCAAACCCGATATAGCTAAACACCAGGATATCTGTTTCCCTGCATCGAAAGGAAAAGGAGCCGTCTACACCGGTGGTTGTACCTAATCCCGGTTGATTTTGAGCGATGATGGTTGCTCCAATCAACGGTTCCCCGTACCGATCCCTCACCACGCCGTTTACCAGTATGCGATCATCCGTTTTTTGTTGTCCGAATGCATGAAAACTCACGAGCAGCAACAAAAGAGAAAAAAATCGAATGCTTTTCATATTATATTTTTGTATTTTTTATTGTTATTCCACTACGACCCGCCGGATGGTATGGGTATCACGATCTGTCAGGTAAATAGCACCGTCGCTCAGCAGCGTGACGGCTTCGGGTTGACGGAAGCGGGCAAAGTCAGGCCCCCCGTCTTTATATCCTCCTTCATTCGGCATCCCGGCATGAAGAGACACTTCGCCTTCCGGGGTTACCCGGCGAATCACGTGCGTGTTTTTATCCGGAACGTACATGATGCCGTCCGAGTCGATAACCGGGGCCCCGGGATTATTAAAGCGGGCCACTCCCGCGATCCCGTTCACGTAGCCCGACTCGTCCCAGGCACCCACCCAGAGTTCAGGCGTGGACAACGCGCGAGTTTGGCTGTCGTACGTGGATTTGTAGATGCAATGCCGATTCCTCACCACGTAGTAAAGCGTGTTTCCATCGGGACTGAATACCATGCGAAGTTCGGTGTTGGCCGCGTCGTTAATACGGAATATCCGTTCATACGCGTACCTGTCCCTCCCGTCACCGGTATACTTGTATATGTACCCGTCGGACTGGCTGTTGAAATAGACCTCGCCACTGACCGGGTGAACGGCCACCGAGGTTGTCTCCGCTACTTCAAATTCCACCAGTGTTTTCATGTTCACGAATCCCCCGTCGCGGGTGCAATACATCACGGCGCTGTTCGTTCGTTGGCCGCTGGGATTCGAGTTTCTTGACCAATGCGCGATATACAATGTATCTTGGGCAGGGTTAAAAGCCAGCCCGATCGGACTCCGGAACGGACCCGTGTTATTCTCGTATAGCGTCTCCACCATGCCGTCCTGGATACGTCTCAGCGCGCCATCCTTATTTTCACCGCGCCCCTCCTCCAGGAAAAAGATCACGTCATCCCTATCGTGGGTAATAAACCACGGGCGTCTCGTGCGGCCGTCCGCCAGGCTTCCGTCAACACGTTGGCTTACAATGTCCCTCCCGGTAAAAGTCGTCACGTTCCGGGTATATTTATACTTGAAGATATTTTCAAAGGTATACTCCTTCATGTTCGCGTCTTTTCCGACGTATACCTTCACTAATCCGGTATCGGCCCTAACGGGCACGGTTGCATAAATCACATCATCATCCACGCCAATGATGGGAGCCTTTTTCTCGTTCACGGTAACCTTGAGGTAACTGGTGTCCGTTCCAAAGTTGGTTCCTTTTATGATCATCTGCGTGCTCACGCCGCCACTGTCCGGGAAATAGTATTCTATTCCCGAAGGCCTCCCCATATCCGGGGGGGTAACCTGCTGCTTTTCGGGTTTTATCTCGTTGCTTTCGCAGGACACGAGAACACCGAGAGACAAAACCATAAAAAAAGACAATTTTAGCTTCTTTTTTCGTTTCATAGTTTCTAAATTAGTAATTCAATGGATTAATATTTATCGCCCATCACGTCGCGATTTTTTCATTAAACGTCAAATAAACAAGAAGTAATAAGAGACAAAATCAACTGCTTACATAATGCCTGATAATTGAAATAAAGGAATAATCAACTCGAATCCCATTGCATTCATAGCGGCAAAATTAGAGGCTAGCGATACTCGGCCAAAAAAAACAGCCTTGATTTTTATTATAAATTGATTGTTTTTTATTAATTTTGCAATCAAACCGATACTTTAAACTATTATGGTGATGAAAACTGAACCGACTGAAAAATTAAAGAAAAGGCATCTCGGCCGGAACGTGCGTAGGATACGAAGATACCTTGGCGTTAAGCAGGGAGCTTTGGCTGCTGACCTCGGGATTAGCCAACCAGAGATATCAAAGATTGAACGTCAGGATGAGATTGAAGAAGAGTTATTAGCACGCATCGGCGGTATATTGGGTATACCCGAGGGAGTAATCAGAAACTTTGACGAAGCGAAAGCAATTAATAACATTAACAATATCACCGAAAACCCCCAAGAATCTATCCCTACTAACCCACTCGAAAACGATGCTCCGTCGGTCACTCAACAATTCACTCTCGTCAAGAAAATCATCGAGTTGTACGGGCGTTTATTGCAAAGTGAAAGAGAAAAGATAGAGTTGCTGAACAATCAATGATTCTTATTACCTTTGCCTAAACATTAAAATACGGGAAACATGGAAAAAACAGACAACATGGGTACGATTCATCTCGGGAGGAAAATCGAACGGGTCCGCCACCTGAGGGGAATGTCCCAAGCTGAGTTGGGGAATCTCCTAGGGATAACAAAACAGGCCGTTTCAAAAATGGAACAGACCGAGAATTTTGACGACGGGCGCCTCGAAGAAATCGCTTCGGCATTAGGAGTAACCGTAGAGGGATTAAAAAAATACAATGAAGAGGCGGTACTATACAATATGCATAATACTTACGAGAACTGCCATGCTACCACAAGTGCTAATACTATTCATACTGTTAACAATTTCCCGGTAGATAAGATTATCGAGCTATTTGAAAACCTCTTGGAAAAGGAACGGGAGAAATTTGAAACTTTAAAAAAAACGGAAGAGTAGAAGCCCGTGATTTTTTAAAAACGGTAAATGAGCACTATATCCCCAAAAAAGTTACCGAAGAATTTATCTCCTCGAAGAACGACGAAATCGACTGGTTAAAGAAAGAGGTCGAGTACTTGAAGCAAAAGATTGACATGTTGCTGAAAATCATCTGGAAGATTACCTGATGCGACCAAACAGTTTTGGAACTCGAAAGAAGAGGAATTCATGGCATACCAGCTTCACAGCTTACAATCACCCGTGCTGAAAAAAGGCCGCCTCAAAATGAAGCGACCTCTCCCCTTTGCATCAATGAAACTAAATGACAGCAGTTTCCGTCAAATAGAGTTCATTGCACTCTATCCTCAATAATATAAGCCGAGAAAAAACTCCGCTATGGCCATCGAGTTTGAAGCCTCCGTCCATTCATCAAACCTCAACATGAAGAAACGGTAATTGCTTTCGGGTATCGCCACATTTCCCGTTACCCTGCCCGGGTGGTTGGGGTCTGAACTATTGGAAGCTAAATTACTCCCCGGCAAGTCAATATTTTCCTGTATGGTGGACCACTTGCTCGCGTCAACTATACAATCAGGATCATTGCTGCCAAAAAAGCTCACCTTTTGAGGTTTCAAGTTCCCATTGCTTTGCCCGCCCCGATAGACCATTCTAAAATAGTTGAATGACGACTCTTCTCCAAGATCGATGATGAAATAGAGATCATTGCCGTCACTCGAGACACCGCCAAAGCTGTGAGTGACCCCGATTTTATCGCGATTATCCAAGTACGTTGTACCATACCCTTTCACCATCGAAAGGTATGTGCTTTCATCACCATCGAAGTGTGCCCAAGGAGATAGACGCGCGTCAGTACCTGACGCGGCATAGAATAACGGATGGGAAAGATACGCTGATTTATTCTTCTCGTTTACTTGAGCTTCGCTGTTATTATCAAGGGGTGTTCCATCAGAAATTCGTGTTTCAGGCGCGGCGTACCAGCTGCTTCTGTCCAGATCGATATATCGGACGGTCGAAAATTCAATTCCTTCAGAAGGCACGGTGACATCTTCAAATGTATACAGCGCTCTATAAGTGACAGCCATACCGTCATAGTCCTGCAACGTGATTGTATTTGTGGTAGTTACCTGTGACCTCGGTTCTCCCGATATTCTATCCGTCCAGAGAAACTCGTATCCAGCCCAGAATCCATCATTTAACCGGGGCAGCATGAAAGTAGTGCTCTCCTTGTCAAATTCCACCTCGTCAGCAACAGGAACTTCCATGTAATATTCCCAAGAAGAATAGAACAAGTCTTCGCTACCCGGTTCGGGCAAGTAAACAGAACGATACCGGAACGAGTGTGCGGTAAAGTCTTCCAAGTAACCGGTAGTCTGCGCGGAATCAATGAGCAGGGTCTGGGGGAATCTTTCTTCGGGTCTCCACTCGAACTCGGTTCCCAGTAAACGCTGATCAATATTTTCATCGTACGTGATCCTGTAATTGCCCTCCTCTCTTCCTTGAGACGCGATGAGCCGATTTTGTAATAACGACTCCCATATTATACCGTATGATGTTCCAGTAATGGCTACCGGTATGGATCTATTGCCTTTATCATCCAGTATTGAAAGTTCAAATATGTACGATGCTTCCACGAGATCATCTATATACACGTTCGTCACTTCAGATGGATTAACAGGTGCGATAAGTTGTTCCTGCTTATTAAACCAGTATATTTCAACCTTTGATGCGCGGGGATCGTCCAGTTCCGGAATTACGATACGTACGCGGTTGCGCCCCCCGACTGCTTCTACCTCAGTTTCATCCAGTTTGGTCAGGTAAGTGATAGGGCCATCCTTGATGAAGTCGCTATACTTGTAATCCATGGGAGTACATGAAGCCAGTAAAAAGAGGAGCGAAACGATAAAAAAAGAGATTTTATTTTTCATTATGATTTCCTATTTTGGTTAGTTTAATTTGCCCCGAAAAAGCTTATTTCCCCAATTTGAGCCGAACCGGCATGGACGCTTGTGGCAAACGATTTAATTATCTGTACCCGTACGTAGCGTACCGGTTGGTCGATCGCGTTCAGTGTCATCTCGTGCCCGTTCGCGATTATCTCGTTGTCTTCAGCCGTACGGTCGTTAGTACCCGGGTAGGGATCAAACGAGCCATCGGCCTTGGAAAGATAAAAGAGGCCCAAGTCAATCCAAGCGTCCGCGTCGTAAATATCATCTGTCAATTCACCCGGGTTATCTCCGTTGTAGCTCGCGCCGTAAACCCGTATAATTTGAGGATGTCCTCCGCGGAACTGGTTTGCGGCATCGCTACGAGGCCATAAGAGAAAGCGGCTAAGGTTATATTTGTCTCCGAGGTCAATCGTGAAATGATGCGGGAAAGGGGCGAGCGGTTTCGTATGATAGCATTGTGAACTATTACCTGCCTCGCCGTCATAAAGCCTGTCGAATGACACGTTGGAACCGGACCACGAGTGCATTTTATGTCCCCAAAAATTGGAGGGCAAGACATAACCGGTTTGATCCGGAACAAACGAACCATCTCCCGACAAGTTACACAGTGCCACTTCTCTAAAAAGATTCTTCGGCAACTCCATCTCGAACCATGGAGCACAAACCACGTCTTTTGGTGGTGACCAGTGCCCCCACCTGTCCCTTATTTGAACCCTGAAATTCTGGTCGATATTGGGTTCATGTTCCCGGTTAAAATATTCCACGCTCGGGTTTACTGAATAATGGGTGCCTACCTCAATCCACTCATTCGTTGTCAAATCCTGTTTAAACGTGCGAAATGCAAGTTTTGCCCCGGTTTCATTTTCCGTTGTCACACGAATCCCCATGAAAGTAGGCGTTATTTGCAGGTTGTCATACGCTACCATGTAGGGGGGACGTGTGGGATTCACGGCCACCTCAACCGGTTCGGAAAACGCCTGACCGTGACTCACCGAATAGAGTTTAACTTTATAACTTCCCTCTTCACCAAATCCATCCACCAACAACGAGTCGGTATAAAAGGATGCCGTTTGATTGTATTCGACTCCATCATCCGTGATCCAAACGGCTTTCACGTACTGGAGATTCGCGTCATTCGGGCGGTCATAGTATATAATCGAAGCGCCATTTATATTAACCACCTCGGTAACCTTGACTTGTTGAGGCACTTCAGTACTTCCCATGGGGTTATTCAACTGATCAACCCCGCAGGCATACATGAAAACCAAGGCTATAAAAGATGCTATTTTAATCGGTTTCATTGTCTGAAAATTTAAGTTATTACCAACCATAATTTTGAAGTGTGTTTTTGTTCCGTAATATTTCTTCGTCCGATATGGGCCAGAAATAGTCCCTTGGGGTAAAATTCCGGGTGTACACCCAAGTCTCCCTGTAAAAAAGCGCAGGATCGGCGGCATCAAGGTTCCAACCTGTAATTGGTTTATTATATTCGTCCATAGCCATTTTCCAGCGCCTAAGATCCCAAAAACGATGCCCTTCAAACACGAACTCGATCAACTTCTCCTGCCTCACGATGTCCCTCAACCCATTTTGTCTTTGATGCTTGGTGGGATCGGTTGAATAATTGGTCCAAGATTCCTCCACGCCTTTTAATCCGGCCCTATCGCGCACCAGGTCGATATAATGGATGGCTTCATTCCTTGCTTCCGACGTGTTATATGCTTCGTTCAGCGATTCGGCATACATCAGGTAGAGTTCGGGCAGGCGGAAAACAGGAAAAGGATAACGGGTGTATGTAACCGTGGTGCTACCCGAGCAAACCGTGAGCCAATGCAGTACTTTCTTTGGCCACATCCCGGTCACATTCCACGAATGGGAGATCTGGTTCTGCGTGTATTCGCCGGAACGCACGTGAGGCGCCTGTCCTGTTTCACTATGATTACCATGCCCGAACCATATCCCGCGGTCGAAACCTATACTGGCGTAGAGCCTGGGTTCCCGGTCAAAAAACATGCCGGCCGTGGCCTCCCCCACCTGCAGGTAATAGAGCTGGTCTGTCCCGGCTATCTTTGGAGTAAACCGGCTGTTATAATCCCATGTCTTGTCTTCCCTGACAGGCACTCCATTCTTCGTATAAAACTGGTCGACGATCTTTAAGGGAACTGCAAAATTATTCCTGTTCGTGGTCTGCGAGTTTGCCTGCGTGGCATTGAAGTCACGGGGATAGGCCTGAAGTTGGTATGCCTGGGGCCAACTACGTGAATCGGCCCATATGACGTCATCGTTCCAGCGTTCAACCAACGATCCCCTGATGCTCAGTTTAAGGCGGGTTTGCTCAGATATATTACCAAACTGGGTTCCCGTGTACCGGTACAATTCGTTTTGCCCGATCTCCGCGAAAAAACCGATCGCTTCCTTGCATGCATCTGCCGCTTGTATCCATAAGGCGGTTTTTTCCTCTTCCGTTTTATTGGGATTGAATATTTCGATCCCCCTCCGGTCCGTCAATCCCGCGTAGTCGGTGTTGCCATTGAACAGGGGGCTGGCGAACGTCACCAGCATTTTAGCCTTCATCATCAATGCAACCCCTTTGGTTATCCGCCCTAATTCGGTTGCCTGGTCATGGACCGTTATCATCAAATGGTTCCTACCAAGGACATCATCCATTTTATTGACGCAATATTCCACGCATTCATCCATCGTGTTACGGAATACATGGGTTACCTCGGTATCGTCCTGCACACTTAAATTCACATCTTTTATGGGGATGGGACCATACATACGTACGAGATAAAAATGCAACCACGCTTTGATTACTTCCACCTCTGCTACCCAGCGGTTGCGTTCTTCCACCGTGATATCGGGTACCCTGTCGATGTTGGCAAGGAAAATATTACAGTCACTGATCCCGCGGTAAAGGTTTCTCCCCCCGTTAATCCCTCTCCAAAAATCGAAAAGCGGGCTGTTGGAACGCTGGGCCCCCAGTGCAAGGTTTTTAGCGTTATTCGCGTCTCCATACTGGGTGGCCAGCCAGATTTCATCCCCTCCCAATAAAGCCGGATCATCGTTGTATGAACCACTCATAGGCAGGTAGGAATAACACATGAAGAAAAACTTTTCGGCCTGCGAGCGCATCGAAAAAGCATTATCCTCGATGGTCGCGATCATATCCGGCACTACATCCAAGTAGTTATTGCATGCCGTGATTATACTAAAAAATAAAATGACAACGGTATATCTTAAATTTTTCATCGCTCTTCTATTTTAAAATGATAAATTCACACCCACGTTAAACGTACGTTGAATGGGATAACCCAACCCATTGCCTGCCATTTCCACGTCCCACAGCTTAAACTTGCTGATGGAAAACACGTTGGAACTGGATAGATAAATACGTAGGCTGCTCATCTTTGCTTTGGAGACAAAGCTTTCCGGAAGGCTGTATCCCAGTTCCAGCGATTTCAGACGTAGAAATGCGCCGTCGCGCATGAACCAAGTATTGCGGTGATTATTATGGTTTACTTGGTCAAGCGCGGTCGCCAACCGAGGCCACGTGGCATAAGGGTCCCGGTTGGCTTCACTCCAGTAGCTATCCGCGATAAACTGCATAAGGGCGTTATTTCCTTCCGGGGTTCCGGGTGTATTATTGGTGCCCGTCGTGTTGAAAAAGGGAGAAGTAGTATTGTAATTAATCCAAAATGATCTACGGTGCACCCCATTGAAGAAGAAGGAAAAATCGAAAGATTTATAACCGATCGACGCGCCAAAGCCATATTGTATCTCCGGTGTAGTGGGATACCCGATGGGAGCCATATCACGGTCGTTAATTATTCCATCGCCATTCAGATCCCGGTACTTGATGTCGCCCGCCATTACCTGGGTACTGCCGAACTGAGTAGGCGAGTTAGCCACGTCCGCCTCGTCGATAAACAGCCTTTCTGCTATGTACCCGTATTGCTGGGTCGTGGGGTTCCCGATACGCAGTTTCCACCATTCCGTGTCATAGTCATAATCCTCGTACTTGGTATATTCGCTCACCGCGTAGGTGAAGTTCACGCGCGACTGTATCCAGAACGAATTTCCTCCTATATGGTTATGGGTTATGGAAAAGTCGGTTCCACTCCCTTTCGCTTCTCCCAAGTTCGCGTTCGGATTAACCCACAAGCCCATCGAGTAAGGGATGGTGCGTCGTTCCTGCAATATGCTCTTGCGGTTCTCGGTAAAATACTCCCAGATAATATTAAAGTCGTCAAAAAGCGTCAACTCCATGGCAAGGTTTGTCTTGTGCGATACCTCCCAAGAAATCTCGGGGTCCGCGTACCTTCGTATGGTCATCCCGGGACGGCTATAGCCATTGAGCTCGTAACCGAACGTGTACCCGCTCCCCCCGGTCAAGCTGACATCCGATAAATACAGGAACCGTTGATCGCTGATATTGTCGTTACCCGCCAACCCGTAAGAGCCGCGCAGCTTCATTTGGGTGATCACCTTCTTCATTGGATTAAAGAACTCCTCGTTCGACACCATCCAGCCCGCGCTAATGGAAGGGAAAAAACCCCAACGATGCTGTTTGGAAAAACGTTCGGAGCCGTTATACCCGAAGTTCGCTTCTACAAAATACTTGCTCATGTAAGCATACGAAGCCCTTCCGGCGAGACCCACGTTTCGATAGGGAAGCGACCCCAGTACCGTGAAAACATCATCGTTTGTTGCCGGAACGGTTCTGTTGCGCATCGTGAATACCAGCTGTGCACTGATATCGTGCAAGTCATCGACGTTCTTGCTGTAAGCGGCAGATGATTCAAAGTAAGTTGTATTCACTACCGAAGGCATTTCAACAAAAGATTGCAAGCTCTCCCCGCTGGCATCCGGGTTGATAATATCTACCTTGTAATCCCCGGTCAAGTAATTGTGTTCTGCCAGTTTATAATAGTAGGGAGAGTACGACCGCGAGATCGCGCTAAGTGCTTCGCGTTTAGTGTTAAACAAGGCCCTCACGTTTAGCCCGTCGACAAGAAACCCCATATCCTGTTTTAACTCGATTTGCGCCCCCATGATAGACTTGTTATACTCCCGGTAACCCCGCACCATTTGCGCGTAAGGATTCAGGTATTGCCCATCCTCGGCATTTCCAAAGAGCGTGTGCGTAACATACTTATGATCCTCGTCAATGGGGTAGTAGGCGGGGAATAAGACCGGGTTACTCTTCATAATCAGGCCATACATCGACGAACCGCTGTTAAGTGGCCCGGTATAGTCTTCAAACGTTCCATCAAGGCTTACCTTTAGCTCGGTGGTCTTGGAAAGGTCGATATTCACGTTCGAACGCAACGTGTATATATCCAAGTTGATGTTATTATTGAAGTTATTGCGGGGATCCACCTTCAAGATACCTCCATCTTTCGTGTAGGCCGCGGCTACATAATAACGGGCTATATTGCCCCCTCCGCGTATATTCAGGTTTACCCGTTGACTCGTGGAGTAATCCCTCATCAATTCCGATTGCCAGTCAGTTACCGGGTACAAAAGAGGAAACAACCCCCGCTCGGTATTCTCTATTTTGTCGTCCGAATACAGAAGCGGAGCTCTTGGGTCACGGGTAATAAATGCCTCGTTATGCATCTTCATATAAGTGATGGGATCGGCCAGTTGAATCTTTTGGGTAGGTTGCGAAATATTATTTTCAATCCTGATATTCAACTGTGCACGCCCTACCCTCCCCTCTTTGGTTTTTATCAGGATCACGCCATTGGCTCCCCTTGCCCCGTAAAGAGCCGTTGCTGCCGCGTCTTTCATGATAGAAAAACTCTCGATATCATCGGGTTGAATACGCGCTAACTCCGTTTTTGATATTTCAATGTTATCCACGAGAATAAGGGGATCCACGTTGTAACCGAAAGTAGTAACCCCTCGAATAAAAAAGTCCGCGTTATCCGCGCCCGGTTCACCGGAAGTCTGGTAAGAGATCATCCCGGCAATTTGCCCCGCGAACGAAGTCGTGAGGTTGCTCGTTGGCATTTTCAAGTCGGAAGGCGAAACCGTCGTGATCGACGCGACCACGCTCTCCTTTTTCTGGGTACCGAAAGCAACCACGGTCACTTCATCCAGCATACTGGTTTCCTCCAACATGATCGCGTTGATAACCGGTTTGCCTGCCTCCACCGTGAACTCCTGCGGGACAAACCCCAAGAAGCTGAAACGAAGGGTGCTTCCTACCTTCACGTTACCCAACTCGTAGTCGCCATCGATATCCGTTGACGTACCGGTTGTAGTTCCAACGACCAAGATGGTAACCCCGGGCAAGGCATTCCCATCCGCGTCCAGTACCTTTCCTCTCACCGTTAATTGTTGCGCGACTAACGAGAGAGAAAAGATACACGAAAAAAATAGCATGATTGTTTTTCTCATTTCTATTGATTTTATAATTAAAAGAAGTTTTTTTCATCTTGAATACCCCATCGATCCAACTCAAAGCATGTTTTACATTTCTTGCATCGCACGTATTGTGCACGTGCACAGCACGGGAAATACGGAGATCTCGGGTGAACATCATTCATGGTTTGAATAATATATTCGTGCGGCCTATATGTATGGTTTATCTCTTCGGTAATTTAATTACTTCGCTTCCTGCAAGCAGGAAAGCGCCTGTCCCGTAAACTTCCCAACTGTCCGGTGAAAAGTTTTTCTGCGGGTCCGCACCTATGGGCTGTACCCACCCTACCCTGCCTTCTTCACTCAAGCAGTCGGCTAACCCCGTCCAAGCTTTCCGGACCGCGGGCAGGTAAGTCTTCTTGTCAAGCAGGTTGTTATTAATCCCCCAGGCAAGGGCATAGCAAAAGAAGCCTGAGCCGCTGACTTCGCCCCCGGGATAAGCCCCTGGATCAAGCAGGCTGGCCCTCCACAGGCCATCTTCTTGCTGAAGCCCCACGACCCTCTCTGCCATATCTTTGTATAATCCTTCGTAGAAAGATCGTTCCGGGTAATCGGCCGGCAACTCCATGAGAATACGCGCCAATCCGCCCATTACCCACCCGTTGCCCCGTGACCAAAAGATTCGCTCGCCGTTCGCTTCATAGCGGTCGTTGCTATCGTTCTTTATCACGTAGTTGAGGTCACGCGCAAAGAGTTTTTCTTCTTCGTTATACAACAGATCGTAGCACTCTTTAAAGTATTTATCGTTCACGGCGAAGTAAGAAGGATCATCCAGCGTGACCCCCAACTTGACCAACACGGGCGGCCCCATGAAGAGCGCGTCGCACCACCACCATTTAATAACGTCAACGTTTCCCCTGGAAGGGTAAGGTCGTTCAATAAAAAGGCCGATGGTATCCATTGTCGGGCGAATCATCTCTTCTCTTTTTTCTATTCGATACAGGTCAATATAAGTTTGGCATATAGCCACGTCATCGGCATGATAAAAACGCCTGAAAGGCTCCCATTGATTGGTATTTCCCATTCGCAGCAGCGCGTCATAGATATGATCTGACTTGGTGGTTTCCCACGCGGCGAACACGCCCGCGTAAAAAGCCCCGTTCGTCCAATCTTTCAGGTTATGTTTAGGGTTCTTCAACTGCCAATCTACAGCCTTCACCATCATCGATTTAATATTTGATTCTTCAAATTCCGGTTCGTTTGAATGCGCGGAGCACGCGCTGATCACGATCAGTAATTGCAGTAAAGTGAAGAATCTCACGAAAGACAGGGGTTGTAGTCGGCATCGTGTACATGCATCCGGAGAGACAGGCGATAACGCCAGGTGACGTTGCTGATAATTAGTTTCATTTTTTAGCATCACGGAGAATATGTTATCTATTATATTACATGCCACCAGCGAATTTGATCGGTTATCAACCTCAAATGCCGATTGGCGTTTATTTAAAATTAAACGGTATTTTTCCGGCAGAAGCCGGCTGAGAGAGAAATGAGTTTACAGGTATGACCGAAACTCCGGTACGGTTAACAAACAATCGTGCGGGCAATGAAAAGAATAAGACGGTCAATAGCCAGACTTCTGAAATCTTATTCGATATAACTCTAATGTATATATGGGGATATAAAAAAGAGGCGCGGACGATTGTCGTTATTCCTATCATCAGGCTCCGCAAGGGCCTATCCAAGAGAATAATACAATGTCCACGCCCTTATTGCTAAGGGCGCTTCCATTCTTTGATCTCTTGGTTTGAATTTTGCGGATTCGATGACAAGATCAAAAAAGCGCTATATTACTTCGTACCGTAGTTTTACGGCACAAAGATAATAATTCATTTTAAATTCTGTTATGGACTCATAGTTCAATTTTTAACAACACTGGTTTTATTTAATATTCACGTAATACGAAAGTCTTTTTCTATCAGGTTTAACTACACGATCAATTAGTCAGCCTATTACAAATCACACCAAAAACGAAGGACAAACAATTAATCTTAAAAAAATGACACAACGACAAAGAAAAAAAGATTTTCCGGGAATCGTGGAACAAAACTGAAGCATAATTATGCAATTTCCCGATATAATTATGCATATGTCGTCAAAAGTCACTATTTTTGCCCTATAACACAGAAAACAAGTTCAAGAATGGAAACAAAAGAACAGACTCTAAAAAACACACATCACGGGCACGCCGTAAAGCGTATTCGTCACACCTTAGGAATCAAGCAGGAGGTCTTGGCTGATATGATGGGAACTACTCAAGCACGAATCTCCAACAGCGAACAGAAAAAAGTGCTGGAAGATGAGATGATTGATAAATTTGCCAAAGCATTAAACGTAGCTCCGGAGTTCATCAAAGAATTGGAAGAAGACCCGGTAACTGTGATAATAGAAAATAACAGACTTGACAATAATTCAGGCTCTGCCTATAATTATATTGCAGGGGATAGCATTATCAATAACCCGATAGATAAGATTGCGGAACTTTTCGAGAGATTACTGGAAAAAGAACAGGAAAAAATCGCACTATTGGAAAAGTTACTGAAGAATCAGAAATAAGATCTCGAGAGAATCCGCTATCGCTATTGTCACACTCAATTTACCGTATCTTCAAGAAACGACATGGACACAACAAATACTCTCATTGGTTTTTTACTCCGGTCTCCTGATAGGTTCGTCCATACTGTAAAAACTTCGCCCCTTTACCTTATAATGAAACATTCGTAAATGCAAAAAACACACGTACACATAATGAACTGATAATAATTATTTTATACAGATATGGGAGTTTTCATAAAACTGGTTTACGAATGTTACAAGTTTCGTGTTCACGAATGTTGTATATTTAGCTCGTTAAGCAGACGTTATGCCTAACCTTAAAAACCGACAACAAAGACAATTATGCAAGTAGATAAAGAAGCATTTGAATATGCAATCGCAAAAATTGATGACGGGAATATTTTTGAAATTTTCGGTAACGACTTTTTGTCAGCAGTTCTTGGATATTCTTTTATTCCTGTTGGTCGGACAAAAGACAAAGGCGTTGACGGATTTCAGCACATATTTTCTAGAAATGATAGTCAAAAACATGTTTTTCAGCTATCAACTGAATTAGACCATGTTGGAAAAATTTACAACACAATTAAAAAATTACAAAAAAATGTAATTGAATTTGACAGGCTTGTTTACGTAACAAATAGAAAAATAAATAATGCTGAAAGTTTAGTAGATGAAGTTTTTGACAAAACAAAAATCCCTCTTACAATTTATGACATTAGATGGTTTTCCGCAAATTGTAACCAAAGTGAACAGACCATTAAAGCCTATCAGGTTTTCGTAAATGCATATCTTCACGAATATTCAAAACCAGGAAAGTATCATACAGTCGCCGACTTAGATTCAGATTCTAGACTTTTTGTATTTCTTGGACAACAATTTGACAGCAATAGAGATGATTTAAAACTTGACGACCTACTAGCGGACACTCTTATTCTATATGCGTTGGAAGGCACCGACCCTCATAAACACAATTTGAAGTCAGAAGAACAAATCAAAGAATCAATCAAAAAATATTTAAAATTTGACCCTCAACTACTAGACAGCAAAATATCAGAGAGACTTGTTGCATTGACAACAAAGCCCAGAAAGATTAAATTCCACACGAAGGAACAAGGCTATTGCTTACCGTATGAAACAAGATTAGAAATTGGCGACAGGAATTTAAAAGATGAAGCTCTTTTCAGTGCTTTCTATGAACAAACACAAGAAACAATCAAAAAATATTTCTCGGATGTTGATGTGAAGGTTAAAGATGTCGAGGCACTTATAACTAAAGTTTTCAATCAGATTTTTTTAAGGCAGGGCTTAGAATTCTCAAATTTTGTTTTAAGGGGTGATAGCCACTCAGTAATTGAGCAAAACTTAAATGACGTTATTAGTCTTGCTGTAGATGAAAGTAACGTCATAGTAAATAACAAGGAAAAAGTCAAAACTGCACTTCATCTTGCCATACGAGATATAGTATATAATGGCACTATAGAACAAAGAAGATTTCTAAAAAGTCTTTCAAATACTTATTTAATGATGTTCCTTCTCCAATGGGAACCAAAACTCTCAACATATTTTCAAACGCTTGCTTCCCATTTAAATGTATTTGTGGACAACTCAATTATTATTCCAGCTTTATCCGAATACTATTTGGAAGAAGGCAATAGAAGGCATTGGAATCTACTTATGGGAGCAAAGAAAGCAGGTATTTCAATGTTTATAAACGAAACACTTTTAAGTGAGTTAGTTTCACATTTAAGGATGGTAAGGAACAAGTATTATAATATGTTCCACCATATGGAAGACTTCTATCTTAATGATGAATTCGAATTACTTTTTATTGACGAAATTCTCATTAGAGCATATTTATACGCTAAGAAAAAGGGGCAAATAAAAGACTTTGATAAGTTCATTGACACATTTGTTGATTCACAATTAAGGACAACCAAAGAAGAGCTAATCGTTTATCTAAAGGAGATTTTTGGTATTACCTTTATATCGAATGAAATGTGGGATATAAAAGTAAATGAAGATGAAAAAGCACAGTTGACAGAAGTATTAAGTCACAAAAAAGATCACGACATAAAAGCTGAAAATGATGCTGAAATGATATTGGCAATTTTCTACTTGAGAAACAAAAATGGTGAATCTTCCGACAGCGGAATTTTTGGCTATAAGACTTGGTGGCTTTCAAAAGACACTGCAACATACAAAGCAGTTGTTAAAAGTTTTGGCCCTGACAAATATCCCGTAAGCTGTTACATACGTCCAGATTTCATTTACAATTACATAGCATTAAAGCCAACAGGAGAAGAAGTAAACAGCGCCTACAATGAAATTTTCCCAACAATGTTAGGAGTAAATCTTAGCTACCATATGCCTAAGGAAGTTTCGCAAGCGGTTCAAGAAAAAATAAAAGAATACCATTCAAAACCAGCAGTAAGAGTAAAACAAACATTAAAAACACTGTCAGACCGACTGAAGTCCGACCCAACACTAAAAAACAGAAATTCAGTTGAACACTTTTTGGACACCGAGTTAAGTAAGTTACAAGATGGAGAATAGAAAGGCTAAGCATAACAGACGTTTAGCTCAATAGCAGGTAAAGTGACTACTTGAATATTCTACTTCGCATCAACTTTTTTGGTGTATTGACAGTTTTGTGCTCCGAAATCCGCTACTGCGCCAAGCGCCAAAACGTTAGCAATAAGCTTAAAATATAACAATTGCGTATTCCGGTGATGCTGCCCCCCTGTCCGAGTTATGCAAATAGGCTTGTTTTCAGAATATTTTCTGTTTTAATAAAAATGTTCCAAACGAATAATAAATTTCTATTTAAAAAAAAAATCGTATTTTTGCAACAAAAGACATTGTATATTGGATAAGATGTGTACTTTTAATTTCATAGACTTGTTTGCTGGTGCAGGTGGACTTTCCGAAGGATTTATCAAGGCCGGATTTGAAGCAATTGCTCATGTTGAATATGACAAAGCTGCCTGTTACACATTAAAAACAAGAATTGCATTCCATTACCTCAATGGGATAGGAAATATAGACATTTATTATGATTATCTGAAAGGGAGTATTAATCGGGAACAGTTATATTCTTTGATTCCTGAAAGCCTTATGAACAGCGTCATTAACGCAGAGATTGGAAAGGAAAATACCAGAATATTCCGTTCTATTGATGATTTACGAGACGATGAAGAAATAGACCTAATTATTGGTGGACCACCTTGTCAGGCATATTCAGTAGTAGGAAGAGCTCCTTTGAAACATAAAAAAGATGATGAGAGGACTAAACTGTATATCCATTATGGTAGATTTTTAAAGAAATACAACCCTAAAATGTTTGTATTTGAAAATGTTCCAGGATTATTGTCGGCAGCAGAAGGCCTGTACTATAAAAACCTTCAAAGATATTATAAACGATTAGGCTATAAAGTCGAAGCTAAACTATTAAATTCCTATGACTATGGAGTTATTCAACACCGACAAAGAGTTATTATTATTGGATGGAAAAAAAAATTGAATTTTTCATATCCTGATATTCCTATTGTTAGTGAAAGATATTATAGAAATAGTATATTTTCGGATCTACCACCTATATCTCCTGGCGAAAATAAAAGAGTACACAAATATTATAGGGAGAGTAATGAATATTTAAGCAGCAATCATATTCGTAACGAAGTTAATTTTGTGACTCAACATATAACCCGTCCACATAATAAAAAAGATCTGACGATTTATAAACTTGCTATCGATTATCTGGAACAAGGAGAAAGACTAAAAAATGACCAGATCCCTGAAAAAATAAGAACTCAAAAAAATATATCTGATTTTCTCGACAGGTTTAAGGTCGTTGATAAAGAACCACATACAATGATTGCTCATATCGCTAAAGACGGACATCATTTTATTCATCCAGAAAAAAAGCAACTAAGGTCTATCTCTGTAAGAGAAGCAGCTAGAATACAATCTTTTCCAGACAACTATTATTTTGAAGGAATAAAAGAGAATCAACCAAGAACTGCCGCCTTTAAACAGATTGGAAATGCTGTCCCCCCTTTAATGGCTGAAAAAATTGCCAAAGAAATAAAAAGGATATTACATAATGCATAATAATTATACAATAAAAAGACACTCCTTTCAGCCGGGAGCAATGTCAATAATTCAAATGGGGGAGCAACTTATCGGCCACCCTAGTACCGCAATAAACGAGTTAGTTAAAAATGGGTACGACGCCGATGCGCTCTCTTGTAATGTGTATTTTTTTTGCTCTGTCAATTCTCATGAATCATTTGTCATCGTATTTGACGACGGTTCCGGAATGAATGATAAAACACTTTTTGGTGATTGGCTGAAACCATCTGTAAGTTCTAAACGAAATTCTAACACCAAAAGTGCCAAATATGAAAGGAATTTACTAGGCAGTAAGGGTATCGGGAGATTAGCAGCAATGGCACTAGGTGAAAGTGTCACAGTTATAACAAGGCAGAGTAATACAACAGATTATAATTGGATAACTGTAAACCGAGAAGCATTCAAGGAAGAAAAATTATTATCAGAAATCAACTTTCCTGGCGATAAAATATCTGATTACACTCTCTTATTTTCAAATGAAGATCTAATAAGAGAGAGAGCAGCAAGTATAAATACTCCTTTATTAGAATTTCTGCATACTTCAAAATTAGACGACTTTGCTAAAGGAACACTTATTATGGTGGAATCACTTGATAGTTCTGTATTAAAGATTCTAAATGAAGACCATAGCCAACTTGAATTACCAGGACAAGCAGAACAATACGAAAATACAACTTTTTACAAGTCTCTTGCCACTCTAATTACCCCGCTAAATCTGAATTATGAAATTCAGAAAGAATTATTAGAAAAAGGACTTATTAACGACACAAAAATAATTTCTATTGCGGAAAGTAAATTTTCAATTAAGTATGGGACTAATCTTCTACCAGATCAGTCAGATCGTGAAATAGATTGGTTAGACATAAATCCAGTTCCTATTCAATCAGTCTACGACTATAGAGTCTATGGGAAGGTTTCAGCTATGGGAGATGTTTCCGGTTATATGTCTTATGAGAGATTACAAGACGATATAAGAGAAGAAGCATTTGAACTTCTTCACAGTGAGTATGAAGACAAAAAAGAAATCCTTCCGGATTTATTTGCCCATCCAGAAAGTAATGAAACGGGAGAATATTATTTTGATATACGCATATACGATATTGGAGAAAGAGGTAATCTAGAAAAGCTTGCAAAAGCAGCAAAATTAAAAAATATTACAGAATTTAGGACAGTTTTTAAAAATTTTCAAGGGATGAGAATTTCCAAGAACGGCTTTGGAATTAAGCCTTATGGAGATGAGATTGAAGACTGGATAGGACTTTCAAAAGCCAGAGTACAAAGTCCTGGAAAAAATGTAAACACCAACCAAATACTTGGATATGTATTTTTTTATTCTCCAGAGAACGACAATCTCGAAGAAAAAACCAACAGAGAAGGTTTTCTCGAGAACAAAGCTTTTCAGCAAGTCAAAACAACAATGGAGGCAATCTTCTCATTGCTTGGGAAAAAAAGATATAATTATAGATTATTACATGGTCTAGGCAGAATTCCTACAAGCAAACACGAACGACCCAACTTTGAGGAATATATGGATAAGCTTTATAAGCTTAATGCAACTGCACAAATCATCAATTATTCTGAAAAGTTCATGAAAAAAGTAACCACTTCAATGGATAATATAGAAGAATCCTTGTCTTTTTCCGAGCGTCTAGCATCATTGGGAAGTGGTATTGAACTCGTTTATCATGAAATGGCCCAACCTATATCAGGATTAAGAACAACCAAATCATCATTGGATTTGAAGAAAACAAAAATCAGTGTTGATGTTCTGGATATTTTTATAACGGATATCAACACTTTGAATTATGCCACTGATGTATTAGCAGAATTAAGAAAGTCATTACAGCCAGCAATTGGCAGAACTAGAAGCAAGAAGTTTGTTCCTTTTAAAACTTTTTTAAAGGTTTGCAACCTCTACAAATCTGATCTTAAAGAATATGATATTACAATTATCGCAGACGAGAGACTCGAAGAATATACAATAACTGATCTTGAATATGCTTTTTGGATAGCTTTTTTGAATATTATAAATAATGCTGTTTACTGGATTAAAAAATCAGAAAAATCGGGAGAAATCAGATTCCATATAGAAAGAGATTGTTTTGTAATAAGTAACTCAGGTCCATTCATTAGTGAAGAAGTCATTGACCATATATTTAACTACGGAGTCACTACGAGATCGGAAAAAAGCGCAACAGGACTTGGCCTTGCCTTTACACAAAGCATTCTCAGTCGCAATGGATGGAGTATTTCCGCCGAAAACAGAGAAAATGGTCCCGCATTTATAATTAAAAAAGAAATCAATGGATAAAAAAGGGGTAATAATTCATTTAGATAATGATCGTCAAGGAGTTCTTGAGCCTTCAAAAAATTTATTTGATCAGTTCCATCTCGACCTAGAATATATTATCTGTGCATCAAGAGAGGAATTCCACACAGCTCTAACAACAAATAAGAATTGTATTAAAGGTCTAATATTTGATCTTTTGAGTGATGACCCAGAACCCAAAGAAATAAATCAGGACGATGCAGCATTTCTCGAAGATTTAAAGACAGGATTTGCCACTTTTAACGTACCAATATTTATATATAGTGGATATCTTGAAGCTTTACCAGACATTTTTGACAATTGTGCGACCGTCTTCAAAATTGATAAAGCAAACGAGGATTTTAAAGAAAAAATAATAGATAAAATAGCACTTCTTTATCATTCAGGCTTCATAGATGTTTTTTGTCCTGGTGGTGTATTAGAGAATCAAATTCACATTGATTTACATAAAGCTTTTACAAAACAGTTCCTACATAATGATGAAATAGAAAAAATGATTACCAACATCAAAGGAAATCATAGTGTTGAAGAATCTTCAGATAGAATTAAAAAGGTATTCAAAAGAATCGCAATAAGGACTTTACTTTTTGAACTTTTATTGCCAGATCTGGATGAAGAGGGTAAGGTTGTTGAGGAAACTGTTAGTGCATCAGAGCACTATATAAGACGTGTTGGACCTATTCCTATATGGACTGGAGACATTTTTAAGAAAAAAGATATTGATGAGTTCGTCTTTGTATTAACACCAAGATGCAATGTTACCCGAAAAAAACAGATATTAGTCTGTCCATTTATTTGGAAAGAAATAATCTCAAAAGATGACAAAATAGCCAAAATGCTTCAAGGTGATCCAATGGTCTCAGGGTATGATAGATACTTACCTCCTTCTCCTATTTTCGAAGGAGGAAAATTAGCGTTATCAAGCTATTTTATGATAGAACAAAAGGAATTGATTAACAATTATTATCGCATTGTAACTCTGAGTAATGAACTAACAAATGAAATATTAGGTAAATTTGGTTCTCACTTCTTTAGAACAGGAATAACTCCCTGGAATTCAAGTGAAGTGAAAGATGAACTCAAACTTATTAAGGTCACAAGATAATATCATGTAAGATGAAACCAAATCTACAAGAATTTATCAGAGTCGCTGAAGAACAAACAATAGGTCAGGGTACGACTGATTCTGCGATGTATTACACAAGAGAAAATAAAGGAACTAAAAATGGATTAAACATTGATATTTCATTTGGAATTGGCCGTGCTTCTAGTATTCCCTGGATAGCCTTTATAGGCTTTAACCAGACAGTGAGAAATGGAATTTACCCGGTTTACCTTTTCTACAAGGATTTTGATATACTCATTTTAGCCCATGGAGTGAGTCAAACAAATTTACCCTCGAATAATTGGGTTAATCTAGACTCAAAACAAACTGTTGAAGAATATTTTAAAACAAATTTTTCCAAGAAGCCTGCTAAATATGGAAGCTCCTATGTTTTTAAAGTTTATGATGCAACAAACCTTCCCTCGGAATCCATTCTCGAATCGGATTTAGAAGATATCATTGTAGCATTTAAAGCTCAGTTTGAAGAAGGGATCACGAGAAAGACACCGCAAGAGACTAGTAAAACAAAATCAACGGTCGAGAATGAAAAGTTTGATATAGCTATCCTCAATAAAAACATATTACAATCGGGATTACTCTTTTCTGAAATACTTGTTAGCCGGTTTATTGCTTCATTACTTACCAAGCCATTTGTATTACTGACTGGCCTTTCTGGATCGGGAAAGACAAAGATTGCACAGGCTTTTGTTAGATGGATTTGCGAGAAAGATAGTCAATACAGGATTATTCCGGTCGGCTCCGATTGGACAAATAGAGAACCATTATTGGGATACCCTAACGGTTTAGATTCCAGTGAGTATATTTTTCCAGATTCCGATGCCTTGAGATTAATTATTGAGGCATCAAAGGAGGAAAATCAACATAAACCCTATTTTCTGATTCTCGACGAAATGAATTTAAGTCATGTCGAGCGATATTTTGCGGATTTTCTCAGCGTGATGGAATCGGATGAGAAGATAATGCTTTATTCCGGTAAGCAGAGGAAAGGTTCGGATGGAATAATCGTTCCAAAAAAGATTTCCTGGCCAAAAAACTTGTTCGTGATCGGTACCGTGAATATTGATGAAACCACTTACATGTTTAGCCCTAAAGTACTGGATAGAGCCAATACCATCGAGTTCCGTATTGACGATAATAACATCAAAAGCTTTTTAGAGCAGCCGTCAAAGATAGATTTAGATACTCTGGAAGGAAAAGGGGCATCCATGGCACAGCATTTTTTAGAATTAGCGAAGAATGATCCGATTGATCGGGATGAGGTGTATACCGCAACCTTCGTGAGATTTTTTAATGAATTAAAGAAAATAGGTGCCGAGTTTGGCTATAGAACGGCTTATGAAATGCTGCTATTGATCAAGAAACTAAATACCATCGGGAAATTCACGAAAGAACAAAGTATCGATATTGCCGTGATGCAGAAGCTGCTCCCAAAACTTCATGGTTCAAGAAGCAAAATATCCAAGGTACTGGACGCGTTGATTCTTTTGTGTTTGAAGGATGGATCGACATTCTCCATCGCGAAGAGCGAAGAGGTGCAACCAGTACAAATTCTTTACCCGATAACTTTTGAAAAGCTAGTGCGGATGTATAAAAATGCACTGGATAATGGTTTTACAAGCTACGCGGAAGCTTAGGGTATGGAAGAACATTGCCTACACATACCGTTGAGTGAAGTTGAACCCGGGTTAGCACTTTCTATTTACCCCGAGGGGAATAGTGTTTTTCGCGTAATCGATCCACTTGATGCCAGCGAATTTTTGGAAAGCGAGTACCAAATTATTGAAGGGAATTCGTACGAATACCATTTTAATAGAGCCGGTTACCAATTAAAGACAAGCATTCCGGGTATTGCCATTCCTTCTAAAAGGCATGCTTCTTCCGGCAGAATTGTTCCAAATATCTATGTGGGAACGCTAACCTTTGATATTGTTGACAGCGAGACCGAAAAACCTGTTTACAAACTAAATTTAGAGGTTCTAGCTTCCAAGTTCAATAAAGAAATAGACAAAAGTTACCGGGAGAATTATCGTTTTATGCTGGAAAGCATCACGGACAAGTGTACCGAATTATTGATGCAGATAAACACCCCTGTTTATCAAACGTTTGAAATCGATTTTGATCGTGATAAAGGAACCATATACCAGCGTTTTTGTTTTATTCAATCCATTATCCAAAACCCGATATTTACCGAGTCCGTGGAGAAGATTATCAGTAACCCGAATACAAGTTGGGAAGAGGAATCGGAAATAACAGATACCAGAAGAATCAGGAGAATCAATAATCATTCACTGCGCCAAATTATATCCGCGTCTAACCGTATGGCTTTACCTGAGAGTCACGCGATGATAAATCACGGGATTAATTCTATCCCGCTTAGGATAACCAATTTCAGGAAGATTGAAAACATAGATACAGCTGAAAACAGGTTTATCAAGTATGTCTTGGAAACATTCAGAAGGTTTTGCGAGGAATGCTTGGCCGTTTTTGAAAGATTCAAAATGATCAAGCCTATTGAGGAAGCGACTTATCTTATCAACAAACTAAGTACATTCTTGAATCACTCTTTTTTTAAAAGCATCACTCCTCCAAACTCGTTAAAGCTCAACAGCCCGGTTCTGCAGAAAAGGAGCGGATACAGGGAAATATTAAATCGTTGGTTACAATTCGATTTCGCTTCAAAACTTGTTTGGAAAGGGGGTGATGACGTTTACAAGGGAGGCAAAAAAGATATAGCCTCGTTATACGAATACTGGTTGTTTTTCGTCTTGTATGACCTGGTGAAGGAAAAGTTCGAAGTCGAGTCCTTATCATTTGACAACAAAGCCTATAACCATTTAATAGTGGCAACGAACGATGGGTTGAACGTGATGTTGAAAGCAGGAAAACATACCGCGCTAACGGGTAGTTTCACGAAAAGAAATCGAGATTTACGCTTTAAATTTTCCTACAATCGAACGTTCAAAGGAGGGATTGATTACCAAGATAAGACCAGTGGGAGCTGGACTGCCCCACTCCGACCTGATTACACGATAAGCGTGTGGCCAAAAGTATTTTCAGAAACAGAGGCAGAAGCCAATGAATCCATCGTTCACCTTCACTTTGATGCAAAATACAAGATCAGAAATTTCCAGCAGATGATTCAACCTGATCTAGATGGCATCGAGTTGGAGAAAGAACTCAACCAAAGAAAGATTGAAGAGCGAAAGGGGAATTACAAGCACGTGGACCTCTTTAAGATGCACGCTTACAAGGACGCTATTCGTCGTTCCGGGGGAGCGTACATTTTATATCCCGGGACAAAAGAAGAGCCTTTCAGGGGTTTTCATGAGATTATCCCCGGTTTAGGCGCCTTTTCGATAACACCATCCGTGGATAACCCGGACATTCAGGAATTATCGAATTTCATTGACCTTGTCATCGACCATTTACTGGACAGGACGTCTCAACGAGAGAAACTGTCAAACAAGGTCTACCATATTTTCAAAAATCCAAAAACAGACAAAGACGTCCTGCACGAACGCGTTCCAGAGTTTATTGATGCAGACAAAACTTCTGTTTTAGTGGCTTATTATAAAAGCGAGGAACAGCTACACTGGATATTGAAAAACATGCTTTACAACCTTCGTACCGGAACGGCCAGAGGCTCTCTCCCCATATCTGAAGCGACCATGAATGCCAAGTACCTGATTCTTCACGGCAAAAATGAACTGGAAACAAATAAGATATTCAAGTTAAAAGAAACGGGGATAAAGATTTACTCTCGGGAAGACTTAATCAGAAGAGACTACCCCGAGCCTAAAAGCGAATTATATCTCGTGTACGAAATAGAAAAGGACGCGTCCGAAGACTTTCAGCATATTAAAATTAATTTGAGGAAGTTGCCCCAGTTCATGACGCACAGGAATTCTGCTAAACCATTTTCTGCAACCTTATCTGATATCTTAAGATCCAGGCTCTAACATCTGGTCACGAATTGTATCCGGTGACTGGATAGGGAAAATATTTCACTGGGTTATATCTTATATCTCTCGTCAAACCGTTTCAACGGTTCCTGTAAAAAGGATATAGTTTCAATGACTTCACCTAGAGAAGGCATATTATCAGGTTCAAACATTAATTTGTGCAGCTCTTCATGATAAGCCCGGGAAATGGCCGGAAGATGTAATATTGTTTCTGTCTGTACATATACTCGTGCGTTAGCTATCGGACTATTTACACGTGAAATACGGTATAAGCCGTCTTCATCCGTCACCCGTTTCAACGCTTCGATAAATTCATCGGATTGAACAAATTCCGCGTATTGGGGAATGCTCAGTAATCGGTAAAGATCGTAAACATCACGGATATACTTAGCAATAAGCACCTCAAAGTCATCGCTATAAGAAAGTTGTAATTAGCAAATTTACAATGTACAAAAAATGGCAATGTTGAGTGTACAACTTTTGGCAATATCCAATGTACAGGTTTAACATTACATTAACTATCTTTTTTTTATTGTATTCAACTGTTCTTTTTATTCTTTCTCAAGGAAAGTTTTCCGGTTGTCCATACGGTAACCGTTTCCCTCGAACCTGATCACCTCGCAACGATATAGCAGTCGATCCAGGATGGCTGTGGCTA
>WPCG01051325.1_pt1 | contig 29518 bp, 24 predicted proteins | sample 5403311 | NCBI WGS metagenome assembly WPCG01 (sample SAMN12869467, study PRJNA574797) | sludge metagenome | isolation source: wastewater treatment of Control | place: China:Beijing | collected 2019-05-17
CAAAAAAGCGGCGGAGGCGTCTGGAGCGACGTGTATGTTCTCTTTACGGGCCAGGATATGGCCATCACCGCCAGCCGCCCCGTGTACGACGCATATGGGGACTTGCTCGGCGTTGCGGCGGTGGATCTCTCCCTTTCGCAGCTTTCCGCGTTTTTGCAGGCGCTCCCTCTTGGGAAGGGAACCGCGTTCATCATGGAGCGCTCGGGACTCCTGGTTGCCTCTTCGAGAGGGGAACGTCCGTTCGTCTTGTACGAAGAAGGAGGAGCCCGGCGTTTGCCTGCCGTCGACAGCGTGCATTCGGAAATCGGGGGAGCGGCGCGCTCTCTGGCCGGCGCACTTGCATCGAACTGCGCTCTGGAAGACGGAGAGATTGCTTTTGAAACCGACGGCGAACGGTGTTTTCTTCGAACCGAATCGCTGCGCGGCCCGGGAGAACTCGACTGGATCATCGCGGTAACGGCGCCGGAAGGGGAGTTCATGGGCCGGATAGATGAAAACAACCGGACGACCACGCTGGTTATCCTCTTTGCCGTGCTCCTCTCTTTCGGTGCGGCCCTGCTTCTTGCCCGAAGAATGGCGCAGCCGGTTCTTCGCCTGAATGCCGCCGCAGGAGCGATCGCCAGGGGGGGAACCCCGCCCGATCTTCCTGTCGACTGTGAAATCGTCGAGGTGGGAGAGCTATCCGCATCGTTCAACAGGATGGCGGAGGCGCTGCGGAAAACCATCCGTGGGTTGAACGAGGAGATCGGCATGCGAAAGGAGACGGAATGCCGTTTGCGCGCCGCGAAGGAGCGAGAGGAAGACCTGAGAAAAGAAGCGGAGAACGCGAACAGGGCGAAAAGCGAGTTCCTGGCGAATATGAGCCATGAGATCAGGACGCCGCTCAACGGAGTCGTCGGTTTTTTGGATATGTTGCGCACCCCGGGCCTCGACCAGGAGCAGCTTTCTTATGTGAATAACGCGAAAGTGTCCGCATATGCACTCTTGGATATAATAAGCAACATTCTTGATATTTCAAAAATAGAGGCGGGGAAACTTGAACTGGAGACTGTACAGACGGATATTTCCCGGTTACTCGAAGATTCCTTGATCATCGCCGGCCACGGAGCAGTAAGCAGAGGCGTGCGAGTCTTTTCGACCATTCACCTGCCCTTTCCGCGCTCCGTGTATGTTGATCCCTTGCGACTGCGGCAAGTGCTTGTCAATCTTCTGGGGAACGCGGTCAAGTTCACGGAGGAGGGCGAAGTCGAACTCTCCGCCTCTTTTCAGCCCGCAGCGGGCGTCGAACACACGGGACTTTTCACCTTTTCCGTCCGTGATACGGGAATAGGAATAGGGGAGAAAGAAAGAAAAAATCTCTTTCGTCCCTTTTCTCAGGCCGACGCGTCGAATACGAGAAAATACGGCGGGACCGGGCTCGGCCTTGTAATATCGAACGGTATTCTGAAGAAGATGGGGAGCTCTCTTGAGCTTGAGAGCACGCCGGGAAACGGAAGCAGGTTTTCTTTCACGCTTGCCGCCCGTTACGAGGAGGGCGCAGCTTCGCCCGACGCGCAGGACGCGAGGAGCGAACGGAAAGAGACTCGTGGTTTCCTTCGGATTTCCGCATGCGCCTGCACGCTCCTCGTGGTTGAAGATCTCCGGATGAACAGGACGCTTCTGAGGCTGCTCGCGTCGCGCATGCTCCCTTCCGCCACCATTCTTGAGGCGGAGAACGGGAAGCGGGCTGTGGAGATGTTCCGTGCGCACGCGCCGGATATTGTCTTCATGGATATGCACATGCCGGTGATGAACGGCTTCGAGGCGACCTCCGCCATCAGGGAGCTCGAAAAAGCCGGCGGGACGCGTACTCCCATAGTAGCCTTGACGGCGGACGTGCTGTCCGAGACTCGCGAACGCTGTTTCCAAGCGGGTATGGACGACTTCCTCTCCAAGCCGATAGAGGCGGAATCGTTGCGCGCCGTCCTGGAACGGTATCTTTCTTTGTCTTTCTGAATCTTTTACTCTCTTGACAGAGCGTGAAAAAAAGGGGTACAATCAACTTGTCTGATAAGAAGATGTCCGCTATGTCCTCATCTTGCGAAAAGCGGGTGAAACTATGGGCCCCATAAAAAGAGTACGACTGTCCGAAAGAGTAACGGACGCGATCGAGACGATGATTGCGGAGGAATCGTTTGCCCCCGGCGACAGATTCCTTTCCGAAAACGATCTTGTCAAAAAGCTTGAGGTGAGCCGTTCCTCCGTTCGAGAGGCCGTCCGAATTCTGGAGGTTCGCGGCCGAGTCATCGTAAAGCACGGCAAGGGCATTTTCATTGCCGACCTCCCGGAGGAGGAGCGCGATCCGTTCACCGGATGGTTGAAGGACAACAAAACCCCGATATTCGATCATTTCGAGGTGCGCCTGATCATAGAGCCGAAAGCCGCGCGCCGCGCCGCCGAAAAAGCCGACGACGAGACGGTCAAGGGAATCGAAAAGGCATACGGCGCATTTGCCGCGAGCGCGGAGCGCGGAGACACGGCGGCAATGATACGGTTCGACGGCGAGTTCCACCGGCTCGTCGCGAAAGCCACGAAGAACCGGACGCTCTATCATTTGATGAAAACAATGACGAAATCCCTTCCCGAAGGATGGATCACCAGCCTCCATATTCCGGGAAGAGTCGGTAAAACACTTGGAGAGCACGCTTCCATCCTCGATGCTATCAGGGGAGGCGATCCCGAGCGGGCGGAGGAAATGATGACGATGCACCTGACCAACGCCCTCAAGGATATCCAAGCATCCATGGAGCGCTGAAAGCGCGCAGGGGGACGTCATGACGATCATCACCACGTTGATAGAAAACTCGCCGGGCGAACACCACGGACTCTTGTCCGAGCACGGCATCTCCTTCCACATACGAAAAGACGGTCACTCCCTTCTCTTCGACGCGGGACAGTCGGAGGCGTTTATCCACAACGCAGCCAAACTGCGCGTCGGCCTCTCCGCGACGGATTTCGTCGTCCTCAGCCACGGTCACTACGATCACTCCGGCGGTTTCCGCCGGCTTTGCGATTACGCTTCGGATTTTGAACTGCGCATCGGGAACGGTTTTTTCGTCGACAAATACGCCGTCCGCGGCGCCGCCTATGATTTTCTGGGCAACGACTTCGACGAGGACTTTCTCTCCGATCGGGGTATCCGGTACTCCTTCGCCGCGGAAGCGACCGAGGAGATCGTTCCGGGCGTCTTCATCCTCTCGAATTTCCCGCGGCGCCACGACGACGAGGTCGTCAATCCGCGTTTTCTTCTTCGCCGCAACAACGCTTTCGAGCCGGACCGGTTCGACGACGAAATACTTCTCGCCGTCGATACGCCGCGCGGGCTTGTCGTACTCCTCGGCTGTTCCCACCCCGGAATGAAAAATATGCTCGACGCGGTTACGGCGCGCCTGCGGAGGCCAATTCTCGCGGTGCTCGGCGGTACGCATCTCGTGGAGTCGAAAGGGGAGGGGCTTGAGCGCTCCCTCGCCTATCTCAATGACGGCGACATCAAAATCGTCGGAGTGAGCCACTGCACGGGAAAGGAAGCCGTGGAACGTCTTCGGGCGTCGAACGCCGGTTTCTTCCATAACGTGACCGGCAGCTCGCTTATCGTCGAATAATCTTTCAGGCTTTCCGAAGCCGAAGCGTCCGAAGGGCTCGGCGGCTTCTGTAAGACACCATATATCTGAAGGAGGTTGTAAAAAGATGTGTGCTCTGAGAAAAAGTTGTTGGGTATTGCTGCTGGCGGTATTTGTCCTTGGGGCGTTCGCGCCCGTTTCCGTCGAGGGCGCCGAGACGCCGAAGAAGATCGTCTGGCGTTCCTCGGGCCACGGTCCCGCATCCGATCCGTCCCAGATTTATCATGATATGCTCTGCAAGGCCATCACCGAAGCTTCGGGCGGCCGTCTGGAGATCAAGCCGTTCGTCGGCGGCTCCATCGTCCCCGCCTACAAGGAGCTCGACGCGGTTCACGAGAACGTGCTCCAGCTGTGCTACACCTGCCCGATGTACAACCTCGACAAGTGGTCCGCGGCGGGCCTGATCAGCTCCCGTCCCGGCGCGCTGGCCGGAGAGGCTCTCCGGACGTGGTTCAACTACGGCGGCGGCGCCGATCTGATGAACAAGATGATGGAAGGGTACAACGTCATGACCTTCCCCGGCGCTCTTTCTCCGCTTCCTGAAGAGGTGTTCTTCCACTCCAAGAAGAGGATCGACAGCCTTGAGGATCTGAAGTCGATCAAGGCCCGTTGCATGGGCGACGGCGGCGAGATTCTGAAGAGAATGGGCATGGCCACGGTCATCATCCCCGGCGGCGAGCTCTACGAAGCAATGAAGCGCGGCACCATCGACGCCTTCGAGTACTCCACGCTTGCCTCCAACTGGAACATGCACTTCAACGAGGTCGCGGACTACGTCTACCTCTCCCCGGTGCGCGCGCCCAGCGATCCCCAGGTCTTCTTCGTGAACAAGGATGCTTGGAACGCCCTTCCGAAGGATCTGCAGCTTCTCGTCCAGACGTTCGTCGACCGTTTCACTCAGGCGCAGCACGAGTTCCTCGTCTACGAGTCCATCATCGCTCTTGAAAAGTTCAAGGAAGCCGGAAACCAGGTCCTGAAGGTTCCGGAAGAGGTGAACGTCGCGCTTGCGGCGGAGGCCGCGAAGTTCTACGAGGAGAAGATCGGCAGCGAACCTCCGATTTTCGGCGAGATCTACAACTCGATGAAGAGTTTCGGCGAAGCCTACCAGACAATGAAATAACGCGTCTTCGGGACGCGCACAAGGAGAAGCGGTATGACCTCTTTGAAACTATTGCTCAAAAAAATCGATGCACTCAGCGAACTGTCCGGATCCGTGGGGAAATGGTGTGCCCTTCTCCTTGTGTTCGCCGGGACGTATGAAGCGATCTCCAGGCACTTCTTCAACGCCCCCACGGTCTGGGCGTACGACACGCTCTGCATGGCGGGAGGCGCCCTTTATCTTCTGGGCGCTTCCTATGACTATCTCCACGAGGCGCACACGCGCGTGGACATTTTTTACAACATGCTTCCCGAGCGAGGAAAGGCGTTCATGAACGTCGTCTGCTCGCTCTTCCTTTTCTTTCCTCTGATGGGCGTGATGCTCTGGCTCTCCGTTACATGGGCCGTGCGCGCGTGGAGAATCAACGAAGTCTTCTTCAATAGCTTCTGGTATCCTCCGGCGGGGCCGTACCGAACGATATTCGCGATCGGTCTTGTCTTCCTGTTCCTTCAGGCTGTGGCGAAATTCGTGAGGGATTTTTACTTTATGGTAAGGGGGGAGACTCTTGATTGAACTCAGCGCTGAAGTCGTCACTATTCTCATGCTGGGAGGAGTCTTCGTCCTTGTGATGACCGGGTTCCCCATCGCCTTCGTCATCGGGAGCGTGGCGTTCTTTACGGGACTTGCGGTCTTTGGTCCTACGGTCACGTTTCATATCCTCTACAGCCGTTTTTACGACCTGTCGCTGAACTACCCCTACCTGGCGGTCCCCCTCTTCACCTTCATGGGGGTCATACTGCAACACTCCGGGGTGACCAGGGATCTGTACCAGTCGCTGTACGAAGCGATGGGAAGGCTGAAGGGCGGACTTGCGGTCGTGACCATCATCTTCGGAACCATCCTCGCCGCTTGTCTGGGGGTCATCGCGGCTTCCGTGACCATCCTGACGCTCATCGCCCTTGCGCCGATGATCACCAGGGGGTACGACAAGGCGCTCGCATCGGGTTCCATCGTTGCCGCGGGGACGCTCGGCATCCTCATCCCTCCGAGCATCATGCTGGTGGTCTACGCCCCGCAGGCAGGACTCTCCGTCGGGCAGATGTTTATGGGCGCCGTTTTCCCGGGGCTCCTGCTCTCGGCGTTCTACATTCTCTACGTGGTTATCCGGTGCAGGCTCAACCCGACGCTCGGTCCGGCGATCCCGGAGGATCAGATAACGACGTTCGATGCGAAGAAAATGATTCGTCTTCTCAAGTCTCTTGTGCCGCCCGTGCTGCTCATCGTGGCGGTGCTCGGGACGATTTTCGCCGGCATCGCGCCTCCGACGGAGGCCGCCGCAGTGGGGTGTTTTGCTGCCGTTCTGTTGTCGATAGCGTATGGGAAGTTCAGCTGGGGACTGATGCGCCAGGCAATGGTCGAGACGATGCGCGTGAGCGCCTTCGTCGTCATGATAGCGGCGATGTGCTACGCATTCGTGGGTATCTTCATGAACGCCGGGGCGGGCGACGTCGTGGCGGAGTTCATCCTCTCGGTCCCGGGAGGGAAGTGGATGTCTTTCTTCGTCATCATGGCGATCGTCTTCATGCTCGGCATGTTCATCGAGTGGATCGGGATCGTCTTCATCGTAGTGCCCATTTTTTCCCCGATTCTGGAAGCCCTTGGATTCAATCCGCTGTGGGCGGGGATGATGATCTGCATCAACATGCAGATGGCGTTCCAGACGCCGCCGATGGCGATGTCGATCTTCGTCCTCAAGGGGACCGCGCCCAAGGAGCTCGGCGTAACGATCGGCGACATCATCCGGGGCGTCATTCCCTTCATCCTCATCATCATGTTCGTCCTCCTGCTCTGCGCTATCTTCCCGGGAATCATCACCTGGCTTCCCGAATTGATGATCGGCAAGGCGTAGAGACCTCGGTCGAACCGAAACACAAACGGCGGCCCGCTTTTTTGGGGTCGCCGTTCTTTTGGGAAACTCACTTCTTGGGGGGTATTCAGTCCGATGCAAGCGGATGCCCCCACTGCGCCGCCCAAGAGGAGAGGAATTGTTCGACTCCTTTTTCTCCGTCCCTTGATGTTTTGAACACTCCGCAATCTCTGAGGACTTCGGAAAAGACCGCGCCGACCTGCTGTCTGACGACACGCTCCGCTTCGTCCCTCGGAAGGTTCGTGCCGAAACGGGATGCCAACTCGGCGGTCCATAAGGCGTGAGGAAAGTCCTGCGGCAGTTCGGATGGGTTTTTTCTCCCCGCGAGTACCAAGATCACGTCTTCCAGGCTCGACTCCAAGCGAGGGGGAAGAATCGCCAGCCCCATCACTTCGATGAGGCCTATATTCTCCTTCTTGATATGGTGGCGTTCCCCGTGCGCGTGGAATATTCCATCGGGGTGTCGCTCGTCGCAGCGATTGTTGCGCAGAACGACGTCGATTTCGTACTCGCCGTCCCGCCGTCTGCCGATGACCGTGACGGTGTTGTGCTGTTCCTCTCCTTTCCCGCTTCCGCTTCGAGCGAGTATTCCCCGCTCTTTGTCCTCGTACTCGCGCCAGGAGCGAAGCAGTTGCTCGCAGAGCGTTTCCAGGACGGTTCTGTCGGGGCTTCTCAGGCGAAGAGTTGTCACCGGCCAGCGGAGATGTTCCAGGGATGCGCCGGCGACACGCAGGCTCTTCATAACGGGCGCGTTCGTCATCGGAAATGTCCACGTCCCTCCCTGAAAGTGATCGTGGCTGAGAATGGAACCGCCGACGATGGGAAGGTCGGCGTTCGATCCGATGAACATGCCGGGAAAGAGCGTGAGGAAGTCGCATATGCGGGCGAACGTCGTCCTGTCGACGTGCATCGGTCGGTGTTCCTGCGAGAAGACGATGCAGTGGTGGTGGTAGTAGACAAACGGGGAGAATTGCATGTACCATCGCTCGCCCGACAGTTCGAGCGGAACGATGCGGTGGTTGCTGCGCTCCGGGTGTCCGGGGCGTCCCTGGTAACCGGCGTTCTCGGCGCAGAGCAGGCACTTGGGATAACGAACCTCGTTCGTCCTCTCTCCGGCGGCGCCACCAACAACTACGGAAACATGTACGAACTCGATGCGATCGCCGCCTCCCGGCGTGCTCGCGGGCGTGCTGATCTTCGGCGTCATCAACTACGGGCTGACCTTCATCGGCGTGAATCCGTACTGGCAGCTCATCGTCAAGGGACTCATCATCGTGGCGGCGGTCTCCTTCGACATCAGAAAGTACATAGCGAAGAAGTAACGGCCGCGCACGGAATGCTTATGGATGCACGATGCGCTCTGACTCTTTTTGAAAAGATATACGGTTCTTCCGGGGGGGCGGAATTCTTCTTCGCCCCCGGAAGAGTAAACCTTATCGGAGAACATACGGACTATAACGGGGGGCACGTACTTCCGTGCGCCCTGACCTTCGGCACGTATATTGCGGCCCGAAAGCGGCCCGACGGCACGGTGCGCTGCTATTCGGAGAACTTTTCCGAATACGGAACTGTCCGGTTCGATTTGGATGAGATAGCGCACGATCCCAGGCACGGGTGGGCGAACTACCCCAAAGGGGTCGTGAAGGCGTTCCGCGAAAACGGTCTTCCTGTGGACTCCGGCTTCGATATGGTCGTTCATGGAGACATGCCCTCCGGAGCGGGACTCTCCTCCTCGGCGTCGGTCGAGATGGCGACCGCTGTGATGCTCTCCTCTCTCTTCTCCCTCGGACTGGAGGACGAGGCGGGGCGCGTCGGGATGGCGTTGCTCTGCAAAGATGTCGAGAACAGGTTCATCGGCGTGAACAGCGGCATCATGGACCAGTTCGCCGTTGCGCTGGGACGCGCCGGAACGGCGCTCTTCCTCGACTGCGCGACGCTCGAACGGCGCTATGTCCCCCTCGAACTCGGGGAGTACGAGATCGTGGTGATGAACACGAACAAGAGCAGGGCGCTCGTCGAGTCGAAGTATAACGAGCGGAGGAGCGAGTGCGACCGTGCGCTCGCGGATCTGCAAAAGTGCGGCGCCCGGATCGGGAGCCTCGGAGGCCTTTCTCCGGAGGAGTTCGAAGATATGACGGACGCGGTCGCCGACCCTGTCTGCCGGCGGCGGGCGCGGCACGCTGTTTTGGAGAACGCGAGGGTGCTTTCAGCCGTCGCTGCCTTGGAATCGGGAAAAATCGACGAGTTCGGCCGTCTGCTCAACGAATCGCATGTGTCGTTGCAGTTCGACTACGAAACCACGGGAAGAGAGCTCGACTGCCTTGCCGAACTTTCGTGGCAGAGCGGCGAGTGCCTCGGCGCACGGATGACCGGCGCCGGGTTCGGAGGGAGCGCTCTTGCCATTGTCCGGAGCGACGGGGTGGATGCGTTCACTCGTTTTGTGGGAGAGCGGTACCGGCGGTATATCGGCTACGACTGTTCCTTCTTCAGGAGCGTCGCCGGAGATGGTGCGCGCAGGATATAGTTCGGGCGCCCTTCTATTTCAGGGGCGCCCGCATTGTTTCCCGAGCTTAGGGGAGTATAGCGAAGACTCTCGCGGGGAATCCCGAGCCGAAAAAGGGCTTCGGGAAGGCGACCACCACGATCGCGCCGTGTTCGGGAACCTTGTCCAGATTCGCCAGGAGCTCGATCTGATACTTATCCTGCCCCAGTATGTACGCCTCGCAGGTATAGTCGCCCTTCGAGGTCGACACCCCCGGATCCGTGTCCGTGGGCTCATGTCCGGACGCGGTGATCTTCCGTTCCTCGTAAAGGTATTTGAGGGCATCAAGACCCCAGCCGGGGTAATGCGCCGTTCCCGCCTCGTCCGCGTTCCGCATCGCCGCAGCGTCCGGCCATTTCTTCGACCAGTCGGTGCGCATCGCGACGAATGCTCCCTCGGGGACGGGGCCGTACTTCTTCTCCCACTCCTTAACGTCGTCGAGCACGAGGGCGTAGTCCGGATTCGCCGCCGCCTTTTCGTGCACGTCGATCACCACGAGGGGAAGCAGCATCTCCTTCACGTCGATCCGGTCGAGAGTTCTGGTCCCTTGGACGAAGTGAGCGGGAGCGTCCACGTGCGTTCCCCACTGGCCGACATGGCAGAATACCTGGGCGAAGAAGCCGTAGCCCATCGTGCCGACGCCCTTGTCGTACCAGTAGATCGTCTCGCGTTTCTCCTTCGGGAATCCCGGCCAGTGCGGAATTTCCGTGTCGAAGGTGTGCGTCAGGTCGACGAACTCCTTCGTCTTGAGGATGTCGTAGATTTCAAGAAGCGTGGGTTCGGCGGCGGCCGATCCTACGAAGAGAAAGAAGCCTGCAAGCAACGTACCGAGAAAGAGAACAAGAAGCGCTCTTTTCTTTGACAAGCGAATGAACATTTTTTGACCTCCGTTTCAAGTTTTTCCGGTACCCTGAACGCTTCGCCCTCCGGAGAAAATCAGAATTCCTTCGGGGGGCGGAGGACTGCCGAACGCGAATTGCAGACGCGCTGTCCGAAGAAACCGACGCATTCCCCCTCTCTTCTTTTCGACTGCCTGTTTTGAAAAAATGGACTCTTTGCTTTTCATCGGTACTCTACCAAAAAGAGTATATTTTTGCAACAGAGAATCATTTTCTCTGCGACGAGGCAGTGTGTTCGTGCGGCAACAAGTTTTTGGCGGAACGGTTCGAGGGGGGCCGCGCCGTACGGGCGAATCCGCCGGTACGGCGCGGTTCTTGAGGTGGCTAGAGTTTCGGAGGGTAGTCTACGGTTCCCAGGAGCGTCGAGAGTCGTTCCAGCGGCGTGTCGGGGAACGGATACGCGCCCTCTTCGCGCCACAGCTGCACCTCTTTTTCGACGGCTGCGCCCTTCTCCCTGTCCGGGCCGTTGTCTTTCGCCGTGTACACCGTTGTCGAGGGGAAGGCGAAGGCGGCGCCGGACTTCTCGACGATCTCGCCGACGCGGAAGAGAATGTCCTCCTGGATCGCCATCAGCTCGGACCACTTCTTCGTCTTGACGTAGGCGAAGATGAGCACGTCGAGCGATGATTTTCCGAAGCTCTCGAACCGGGCGAAGGGGGCCGGATCCGCGTAGATCTTCGGATGCGCGTGGAGCACGTCCCGAATCGAGGCCAATATCCATCGGAGCTGGTCGCGCGTCGTTTCGTAGCGGAGGTTGATGGTTTTTTGCAGCAGAGATTTGCTCCGGCGGCTGACGTTCGTGATCTGCATCTTTGCAAGATGGGCGTTCGGAATTGAAATGACGGTTTGATCAAGCGCCTCGAGCTTCGTGGTTCGGAGATCGATTGAGAGCACGGTTCCCGCCTTGTCGCCGAAGCGGCAGAACTCGCCCGCCCTGACCGATTGATCGCTGAAGAGGATGATGCCGCCGATAATGTTCTCGATGGTAGGCTGGGCCGCCAGCGAGACGGCCAAACCGGCGACTCCGAATCCTGTAAGGATCGTGGCGAGCGAGAAGCCCATTTCCGAGGCTCCGTACATGATCACGCCCGTCGCCGCTGCGATGCCGAGGAGCTTGCCGATCGTCCTGACAAGGCTCGCGTTGACTCCGGAGGGGTCGATACGGGGGGATAGAATGAGCGTCTCGCCGATCAGTTCCGCCAGGCGGACGCTCAGCCACGCCCACCCTATGAGCTGAATTACGGCGAAGATGTTTCTCAACGAGAGGTAGAGCGCCCCTGTGATGTTCAGCCTCGATTCTATGAGGAAGCCCATGAGCAACGTCCCGAGAGCGAGCGCGACGGGAGGGATGATCCGGAGCGCCTGGCCGAGGAAAGGAGTCGATCGTTCGGCGAGTTTCCGGCAGAGCATCCAGACGCCCGCCAAGGCCGCGATGAAGAACAGATGCCAGATGAACAAAGCGATCCACTGACAGAGAGTTTGTTCATAGACAAGTGCGGTGGACCACTCGGGGAGTCGCTGCACCCACTTGGGAGGGAAAAACGATCCCGGGGTGGTGATGAATTGATGGTACGCATTCTCGGTTGCGCCGGGCAGATACGGAAGATGCCGCACTCTGCGGTACGCGCGTTCCAGTTCGGCTACCGACTCGGGGTGGACGACCCAGTTTCCCTCCTCTTCGCCTGAAGACAGGCGATACAGGCGTATTTCCGTCTTCGGAATCGTCCAGTGGACGAGCTTCCGTTCAGCAACCTCTCCGGCTCCGGGTATCTGGTCGTAGCGCGGAATCCCGACGCGGTCCAGTATCTCCTTTAAGAGCAGCACGCTTTCACGCGCTTCCTGAAGGCGTACGAGCTGGGGAATGGCGGAGAAGTCAAGGCAGTGCATGGCGCGTTCATAATCATAGAGAGCCCGGCCGGCCTCTTCGAGCGCTTCCTGCGGATGATGGAAAAAACTCGGGTCGGCGGCGGAGATCTCGACGGCCTTCCGCAAGCGCCGATGGCCGGAATTCATGTGGTGTATGAAGGACTCCATCGTCGCTCGTGGCGAAGATCTGTCCGCCGGGGCGAGCACTCTTCCGGCGCTGATATGCGCCATATCCGCCCAGTCGAGGCGGAGACGCGAGGAGGAATCCGTCGATGCAGCCAGTAAAAAAGCGCTCCCCAGAAGAATGCACAGCGCGAAAAACAGGATACGAGTCGAAAGGAAACGGAAAAATTTCATCGGATGATCATCCTCTTTTCACAGGGTATGCTTTCGAAAGCGGTGCATTGCCGGCAACGACGCGGTTATGAAGCAAGCGCGATTTGCACGCATTTTCCTCTCCGGTGAGCGCCCGGCGAAACGGCCCGTGCGATCAGGGCCGTTTCGAGAAGGTGATATCTTAGGCTTTGGGAGGATACTCGATGGTTCCTAGAAGCGTGGACATCCGCTCAAGCGGCGTGTCGGGGAACGGGTACGCGTCTTCCTCGCGCCACTGTTGCACCTCTTTCTCGACGGCGGCGCCCTTCTCCCTGTTCAATCCGTCGTCCTTCGCGATGTAGGCCGTGGTGGAGGGGAAGGCGAAGCCGGAGCCGGACTTCTCGACGATTTCGCCGACGCGGAAGAGAATGTCCTCCTGGATCGCCATCAGCTCGGACCACTTCTTCGTCTTGACGTAGGCGAAGATGAGCACGTCGAGCGAGGATTCTCCGAAGCCCTCGAACCGGGCGAAGGGCGCAGGGTCGGCGTAGATCTTCGGATGCGCATGGAGGACGTCCCGAATCGAGGCCAGTATCCACCGGAGCTGGTCGCGCGTCGTTTCGTAGCGGAGATTGATGGTTTTTTGCAGCAGCGCTTTGCTCCTGCGGCTGACGTTCGTGATCTGCATCTGCGAGAAGTCGGCGTTCGGGATGGAGATCACGGTCTGATCGAGCGCCTCGATTTTCGTGCTCCGCAATCCGATGTGAAGCACGGTTCCCGCCTTGTCGCCGAAACGGCAGAACTCGCCGACCTTGACCGAACGGTCGGTGAAGAGAATGAGGCCTCCGATGATGTTCTCAAGTGTTGGTCGGGCCGCCAGCGAGACGGCCAAACCGGCGACTCCGAATCCGGTGATGAGGGTCATCAACGGAACGCCGAGTTCGGAAGCTCCGAACATCAAAATGCCGATGCCTGCGCCGATGCTCGCGAGCCGGCTGAGCGTGCGGACAAGGCTGGCGTCGACGCTTCCCGATTCGATTTTGGGCGAGAGAATAATGAGCTCGGCGAGCAGTTCCCCGGCGCGGACAACCACCCATGTCCAGCCGACCCACTCGACGGCTGTGAGCACATTGATCAGCAGAAGGTAGAGCGTTCCGGTGATGTTGATCTGTTTTTCGATAACCCAGACCATGGCGATCGCTCCGAGAGCGAGCGAAAACGGCGCGGTCAACTTTAAAACTTGCTTGACGACAGGCGACCTGCCCTCCGAGATTTTAAAGCTCAGTTTCCGGACGGCCCACAACAGAAACGTGAACAGGATGGCGGAGGAGATGAGAAGAGCCCACTGCCAGAGCGCCTGCCCGTGGATGCGATGCGTCAGCCACGCCGGAATGGAGTAGGCCCACTTGGGAGGAAAGAAAGCGCCCGGAGAGGCTGTGTAGTATTCATAAGCGTTTTCGGTTGCTCCCGGAAGGTACGGCAGATGGCGTACCCTGCGGTAAGAACGTCCCAGTTCGGCCACCGAGGCCGGAGTGACCAGCCATCGCCCCTCGTCGATCCCGGAATCCACCCGATGCAGGCGTATTTCGGTTTTCGGAATGGTCCATCGGACCAACCCCTGTTCCTCGACTTCCTTGGCTCCGGGAATCTGGTCGTACCGGGGGATTCCCACCCGATCGAGAATCTCCTTCAAGAGAAGAATGCTTTCCCGTGCGTTCTGAAGGCGGACGACCTGGGGGATTCGCGAGAGGTCGAGGACGTGCATGGCGCGTTCAAAGTTATACAGGGCGCGTCCAGCCTCCTCCATCGCCTCGGGTGGGTGATGGAGGAACCCCGGAGCGATGGAGGCAAGTTCTTTCGCCTTGAGCAGGCGGTCGTAGCCGTCTTTCATATGGTTCATGAAGGATTCCATTGCCGCGCGGGGCGACGACCTGTCGGCGGGAGAGAGCACGCGTTCGGCGCTGATATTCGTCATATGCGCCCAGTCGAGGCGGACTCTGGATGTGCTTCCAGTCGAGGCCGCGAGCATGAAGGCCGTTGCGGAAAGAGCGATGAAGAGCGCCGCGACAAGGAGGAGCAGGAGAATACGGCCGGCTTTTCTCATGAGTGAACCACTTCCTTTCGTGAGCTGCGTATGCCTGGTATGTGGACGAAACGAGGAAAGCATCCTTCGCACAATAAAGGCGGAAACGGCAAGTATTTTAAGATATGTGCCTTGTGCACAAGTTGCAGATTTTTTGCTGTGTGCAATGCATTTTATCAGAAAACGCATTCGCAAGCAACCACGGACTGCGTCACACCACGGACTGCGCGCCTGTCGGCGTGGATGGTTCGGAGAAGTTGATGTTTCGGTTTTGCCGCTGAACCGCCGCAGTATATAATCAAGAAGTGAAGGGGGCGCCCGGAACTGCGATCTCCGCATGTTTTCAGAGTGCTGCCGGAGAGGAATGATGAGAATGAAAAAGGAAGACTGTCGCTGGTTTTTAAAGGATACGGTGCGCGCATCGGTCGATTTTTCGCAGACGCAGCAGAATCTTGGGTATCCGCCGCCTCCTGTGCAGAAACCGCGCCCGGAGGGGGGCTGTATCATTCCGCTGCCCGGACCGGATGAGGCGGCTGTCCTCGGGAATATCTCCGTGGCGGAGGCCATCCGTCGCCGCAGATCCCACAGAAAATACTCGTCGAAGTCTCTGAGCCTTCAAGAGTTGAGCTTTCTGTTGTGGGCGACGCAGGGAGTCCGGGGAGCACACGACCCCGTCCGCTCCTACCGCACGGTTCCCTCCGCGGGATGCCGCCATCCGTTCGAGACGTACCTTGCTGTTTTCCGAGTGGAAACGCTCCAGAAGGGGATCTACAGGTATCTCCCTTTCGAGCGCGCCCTTCTTCCGCTTGGATGTCCGGCTGAACTGGAATCGAGGATGAGCAGAGCGGCGCACAATCAGCCGTTCGCCGGGAAATGCGCGGTCTCGTTCCTCTGGACGGCGATTCCCGAACGTACGGAATGGCGTTACTCCGAGGCGTCGGTGAAGGTGATCGCGCTCGACGCGGGGCATGTCTGCCAGAACCTCTATCTCGCCTGCGAAGCCGTCGACGCGGGAACGTGCGCCATCGCCGCATACGACCAGGAGCTCGCCGACGCCCTGGTCGGCGTGGACGGAGAGAATGAGTTCGTTCTCTACATGGCGCCCGTGGGGAAACTCTGATGCTTTTTACATTTTTGTGACATCCGCTTGACGGAGCGATGACATTCCGCCCGTTTCTTCGCTGTATCCTTCGGATTAGGAGGTGGTGAAGATGTTGTTGAAAAAGAGTGGAGTCCTGTTGCTGGTTTTGGGGGTGTGCGCGGCGGTTCTTTTCGGCGCCGGAGCCGTGTTTGCGGAACAGAAAGAAACGGTGGTCTTCGAAGTCGATGCGGATACTCCGGTCGTGCGGACCGGAGAAGCGAGGAAGGTTGTCGTGAGGGCGCTTGTTCGTCCATATGCCAAAAGAGAAACGGTTCGAGCACCGCTGGCTGTCGCCCTTGTGCTCGACAAATCGGGATCGATGGCCTCCGACGGGAAGATGGAAAATGCGAAGCTTGGAGCTCTCGAAGCCCTCAAGATGCTTGACAGCCGGGATGTGGCGACGATCGTCGTGTACGACGACAACGCTTCCGTTCTGGTTCGAGCGCGCTCCGTCGGAAACGGTGCGAAAGAACCGGCCTTTCTCAGAGCGATTTCACGCGTTCGCGCCGGGGGGATGACGGCGCTGCACGACGGCGTCGTCCTTGGGGCGGAGCAGCTCGAACCCTTCGTGGACGAGGGGTTTATCCCCCGTATCGTGCTGCTTTCCGACGGCATCGCCAACGTAGGTCCCTCCTCGACCGGGGAGCTGGCGCGTCTCGGAAGAGGATTGGCGCGCAGGGAGATGACCATCACCACGATAGGGCTCGGACTTGACTACCACGAGGATCTGATGACCGCGCTCGCTGCGGAGAGCGGCGGGAACGCCTATTTTGCCCGCAACGCGAGGATGCTGCCCGAGATCTTCGCGCGGGATATGGAGGATGCGGTGACGCTGACGGCGCGAAAAGTGCGCATCACGCTCCGCGCTCTCGGCGGGGCGCGTCCGGCGCGCGTGATCGGTCGTCCGGGGAACCTCGCGGACAGCGTCTTGGAGGCCTCCATCGATAATCTCTACAGCGGAGAAAAGTACGCGCTCTTCGAAATGGAACTTCCCGAGGGCGAAGACGGAGCGCGGCTCGAAGCCGCCGAAGTTGTTCTTGAGTACATCGATCCTGCGAGCGGGAACTCCGTCCGGAAGAGTGCTCCATTGACGTTCTCCTTCACCGGAAACGCTGCGGAGGTGGAGAAAAACCAGCGGGCGGACATCGTCTCTCAGGTTGCCCTGGCACGGAACGCGGAGATCAGAGAGGAGGCCGTCCGTCTGGCCGACGAGGGGAAAGCGCAGGAGGCGGCGCGGATGCTGGGAGAGCGGACGAAACAGCTTCGGATGCTTGCCCCTTCCGTCGGGGCGGCTGCCCCGCAGATGGAGAAGGAATCGGGGTATTTCGAGGATCTGGCGGAGAGCCTGCTCTCGACCGGGGGACTTTCGAACGTGGAGCGGAAAGAAGTTCTGAACGACGCCTACATGCAGAAGACGCAGCAGGCCCCCGTGGAGATGGAGAGCGGCGATATCCCCGAGCAGGAGCCGGAGGAAGAGGACGACGAGAATGCCTCCAAGTAAAGGCGGTTTCTCTGAAGAACAGTCGATGGTATGATGAAGAGGCCGGGGACGCATTCGTTCCTGGCCTTCACGTAAAGGGAAGGAGGGCTGCGCGATGGAGAGACTGAAAGGAGTGCTCGGAAAATGCACCACTCCGTTCTTCCTGGTGCTGCTTTTTCTTCTTGCCGTGCTTCTTCCGAGCATCGTTTTGAGCATGCTCGCTCTTCGAGCCGCGGACAGAGAGGCGCTCCACATCGAACGCAGCCTGGAGAGCGCTCTGCTCTCGGAGGTCAACCTCGCCGCTCACCGGGTAGCCGACCTGCTCGGCGCGATCGAAGCGGAACTGCTGGGCGAGGCCTCGGAAATTCCATCGAACCCGGCGCTTCTTTCGCAGTGGGAAGGCGGAGGAGTGCTGACCGCCTCTCCTTTTTTGCTCGTGCACGGACGGCTTTCCATTCCCGATTCAGCCTCGTCCGCCGCGGAAACGCTTCGCCTTTCTTTCGGTGCGTTTCTTGAAGAGCGCGCCGAACTGCCTGTATACGACCATATTGCCGGCGTCTACCGCAAGGAGCTGAACGATCTCGAGGATGCGGTTCCATACATCTTCTCGCGCAGAGAAGACGTTGCGGACACGGCGGGCGTCGCCCCTCCGGCGGAGAAGGAACGCCTCGCCGGTGTACAACCGGAATCGGCCCGGTACCCGGGAGAGGAGTCCTTCGCATTTCAATCGTCGGAGACGCCTGAGGAATCTCCTTCTCATGACGGAGCGTCTCTTGCGGACGAAGAAACGGGCGCCGCTTATACCCCCTCTCCGAAGGAGGAAGCGGGGAGGGAGCAAGCTCGTAGAGCGGCGATTGCTCCCGCTCCCGCCGCTCCGCGCGCCCCTCTCTCCCTCTCCTCTCCTCCGCTTCCGAAGAAACTCGCGCTCCCCGGAGGCGCTGAGCGGCAGATGGCGGAGAGCCGCATCGTCGCGGATTCCGTCCTGCGTGAAGAGGTTTTCAAGAAGGCCGAGGAAGAGGGGTTCGAACTGCTGCAACGGAACGTCGCTCCCGTCGGCCGAACGCCTTCCGTGCGGGAGACCGAAAAAGAACCTTCCAAGACGGTGGCCAGGGGGAAGCGCTTCGAAGAAGTGCGGGCCGAGTCCTTGGGGGGCTTTCTTCCGAGGCTTTCGGACGACGGCATCGATCTGCTCTTCTGGAGTTCCCGCGCCGATGGAACGGTCGCCGGGTTTCTTGTGGATGTAGATGTGCTGAAAGACAGAATCGCCGGGGTGCTCCCCGAGATACTGACCGATACCCGCATCCTCACCGTTCTGGACGAACGGGGCGAGCCTCTTCTCGCCCCGGAAATCAACGAACTCCCGGACTGGAGGCGTCCCTTCGTCGCCAGGGAAATTTCGCCCCTTCTGCCGCGATGGGAGGCCGGGGCGTGGCTCGCCGATCCTTCCGACGCCGCTTCCCGCGCCCGTTTTGCCGCTCGGGCCGTCTGGTTGTTGGTGGGGGCGCTCTTCCTTGTGATTCTCAGCGGGGGCGCGCTCATTCTCTGGATGCTCTCGTCGGAAATGCGTCGTGCCCGTCGAAAGACGACCTTTGTCGCCAACGTCTCGCACGAGCTGAAAACACCCCTCACTTCAATCCGCCTCTTCGCCGAAATGCTGCTCTCGGGGCGTCAGAAGGACGAAGAACGCCGAAAAGAGTATCTGCGCACCATGGTCTCCGAGGCGGAGCGTCTTTCCCGTTTGGTGGAGAACGTGCTCGCGTTTTCGCGCGGAGGTGGCGGCGGAGAGTGCGCGACCGAATCGTTCGATCTTTCCGAACTGGCGAGAGAGACCCTTTCGCAGCTGGAGCCGGCCCTTTCGAAGAACGGGTTCCTCTGCTCCTTTTCTTCCGAAGGACCGTCGCCGGTGCGCGGCGATCCGGAGCGCCTCCGGCAGGTGCTGATGAACCTGTTGTCGAATGCGGAGAAGTACTCGGGGGATGCTCGCGAGATCGGCGTCCGGTGCGGAAGAGAGTCCGGGTGTGCGCTCGTGGACGTTGCGGACAGGGGGCCGGGAGTGCCCTCTTCTCAGAGAGAAAAGATTTTCCAGGAGTTCTTTCGAGGAGATGATTCACTGACGGCGTCGAAAAGCGGCGCCGGTCTCGGCCTCTCGATAGCGCGGTCGATCGCCCGGCGGCACGGAGGCGACGTAACGTATGCGCCCCGAAGAGGCGGAGGAAGCGTCTTTTCGCTGAGGATACCGCTTGAGGGGACGGCGGTCGGCTCGGGACAAGGAGAGAAAAAATGAACGAACGCATTTTGATCGCGGAGGACGATTTCGCCATCCTGACTGGGGTGGCCGATCTTCTCGAGAGCGAAGGGTACGAGGTGGACACCGCACGCGACGGGCTTGCGGCGCTCGAACGCTACCGTGCCGCGCGTCCCGACCTTGTGCTCCTCGACGTGATGATGCCCGGAATGAACGGATACGACGTCTGCCGCTCCATCCGCTCGGAAGATCCCTTCATTCCGCTGTTGATGCTGACTGCGAAAGGTGCGGAGATCGACAAGGTGATCGGGCTCGAACTCGGCGCCGACGACTACATCGTCAAGCCTTTCGGCATGGCCGAACTGCTGGCCCGCGTCCGGTCGGCGTTGAGAAGAGGCGCTCTGGCGGCAATGCCGCCGGCCGAGGAATCTCCTTCTTCAACGCTCTCCTTCGGGGACGTTACGGTGAATTTCGAGAGCATGAGCGGGCAAAAAAACGGCGCCGAGTTCCCCTTGACCCCGAAAGAGACGGCGTTGTTGCGTTTTCTCATGGAACGGGAGGGGAAGGTTGTTTCCAGAAACACCCTTCTGGATGATGTGTGGGGAATCGACTGCGAGGTGACGACGCGGACCGTCGACCAGCACGTGGTCCGGCTGCGGCAAAAAATTGAAGACGACCCGTCGAGGCCGGTCTTTCTTTGCACCGTGCACGGGGCGGGGTATCGGTTCGTTCGGGAGCGCGGGGAATAACGTTTTCGACAGTTTGTTCAAGATGATTCCCGCGACTCACGGAGAAGGCTTTCATGAATTATTTCCTCTGTGGTATTTTAAGAAGAATAATGGAGATGGAAAAAGAGACATTGTTTTATTTTATGAAATATTGCCGGAGGTGGGGTAGTGGTACGTATTCATGGAATGCACGCTGACGAAGACTCTCCGCTCTTTTCGGGGTGTTCGAAAGGGAAGGAGCCCCGTCCCTTCGGCGTAACGTGCCGAAACCTGATAACACAAGAGTATTACCCTTTCTTCAAGACCGACGTCTCTTTCCGACGACTACTGGAGTGCAATCCCCTCTTTGCGCAGCTCTTCGGTGTCGAGGGCAGCAAGGCCTTTGAAAACACGTCCACAGCGGAGGTTCTGTTTCCTCCTCCGGCTTTACGACGGACGATTCTGGAACGCTTCGAGAAAGGGTTTTTGGACAGATTCGAGGCCCCCTTCCGACGAAAGGACTCTTCATCCTTCTGGGGAGAGCTGTCGGCGGTTGTTTCTCCGGACGGCAGCTGTATCGGAGGCATCGTGCGCGATGTGACGGAACGCAAGAAAAACGAACTTTGGTTGAAGGAGCGGAACAGCTCGCTCTCGATGCTTGCCGAGATAGGGGCGGACCTTATGGCCGAGCTGGATACGGATTCGCTCCTCCAGAAGGTCCTGAGGTACGCTACGTCGGCGATGAACACGGAGCACGGCTCCATATCGTTCGTCGATTTTGACACAAAAGAGCGTTATGTCAGATGGTCGCAGGGGCCGATTCTCTCCGCTTTCCAGGGAATCCGCATTCCTTTCGGCATGGGTTTGGGGGGAGAGGTCGTCTCGGCAGGCAAACGCCGAATCGTGCATGATTATCGCAACTATGGCAACAGACTGCCTCACCATGACTTCGACTGTATCGCGACGGCGGTGGGAGTGCCGCTGCGCTGGAAGGACGAAGTTTTCGGCTACCTCTCCATTTATTACGAAGGAGAGCCTCGGGAAATAGAGGATGCCCGGCTTGAGCATCTGGATCAGTTCGCCTTTCTGGCGTCGCTCGCTCTGTATAATGCGAGGCTCTACGAAGAAGCGCAGCTGGAGATTGCGGAACGTCGTCGCCTGGAGGAAGAACTTAGGAAAGCGACGATCGAGGCGCAGCGCGCGAACGCGGCGAAGAGCGATTTTCTGGCCCGGATGAGCCATGAGATTCGAACGCCGCTGAATATCCTCACCGGAGTGAGCGACCTGCTGCTCGAAAGAGAGTACGATTTTGAACTGCGAGAGAACCTCTCGATGATCTCGCAGGCCGGGAAATTTCTCACCGAGATGGTGAACGATATCCTGGACTTCTCCAAAATAGAAGCGGGTATGATCAAGGTCGAACGGATGCCATTTTCCATGAGCGCGCTTCTTGGAGATATCGCGCCGATGTTCGTCTTCCATGCGGAGCGAAACGGCATCGACTTTCGCGTGTCCGCCGAACCGACGTTGCCGGACGTCTTCAGGGGGGATCCGCTGCGACTGAAGCAGATTCTTTTCAATCTTCTCGGTAATGCTATAAAGTTCACAAAGAAGGGTTCCGTTCGTCTCGCCGTGACTGCCGTTCCTCTGAAGGAGTTTGTCTACGAGCTCCGCTTCTCCGTCTCCGACACTGGCATGGGTATGATGCCGGATATTCTCGATTCGATCTTCGAGCCGTATCACCAAGGGGAGCTCTCCGTTGCCCGTCGGTTCGGCGGTTCGGGGTTGGGGCTGCCGATCAGCAGAAAGCTCGCTGAACTTATGGGAGGTATCCTCTCCGTGGAGAGCGTGCTCGGCCGAGGTTCCACCTTTACGCTTTCACTTCCCCTGGAGGTTGCACGAACGCCGTCCGATTCCCGGGGAGAGTTCGAAGAGGAGGGGACCGCCCTTCCGGAGAAGCTGTCGATCCTGGTGGCGGACGACAATTCCGTAAACAGAACGCTTCTCTCGAAGCTTCTTTCACTTCCGGGATGGACCATCGTAATGGCCGCGGACGGACAAGAGGCTTTGGAGATTGCCCGGAGAGACGCGCCCGATGTGATTATTCTGGACCTCGAGATGCCGCGAATGGACGGTTGTGCCGCGGCGAAGGCGATCCGGGAGCATGAAGCCCTTTCGGGGAGGCGTTCCTTTATTCTAGGGCTGACGGGATATACCCGTTCAGAATGCGCCCGGCGCTGCACGGATGCGGGGATGGACGACTGCTTTGCAAAACCTGCGAGGAAATACGCGCTGTTGGCGAGCATTGCGAAGCACTTTTCACCCGGCGCGGGGTGGAATCCTCTCGAGGAAGAAGGTGGGGAAGATCGAGTTCCTCTTTCATGTACTACCGATGCTGCCCTACTTTGAATTGAACTGATCCGAAATGCCGGAAACAATCCTTTATCCAAAGGAGGAGCAAGCGCCCGATGAAAAAGTTTGAACAGACCGAGACGGAACGCCTAATTCTGCGTAGGCCGCGCCCGGAAGATGCCGAGGCGATATTCGACCGATATGCGAACGACCCGGAGGTTACCCGCTATCTTGGCTGGGCGCGGCATACATCCGTGGAGGACTCAAGAAGTTTCATCGCATTCAGCGAGTCCGAATGGGAACGTTGGGCGGTCGGTCCGCTCCTGGTGGAGTTGAAGGAGAGCGGTCTTCTGCTCGGGAGCACCGGGCTTGCCTTCGAAACTTTTTGGCGGGCGTCGACCGGATATGTTTTTTCGAAAGGCGCTTGGGGAAAGGGATATGCGACCGAGGCGATGCGCGCGGTCGTGGAGATCGGTCGTACGGCGGGGCTGACGCGCCTCTATGCGCTCTGCCACGCGGGCCATTCTGCGTCGGCGCACGTCCTTGAAAAGTGCGGCTTTCTACGAGAAGGTCTCCTTCGCCGCCACTTCGAGTTCCCGAATCTCGACGACGGCACGCATGATATTTTCCACTACGGCTTCGTCTACGAAAAGTACCGTTAGCCTCGAAGGCGCCAGAGGACTGGAACGCCTCCTGTCGTCGAGGACGTACGGTCGTTGCGTAATAGGAAGGGAGATCGAACGAGAATGCCGGAAACAACGTACGGACTGCGAATCGTGGAAAACAGTCCGCTGGATACGGAAGTTCTGGCCCGGATGATTGCGGAGCCGGACGATCTTCATCTTGTCTGGCCGGTTGCCGAATATCCTTTCAACCACGATCAGTGGCGGGCCGAGTTGGATCCTGCAAACGGGACGCGGTCGTTCCTCGTGTACGAGGGGGAACGAGTGGTCGGACACGGCGCGCTCGCTCCTTGCCGGGGCGACGAAGATTCCGTGATGGTGCGTTTTCTGTATATCGCCCCGGATATGCGGGACAGCGGGGCGGGAAGGCTCTTGCTCTCTCTTCTGGAAGCGCGCGCGAAAGACGCCATGGGAGCGCGACGCCTTATTCTCAAGGTTAGAACATATAATCAACGCGCGATGTGCTGCTACGGGAAGTACGGATTCCGCGAATACTCGCGGGAAGGGACGCTTGTACTGATGGAGAAAAACGTCCTGTAAAACCGGTTTTCTCGGCGCGGAAGCTGCGAAGCCGATGCGCTTTTCGTAAGGATATTTACAACGGGGAAAACGCACGGCGACGGAGTTTTTTTAACATAAAAGGAGGAGGCCTTGACATGGAAGTTTAGTCGCTATACACTTGGCGCTATGGGAAAACAATGCTGTCATCGAGGGCGAATCAGCTACGCGGTTCTGAGGCTTGCCGGCAAGCTTGAAGAAGTCCGAAGGAAGACCCATAACTTTGGAACCGATGTGCGTCTCTTTGAAGCCGAAGTGCACATGATCAAGGCGGTCAAGGAGAATGAAGGTCTGCACGCGACGGGGCTTGCGGAAAAACTGAATGTGACCAAGGGTGCTGTTTCGCAGATCATCGGCAAACTCCAGAAAAAAGGAATGATTCTCAAGATTCGAGATGAGTGCAACCAGTCCCGGCTGAAGTTCGTTCTCACCTCGAAAGGCGAAAGAGCGTACGAATTCCACGAAGCGATCCACCGCGAGTTCGACGCGGTCATCGATCAGATTCTCTGCGGCGCTTCACCCGAGCAGATGTTCTTCTTGCAGACCTTTCTGGAATCTCTTGAGAAAAAGATCGAATCGTATCTCTAGTTAAGGAGGGACTTTCGCTGTTTTTTTTGTTGCTTGAAGAGTATAGTCGCTATACACAGCGCACGATAGAGAACAGGGCGAAGTGCTCCGGTGAGAACGGCGAATGTGTTCGGCATGCCGGGCAGTCTCGAAAAGAAACAAGAGAAACCGGAAAAGAGAATGTCGCGTAGATGTATGCGGGGAGTGAAAGCTTAAAATATGTTTGGGAGGAGAAAAAAATGTTTTGGTTGACAGCAGTGCGCGGAGCTATGTTCAATCGTCGCGCCCGGAAGGGCTCGGAGTTGGTTCTTGATCGTCTTTCCATCGTTCCGGGAAGCGTTGTCGGCGATATCGGCTCCGGGGGCGGTTTTTTTGCAATGGAATTTGCTCGGAGCGTCGGAGAGAGGGGAAAAGTATTCGCCGTGGATGTCGACGAGAATCTTCTTGAGTTCGTGCGCACGCGTCTCCTTTCTTCCGGAGTGAGCAATGTCGATTGCGTGCCGGGCGATGCCCTGGGAAATTCGCTGCCCCCCGGGAGTTGCGACCTCCTGTTCATGAGAAATGTGTTCCACCATATCGCCGAACCGGCGGTTTTTTTTCGAAATATGAGGAAGAGCCTCAAGCCGAAGGGGCGGTTCGCCATTATTGAATGGAAAGCTGAGACAACACGCTTCATGGGTCGGCACAGCAGTAAAGAAAGCGCCATCGTCGACGCCCTGACGGAGGCCGGTTTGCGGCATATCGAGAGCTTTTCGTTTCTGGAATCCCAGTCGTTCAATATCTTTCAGATGTGACCGGTGTTCATCGCGCGCGGCGCCCGAATGCGATTTCTCAGATGCCGCACGCTTTTTTTATCGCCGTCCACGCCTCGTCGGCAGTCTCCACGTAGGAGAAGAGGTTCACATCCTCCGACGCGATGGTCCCCTCTTCGACGAGCGCGTCGAAGTTGATCACGCGCTCCCAGAAGTCCCTTCCGAAGATAAGCACTGGAAGCGGCTTGATCTTTTGGGTTTGGATGAGAGTGAGCGTCTCGAAAAGCTCGTCGAGTGTGCCGAATCCTCCCGGAAAGACGACGAGCGCTCTGGCGCGCATCAAAAAGTGCATCTTGCGTATGGCGAAGTAGTGGAAGAGGAACGAGAGCTCCGGGGTGACGTAGTCGTTCGGCTTCTGCTCGAAGGGGAGAACGATGTTCAGAGAGACGCTCTCCCCTTCGGCGTCGTGGGCGCCGCGATTGGCCGCCTCCATGATGCCGGGGCCGCCGCCCGTCACCACGACGAGATGCCCGTCGCCTGCCGCTTTGCTGTGAGTGGAGATCAAGTAGCCCAGCCTTCGCGCTTCGTCGTAGTACCGGGAGCGCTCGACGAGTTTGCGCATCTTTCGGACCTCCGATTCAAGCGCGCCGTCGGATGAATTCTCCCTTTGGGCGGCTTCCGCATCGGCGAGCCTCTTTCGTGCGACATCGGGCTCCGGTATCCGCGCGCCGCCGAAGACGACGACGGTGCTGCGGATGCCCCTCTCGGTCATTGCCAGCTCGGGTTTCAAAAGTTCGAGCTGAAGACGTACCGGACGCAGCTCGTCGCGCAGCATGAATTCCGTGTCCGCGTAGGCCAGACGGTATGCGGAGGAGAGCGTCTGCGGCGACGCCGGGCTCAGTTCGGCATCCAGCAGATCGTCCTTTGCGGAAGGAAACGAAGTCGATCTCATGATGAACCTCCTTCGGAAAGCGCACGCTCTCGGTCTCTTCACCGGCGCGCCGCAGGATGTTCCGATTATAGCAGAGATGTCCCTCGCTGTTTCCGATCGTACTTTTGATGTACTATTATCCGCACGATACGCTCCTTTTTCTTGAGCGTCTTATTCTGGAGAGGGGGAATCTCCCGTGCCTGAAGCTGTTCTGCGTCCCGATCCGTCCGGTGAATATTTTACGGAAGAGCGCTGTTATATCCTCGAAACGTCCAACTCCCCGGACGATCCGGACGTCTCCATCGCCAGAGCCAGGGTGGCGCCCGGGGTGACGACTCGATGGCACAGGCTCTCCGGCACGACGGAACGCTACTATATTCTGAGCGGCCGGGGGCGCGTCGAGGTCGGAGACCTCCCGCCGGAGGAGGTCGTTCCAGGCGATACGGTGATCATCCCGCCGCTGGTTCGTCAGCGAATAAGCAATACCGGCGCGGAAGATCTAGTGTTTCTCTGCGTTTGCTCTCCGCGCTTTCTTCCGGATTCGTACGAAGATCTCGGAGAGGATATGCGGCCTCCCGTGGTCGCCGGCCGATAGATCGTATCCGAAAATGCGCAACGACGGTCAGGCGGTTGCGTTCCAAATACGGTATCCTCTGTGTCGCAAGGAGGGGGAGGAATGAAGGAAGCCACGCGCGCGGCCTACGAAGAGTCGATTCTCCGGGTACAGATGCACATGCAGAAAACGCTGGACGGTCCGTTCGACGCGAACGAGATCGCTTCGGTCGCAGGATTCTCGCGGTTTCATCTCTCGCGTCTCTTCTCGGCGATGACCGGCGAGTCCCTTCTGGAGTACCGGAGGCGGCTGCTGCTGGAACGGGCGGCCCATAGCCTGCTCTACAAGGCGCGTTCCGTGACGGAGCTGGCCTTCGAAGCCGGATACGAAACGCCGGAAACATTCACGAGGGCGTTCTCCAAGCTCTACGGCGTCCCCCCGGGGGAGTACCGGCGAAAGCTGCGGGCGGCAATGAAGCACCGCCTGGAGACGATCCAGGCGAGGTCGAAGCTCTTCACCCTTTCCCTCTCCATAGACGAAGGAGGAAGAAAAGTCATGGAAGTAAAAATCGAAAGACACGATCCTTTGAAAGTTGCGTTCATCCGGCACATCGGGCCGTACGACACGTCCGGCGAAACGTGGGGCAAGCTCTGCGGAGCGCCGGAAGTAGCGTCCCGGCTGGGTCCGAATACGTTGGCCCTCTCGCTGTGCTACGACGATCCGGATGTGACGGAGCCGGACAAGATTCGGATGGACGCCTGCGTCACCGTGGACGACGGGTTCGTTCCCGGCAACGGTATCGAAGCGCAGACCATCCCCGGAGGGGAGTTCGCCGTCGTGGTCTACAAGGGAGCGTACTCGGGACTTCACGACGCGTACCGCGCCATCTACGGAGAATGGCTTCCGAAGAGCGGACGCGAGTTCGGTGGTTCCTACTCCATGGAGATTTATCGGACGGATTGCAACAGTACGCCCGCGGAGGAGAATATCACCGAAATCAGAATACCCCTGCTGTAGCGCCGGTATTTACGATTCGTCCCACACGGTGCGGACCGCTCGCATACTGCGGGCGATCCGCATCGTATTTTTCGGTGCTTCCCCTCTCCCGTTTTTTCTTATTCCATGTTATCGTTGCCCCGTCCCGAAATCGATTTGAACTGGTGGTGCGCAATGAATCTCTGGTCTCTGCTCGGAATGGTTTTTGTTCTGCTTGCGTTTATCGGCGCTCTGCTCCCCGTGATGCCGACAGTTCCTTTTGTTCTGGCCGCCGCGGCCTGTTTCGCGAAGTCCTCTCCGAAAATGCATGCGTGGCTTCAGCAGCACCCGAAATTCGGCCATATTGTGCGCGACTGGGAGGAGAAACGGTGCATCTCCAGAGGGATGAAGATCTGGGGGATCAGCATGATGACCCTCGGCGGCGGAATGTCCGTCTGGCTCTTCGTTCCCAGGGGGTGGCCGTCATGGGTTACGCTTGCCTGTTTCTTCTTCGCCGACCTCGTTGTGCTTCTGTGGAAGGAGTGCCCGCCGGAACCGGGAGACGCCGCGTCGCTCATGGCGATCTGGAGGCGAAAAATCAGTTCCTTTTCCGGAAGGAACGGGAAAAAGAGTACGGGAAAGGAGTGCGAGTAGCGTGGCACACTTGAGAGAATGCACCGTCTCCGTCTTCGGACTCGGACTGCTGGGTGCGTCGCTCGCATGGAAGCTGACGTCCGGAGGGAGCGTGCAAGGCGTTGCCGGCTGGAGCCGCACTCGGGAAACCGTGCAGCGTGCTCTCGACGCGGGCATGATCACGCATGCCTGTGTTTCTGCCGAGGAGTGCGCGGCTCTCGGTGATATTCTGATACTTGCCGTACCCATCCGTTCGATGGAAGAGACGAGCCGTACTATCGCCCCGGCGGTTCGCCCCGGAACACTCGCAGTTTTTGATCTCGCCAGCACGAAGACGGAGGTCGGCCGGTCGTTGACCTCCGTCTGGGGGCCGCGGTACGCCGGTTTCCACCCCATGGCGGGGAAGGAGAAAGGCGGAATCGGCAACGCCGATCCCGAACTCTTCCTTGGTTCCGTCTGTGCGATCGTTCCTTTCCCCGAGACCTCTCCCTCCGTCCTTGCCCTCGCGGAAGAGCTCGCTTCGGCGCTCGGAGGGCGCTCTCTTCGAACGACTCCTGTCGAACACGACGCAGTGACTGCCTGCACCAGCCACTTCCCGGTGCTCGTAGCCGCCTCCCTCTCACTGCTTGCCGAAAGAGAGAGGGAACGCCATCCGCTTTTGCCCCTTCTTGCGGCAGGGGGGTTCCGCGATACGACGCGCGTAGCCGGAGGCCCCGCATGGCTCGGCGCCGATATGGCGAGTACCAACGGAGCGCAGGTGCGCCGACTGGCGGAGGAGTTTAAAAGAGTGTTGGACGAGCTGCTTTCCGCTGCTCCGGAAGAGCTGGAGACTTTGCTGGCGAGGGCTTCGGCGTGCCGCGGGTCGATCCTTGCGGCGAAGGAAGCATGGAGCAGAGAGAGCGTAAGGTAAGACGCGTCACGGCACGCTGCGCCTTTTTTCTCTGAGTTGAGAACAAGCGGCTGTAAGGAGCTGTTTTGTTCTATGCAGGTTTCGCCGGTTTTGAGGGTACCCTGTTCTCGCGGAGAACCTGCAGACGCCACCAGTCCGCTGCAATGTACGAAGCCCGTCCTATTTCTCCGGATCCCACCGCGCCGACAGGCTGTCGTATCCGGGGGGGAAGTACTCCCGGAAGAGCGTATAAAAGTAAAGCTCTTTCGGGGAGTTGAACGGAATCCCCCCCTTGCTCATCCGGGTGTCGGAAAACTCTCCGGGCGTGACCTTTTCACCGACGGCGGCATCCATCATGTCGTCGACACCGACCCCTCTGGCGAAACGCATTTTGGGGCGGTCGGCTATTTCCGCCGGGAGCATGTCGCGGAAAGCCTCCCTGAGTATCCACTTTTCGACGGGAAGCGAATCCCTACCCGGTTCTTTATGCACCTTCAGGTGGAGCGGTATTTTTTCACTGAAAGCGACGACCGCGGAATCCAGGAAGGGCATACGGTAATCGACAGAGTTGGCCGCCCAGCCTCTGTCGAGGCGTCGGAGCGAGGTGTTATACGCGATATCCATCAGCTTTTTCGCTACACTTTCTTTCTCGGTTTCGTCGT
>WPCG01103948.1_pt1 | contig 29500 bp, 30 predicted proteins | sample 5403311 | NCBI WGS metagenome assembly WPCG01 (sample SAMN12869467, study PRJNA574797) | sludge metagenome | isolation source: wastewater treatment of Control | place: China:Beijing | collected 2019-05-17
TGCGCTACCAGATGATTACCCGCGACACCGTGGCCTCGGTAGGCAGGCTCGGTATCACCCTGCGCTCTCCAAACGGGGATGCGGTCTGTGTCCGCGCGCATTCGGCGCAAGGTTATCCGAAGCAGTTCGACCTGCATCAAGCCGCCAGCATGCTGGGAGACGCAAATAAGGGATCTATGGGCTACCCCTGCCCCTTCCTCATCACCATGGGGGTGAAGATTCTGAATTATGACGAGCACAAGAATCTGACGCAGATGAAAACGGCTCGGGCGATTCAGGTTTCTGAAAGTCCGATGGGGAAAGCGCTACCGGACGTGAGCAAGCGGGCGGCGGACTGGAAATTGTTGCAGAACGCCTACGACGAGGGGGGTGGTGCATTGCGTCTGTACCATCAAGTGCTGCTTTTCCCCAGTCCGGATGCCGTAGCCGAAGCGGACGAGGCGGCCAGAGCCATCTGGCGCAGCCTGGGCTTCGCACTGAGCCCCGACACCTATATGCAGACCCAGGCGCTGATGTCCTCGCTGCCGATGGCACTCGGGCCCTCCCTGCAACGCGACATCAAGATCGCGCAGCGGTTTTCCACCAAAACGACCGCCAACGCGGCCAATCTGTCGCCTGTTCTGGGCGAATGGCGCGGTGTCGGGGCTCCGGTGCTGACCTTCACGGGGCGTAATGGCCAGACCATAGGCGTGAATCTGTTCGACAACCCGTCTGGCAACTACAACGGTTGCGTGGTGGGCACGTCCGGGTCTGGCAAATCCGCATTCCTGAACGAACTTGCCGAGCGCTATCTGGCGATGGGGGCGAAGGTCTGGATTATCGACGTGGGTCGTTCCTACGAGAAGCTGTGTCACGCGCTCGGCGGCCAATACATCGAGTTCACCAAGGAAGCGAATGTCGTCCTCAATCCGTTCACCATGGTGAACGACATTGACGAAGACATGGAGATGTTGAAGCCGTTGATCGCCCAGATGATCTCCCCTGGACGCCGACTGTCAGATTACGAGCTGTCCCAGCTCGAACTGGCGATTCGAAGCCTTTGGGAAGAGCGCGGGCCGCGATCGAGTATCGACCTGCTGGCGGAGAAGCTGAAGCTCGCCTGTCACGATGGCGGCACGCTTGAGCATGGCGAGGAAGATGCCTGCGATCCGCGCATCCGCGATCTGGCGGTGCAGCTGACTTCCTACACCTCGCTGGGCAGCTACGGCCATTACTTTGAAGGCCAGCACACGGTCAATTTCAATTCCAATCTGGTGGTCCTGGAGCTTGAAGAATTGAAATCGAAGAAAGACCTGCAGGCGGTCGCCCTCTTCATCCTGATGTACCGCATCACCCAGGAAATGTACCTGGCGCCGCGTGAACAGCCCAAGGTGGTGATCCTGGATGAAGCCTGGGATTTGCTCACGGGCGGGCAGACGGGTGACTTCATCGAGGCGGGCTACCGCCGCGCCCGGAAATACGGCGGTGCCTTCCTGACGGGCACGCAGGGCATCAACGACTACTACCGTAGCGCAGCCTCACAGGCCGCACTGGAAAACGCTGACTGGCTGTTCATGCTCCGGCAGAAGCAGGAGTCCATTGCCAAGCTCGAAGAGAAGCTAGCCTTCACGCCGCACATGGCTCACCTCGTCAGCAGCTTGCGCACCGAACAGGGCAACTATTCGGAAGTGTTCGTCTCCTGTGGCCAGGCTGGTTACGGGGTCGGGATGCTGCTGCTTGACCCCTACTCCCAACTCATGGGTTCGGCCAACGCACGCGATTTCTCAGCCGTGCGGCAGAAACTCGAATCTGGCTTGTCCATGGCCGATGCGGTCGATGCCGTGCTGCAGGATCGGAAGGCGGCGATATGACTGAGATTACAAGGGCCGGGAGTAATTCTTCTGAAGTATCGGCTACGGAAGATCAGGCCGGGGCTCAGCCTGAGATAGGGGGTGATTTTCATATGGAGAGCTGGGTTTCGCTGTTGATGGCATTGCTCGTCACAACAGTGGCGCTTGCGGCATACCACTTCTGGCTGGCGAAACCGACCGCGGGATTCGCGGTGGTAGACCTCGCCAGTGTCGTCAAAATCAAGGAAACCGAATTCACCACTTTGCTCTCCCGTCCGAATGTCAGCGACGAGGACCGAAGGGCTGCTTACCAGATGGTCAGCCGGATCGGCCCTGCGATCGAACGCGCAGTGGACAGGCTGCAGAAGGAATGCAGCTGCACCATCGTGGTGAAGTCGGCGGTGATCGCGGGGCCGGCCGATGATCTGACGCTGCGTTTGAAAGCGATGCTCGGCATGTCGACGGGGACTGAGGATCAAGGCTTCGGAGTGAAACCATGACGAAGGCTGTAGTCGCCCCAAGCGCGGGCAACGTATGGAATCGTTGGCTGGTTTACTGGCATACCGAGATGATTCCCCATCTCCGACGCAACTGGCTGTTTTGGAGCGGGCTGGTGGGCGCCATCTTGCTCTTCAACGCGTTCTTCACGTTGGCGATTACGGTCACGGAAAGCCTGCCATACCGGGTGTTTGTGGTGATCAAGGGCGACCTGAATATCAAGCGCGGCGATTACATCGCCTGGCGCTGGGCGGGCGGTGGTCCTTACAAAGCCGGACTTTCGTTCGTTAAACAGGTGCGTGGCATTGCGGGCGACACAGTGACCTCAGAGAGCCGGGATTTCTTCGTAAACGGCGAGTACATGAGTACCGCCAAGCCGTGCACCCGGACAGGCGAGCCGTTGGCGCTTGGCCCGACCGGCGTGATTCCGGCCAACCATTTCTATGTTTACGCACCCCACAAGGATTCGTTGGATTCGCGCTTTGCGCTGACGGGCTGGATTCCGCTTGAGCGTGTCTCCGGGCGTGCGATCCCACTGTTTTGACATGATCAAGAAGGTTCTGGCGATGATTCTGTGTGGGTTGATCATGTATCCGGCCTGGGCTCAGGAGGTTTTGGGGCCGTCCTATCCCATCACCGAACCAGACATGCTTGAAGCCATACAGGACAAGCTCAAGTCCATGGAAAAAAATGGTCGTCTCGGCCAGCTCCAGAAAGAAGCCATCGAGCGATCGAAACAAAGCATCGAGCGGCCGGATCCAGTGAAGGGCATCGTCAAGACGCGCCAGCCGCGAACCTTCTACTTTGATCCGTCGTGGCGCGTCCCGCGCGATATCACCACGCCAGAGGGCAAAGTCATCGCGCGTGCGGGTGACATGGTCAACCCGCTCGACTATGTGCCCCTTTCCAATCACCTATTATTTTTCGATCAGAGCGACCCGAAGCAGGTAAAGAAGGCCGCCGAGATTATCAAGCGCTTCAACGGAGCGGTGAAGCCGATTCTGGTCGCGGGTGAACCCTTGGCGCTCACCCGTCAGTGGAAACGGCAGGTGTACTTCGACCAGAGCGGGCATCTGGTCAGGCGCTTCGGGATCAAGCAGGTTCCGGCGCTGGTGTCGCAAGAGGTAGCGCAAAGGCGCTTGCGCATCGACGAAATGAAAGCTGACTGAGCGTGAATACTTTTCCCTGTATTACCGATCCTGGACTGACCATGCAAATTGCTGAATGGTCAGATATCCACAGGCCGCATTGGGGCGGCACCAGGATCGTGGCCTGGGACGACAACCGGCTGCAAAGCCTGATCATCAGGCTGACAAAGAAGCCCGTGGGCTTGCTAGGATGGTTTAAGTGATGGGCTCGCTTCTCCGGAACATTCGTGCTGTTCTGGTGCTTGCCTTTGCGGTTTCGCCCAGTTCATGGGCGGCAACGACCACTTGCACTGGCAAGTTCATGAATCCCATCACGGATGTTTGCTGGTCGTGCGCGTTTCCGCTCAAGGTCGGCGGCACCACGATCATGGATTTTGGCCAGGAGGATTTTGATAGTGGTGTGAGCAACCCGCTGTGCGCATGCTCAAGCCCGCCCAAGGTGGGTTTGAGCATAAGTTTCTACGAACCGGCGCGGCTGGTCGAGGTGGTGCGCAAACCCTACTGCTTCCCCTCCCTTGGCGGGATTACCATCGATCCCGGCGTGCCGGCGCCAGCGCATGTACAAACGCGTGGGGGTAAATCGTTCTATCAGGCTCACTGGTACATCAGCCCCCTGATGTTCTGGCTGGAAGTCATCGTCGATAACCCGTGTCTGGAACAGAATGTTTTCGACCTGGTGTATTTCACCGAGCTTGATCCGCTGTGGGCGGACTCGGAGCTGACCTTCATCCTCAATCCTGATGCCGTGCTGTTTGCCAATCCGTTGGCTCAGGGCGCCTGCACCGCGGATTGCGTGGCTGCCACGGCGGGCTTTCCCCTAAACGATCTTTTCTGGTGCGCGGGCTGCCAGGGATCCATGTACCCGCTCAATGGCTGGGTGGGCAACCATGTCGGCGCCGTGCAGGCCTCGACACTCATTGCCCAGCGCATGACCAACAAGATGCACCGCGAATTGCTGGTCTGGGGCGCGCATGGAACGTCGGGGCAGTGCGGTTACTACCCCATTCCGCTCATGGACAAGCGCGCCTACAAGACCCAGATGACCTACCCCATCCCCAACACCAAAAAAGAGGATGGCAAATGCTGTTCAACCATGGGACGCACAACAGTCATTTCAGGCGCAGGAAAGGAGTTCCCATACAAGGGCGAGGATTTCGCTTACATGCTCTTCCGCAAGCGGGACTGCTGCCAGGGGGCCTTTGGATTCTGATCGATGAAGAAGCCTGTGATGAAAATTCTGTTGCTTGTTCTGTTCGTTGCCACCACATCCGCTGGGTATGCGGCTGACAACCCCCCTACTCTGCCAGAGACAAATGGCTATGGCGATAACGCAGTGGCGCGGCAGAAGTCGAGTCAGGCGATCGATGCTGCCAGTCAGGCGGCGCGCAATGGCCCGGTTCGTGCCTTCCCCAAAATCAAGGTTCCATCTTCCGGCGTGGACATCGGCCAGATCGCGGCCCGCTTCAACCAGACAGCGCAGAAGCCGGAAGACGACAATCTCATGATCTTCGTCACCCTGGGCATGCCGGGCAAAGCGCTGATAAATCTGGCCAGACAAGCCGCGCGCACGCGTGCCGTGCTGGTCTTGCGTGGGATCGAGGGCGGGCTCGCCAAGGGGAACTGGCCGCGTGCCATGGAGGCACTGAAGCCGATTGCCGAAACGGGTGCTTCCATAATCGTCCACCCCGATTTATTCCGGGCATACAAGGTTGTTCAAGCCCCCACGTTTGTCCTGACGACAGGACAGCAGGGCGAAGCCTGCCTGAACAACCTGAGACAGGAATGCAGCCAGAGCCTGCGCGCGACCGGCGATGTCACCCTGGATTACGTGCTTGAACGCTGGGCACAAGGCGGCAGTCCACTGGCCGCTGAGGCACGAACACGGCTGGCCATGCTGGAGTACCGGCCGTGAAGGCTTTACTGCTGGCACTGTGTCTGGTCTCAAGTGTGACCTGCGCCGACATGACCGCGAACGATGCCTTCAATGAGGGCAACACCTTCGGCAAGGCGAATGTTGGAACAGCCAAGAGCAAGATCAGCACTACCACAGCGAGCGACGCCAACACGGGAGTGCCGAACTATACGGCCACCGATCCTGCTTCCAGCTATTACATGGGCGGCACGGGTAGCCTGACGGCGCCAGCCACCGCGGGGGTGACAGGCTGTACATCCACCGCAGGAACGGCAGATCCCGATCCACATACCCACGGGAAGTGTGAAGGCGTCAGGATGCTGATGAATGACCCTGGCAAGAAGAACGTGATGTTCCCGCTCAATTCCACTACCGATCCGCTGGTTGTCAAACGCAACATGGTGTCGGGCGATGCAGAGTCATATCTCGGCAGTCTGATCGTGAGCGGGGGTTATGCCGGATGCGCAGAGAAGACGGTCAAGGATCCGGACAAGTATCAAACGGAAACCTGTAATCAATACCTGACGGCAGGTGAGGAGTCTTGCAATGAAATCCTGACGGTTAGTGTTACGACATCCGAGTCATGCGTACCAGGCACATGGTACGGCGGATTCAGATTGCCATTCCCGATTCAGCAAGTAGATATCTTTTGTGACATGAATCGTGCGGATGGGATGATCAGGCTTCGTTTCACGCCATACGAATTGCATGGCGTGTGTAGTGTCGGCTACCTGGATGTTCCGAAGGCACCATTTACTGTTTCAGACAGGGTGCAATACGGTGTTACCGGCCACACCTGCGACACCGATGGTTGCTGGGATGAGTACGGTTACCTCAATTACGAAGTTGTAACCATAAATCACTGGAAAGGTTCTTGTACTGTTAAGAACTTTATTGGCTACGAGCCGGGATATATTCAGGGTTGTTCAGGAGACACTTGCAGTTATACCTTCCGCGCTATCGATTGGCGATGGGGAAATCAGGCAGTAGCAACAGCAGGTTTCACGCCGCCAAAGACAATCGTCACTGAAACGGACTTCTGGGATAACCAATGTACGGCGCTGGAGGCCAGGCTTCCATGATACCGCTAACCTTGATGCGGCTGGTAGCCCGGCTACTCATCGTCACACTCCTGTTCCCCTTGCTCTCGTCTCCGGTGCTGGCAGGGGATGGCACCTGCCCAAAGAATTCCAGGGTCTGCATCGAGGGGCCGGAAACGCGCACGATAAGCGGCTACCCGGTGACTCGCGATTGCTGGAAATACGAAAGCAAGTACGACTGCATCTCCCAGTACTACGTGGACGATTGCGCGCCTCTAGCTGCGCAGGGGTGTGCGCAGATCGGATCAAGCTGCGTGGACTATTTGGACGGTGATCCAGCAAAGTGCTCGCTCTATGAGCAAACGTACCAATGCAAGGTGGCGGATGGTGAGTCTAAAACCATCACGGATTGCGGCGGGCAGACCTACTGCGTGGATGGCACATGTTTCGATGCGGGCTACACGCCGGACGGTGATTTTGCGCTGGCGATCACTGGTATGGAGGCGCTGCGGCAGGCCGGCAACTACATGGACCCGGATACCCTGACGCTGTTCAACGGCAAAAACAGCAAATGCAGGGTGACGCTCGGGATCTTTAGTTGCTGCAAGACTAACTCGATGGGGAGCAATCAGAACAACAGCGACATGATGACCAGCATGGGTGCGAGTCTGGTGAAGAGTTTCGGGACTGAATCAATCCAATATTTAGGGTCTACAGCAGTCTACGATTCGCTGTTCCAATCGGACGCTCCGAATTTCCTGATAAATGGAATGGAGTCAATTCTTGGGGGAAGCGGATCTTCGTCGGTGTTTAGTCCTTCGTTCAGCTATTTTGGTCTGACCGTTGGATACGGCGCCCCAGCAGCCGGTACGACCGTTCTGCTTGGGGAAAGCGGGACGTTCTTCGTCGGTTTCGACCCCGCTTCGTTTGCGATTGCCATCGCGATCTACATCATTATGGAACTCGTTTCATGCGAACAAGAAGAGCAAATTCTTGGCATGAAGCGCGGGCAGAATCTTTGCGTTCATGTCGGAACCTATTGCTCCCAAAAAGTCCTTGGTGTCTGCGTGCAGAAGAAGCAATCGCACTGCTGTTTCAACTCCCGTATCGCACGATTGATCGCCGCTTCCGGTCGATCTCAGCTTGGCAAATCCTGGGGGAGCCCCCAAAGCCCGGATTGCGGTGGCCTAACCCCTGCCGAACTCCAGAGCATCGACTTCAGCTTGATCGACTTTTCCAGCGTGGTGGCGGATGTGAAGGCCAGCGTCAAAATCCCGGATTACGCGATCGACCGTGCCACGACAAAGATCAACAGCTACTACGGCACGCCTTAGATTGATTGGAATGAAAGGCGATCATGAAGTCATCTTTTTTGTCACTAGCCATGTTCAGAACATGAATCGGACAATCGTAATGCTGTTTCTAACTCTTCTTGGATCCAGCCTTGAATCCGTGGCTGCTCCGACGCTACCTGAGACGGCCAATGTGCGAGGCTTGTTACTTGCGGCCATTGACTCAAGGGACGGGACCGCCCAAGCCTGGCTCATCGGTGATATGGCTCAGAAGCTTAAGAACGACACGAAGGCACCTCCGAACACGCGGGTCAAGGCATCCGTAACGACTGTGCAGGTTATGCGGCCCGGCTGTAAGCGGTTGAGGCTGGTGCTCGGCATGCCAGACCACAAAATGAGAACGGTGAATGGCACGATGGAGCCGTTCAGCATGTTCTACGAACTCAATCTATGCAGGGATGGCCATCCGCCACAGGTCTCGCCTGTCGGGACGGGAGAGGCGCATTGAAGCGACCGATTGCCCTGCTTGCTGCAGTGGCTCTGTTGATAAGCCAGGCAGTGTTTGCTATCGCCGACTCGGGCCCTGCAAGTAAAGGCTGGTGGGACGATACACCGTGGCAAAACCCGGAGCGCGGGTTCAACTGGTATCCGCCGGACGCACCACCTGTGAAGAAGGACAAGAAGGCTGATGCCAAGCCGAAGTCCATCAAGGCAATGACAACGATGGAGGATCTGCAGAAGGAGTTGGCCAGGCTAAAAGACCTGGCCATCATGCAGCCCACCCAAGCGAACGTGCGCAGTTACCTTGAAGCGCAGACCTATGTGATGGACAAGAGTTCGGTCTTCGCCGATACCGCACGCCGCGTGGTATGGGCCACACCATCGGTTGACTACAACAACCGGTCACCGACGGCCACCTTCGCCCAGCTCAACAAGAAAGATATGCGGCGTGAAGCGCAGGAGCAGACCCTGGCCGAGCTGTCGCGAGACTACGGCCTGATGTTTTTCTTCCGATCGGACTGCCCCTACTGCCATCAACAAGCGCCGGTGTTGCGCCTGCTGGAGCGAAATTATGGCTTGCCCGTGATGGGCGTCAGCATGGACGGTGGAACCCTCCCCCAATTTCCCGATGCCAGACGCGATAACGGCATCTCGATGACCGTGAGCAATGGCCAGGGCATCCAGATGGTACCTGCGCTGTTTCTGGTTCACCGGGAAACCCGGCAGGCCGTGCCGATCGGAAGCGGCGCGCTGGCGATTGATGAAATTATCGAGCGGATCCGCGTGTTGACCCGCACGCAGCCCGGCCAAGAGTTCTGAACAAGGAGTCCATCATGAAAATCAGCACACGTCTGAAGCCCGTCACTCTCATGCTGGCCCTGAGCCTGGGACTGGCCGTTCCTGCCACGACCTCGATCGCGGCCGGGTCTGACTGGATGAACGATTACTTCAATTCCGCAGGGGCGGCGATGAATGTCACGCCTTCTGCTGTGTATGAGTCGCAGGGACAAACGACAATGGCGCTGGGAGGATTTACTTATCGCGCGCCACAGCGCGCCACCAATCTCTTCAGTTTCTCCCCGCCAGGCTACAAAGCGGGCTGTGGCGGGATCGACGCCTGGCTCGGAGCCTATGGCTTCGTCAACATGGATGCGTTCGTTAATGCGCTGCGCAACATCGGGCAGAACGCCGTGGGCTACTTCTTCCAGCTTGCCCTCAAAACCATGGCTCCCGAGATCGACGGGCTGCTGACCGATCTGTCGAAGACGATGAATCAGCTCAACCAGTTCCAGATCGGCAGTTGCCAGGCGATCAAACAGTATGTCGGTACCACGCCGGATACCCGGAACATGGATATGGAGCAGCGTGCCCAGGTCTTCGGCTCGGCGCTCACCGGCTCTTATGGATCGTTCTTCAATGCCAAGGAAGATACTCAAACTAGTCCAGCGAATACGAAAGCCGCCTACGACGCGGCATGCACCGTGAATGCCGCGCTTTGCCTGGACAGCGCGGGGAAACCGGTACTGAAATCGGATTTCAACCTCGTTTACGACGCCCTTGAACGTGCGGGCGGGTATTCCAATGAAGAAATCGAACTGTACATTTCGCTCTTCGGGACTATCACCTTTATCAGGAACAGCAGCGACATCGCCAGCGGCTTCACCACGGAATATTTCAAGCCAACCATCACGTGGGAGGATTTTCTGGGGCCGTTGTCCGGCACGCACACCATGAGGGTCCGTGAGTGCCCGTCCGGGTCCGACTGTATTCCCTATGCCTCGGCAACGGACGAAGGAACACCCCGTACAACCGTGGGGATGACAGCAATCGTGTATGAGCAGCTGAATAAGCTGAAGGATGCCATTGTCACCAGAACAGCGCTGACGGACCCGAAAGCGCTGCAGGTGATCGCCATGACCAGCACGCCGATTTATCAGATGATAGCCCAGTCCATCCACAGCGGCCGTGGCTCGACTATTGTTGCCGATCGCATCATTGATGGGTTCTCGGAAGCGATCGCTACTGAAATCGCCTTCCGCCAAATGCAGGACATCAGCCGCGAGGTCGATGACGCGCTCAACAAGACCAAAACAGTTTCGGTTAAGGCCGATGTCAAGGCGATAGACGACTTCCAGGGGAAACTGGCCGAAATCAAGAATACGGCCATCAAGATCTACGGTCTCAAGCAGGAAGACATCTCCAAGAAGATGGGCAATGTAGCGATGATGATGGACTTCCAGCGTCAGATGTACACCAGCCTTGGCCCGCGCCTGACATCCAATATCGAATTCGGCAGCCGCTGATCAGGCATGGATACGATCTACGCCTATTGGGACGCCCAGCAGATCAAGTACGTGCTCGACGCTGTAGCGATGCTCACCTCGATGAGCGACTACACCGGCTTGATGAAAGTCTTCGCGATATTCGGGTTGTTCGTCGCCGTCGCCACGACTTTCGTGAAGGCACGCGGCGAGGATGCAGCCATCTATATGCTGATGCTGGCCATCTGGTATGTGGGCCTCTTCTTGCCCAAGAAAGACGTGGTTGTGGTCGACGTGGCGGGTGGTTCCGGTACGTATACAGTGGCCAACGTCCCTCTGGGGCTCGCGGTTTTTGCCAGTGCGGAAAGCCACATCGGCTATTGGCTTACCAAAGTCAGCGAAACGGTATTTGCGCTTCCTGGCGATATTTCCTTTGAGAAAACCGGCTTCATGTTCGGATCGCGGGCCATCAAGGATAGACAGAGCGTGCGCTTCTACGATCCCAATCTGGTCAGCTCCCTGACCAACCTGACCAAGGATTGTGTTTACCCGGAACTGAACAACAACGGGCCTTTTTTCGATCAGATCATGAAGTCTGGCGACATCTGGGTAGACATCGCCCCCCAGATGAACCCCGGACTGCTGGTTCAGGTTTATGACAACGCTGCAGGCATCTACAAGATCGTCGGTTGTGATCAGGCCTGGTCTTACATTGATGCCCAGATCAACCCGCATGTTTCAAATGACATACTGCCCCGCCTGGGCAGGATGCTCAACCCGAGCGCACCCACCTCTGTAGCTGCCTCAGCACTGGTGGCCGCTCAATTACCTGCCGTAGACAACTTCATTTTCGGGGTGAGTCAGACCGCGCAGGAATCCATCAAGCAGGCGGCGATGATCAACCTGATCGCGGATTCCACGGTTTTTGTGCCACAGATGATCGGCGATACGACATCCGCGCAGGTCGCGCTATCGACGGCGATGGCATCTGCCAGCGCAAACAGCAGCTATCGGACCATGGCCAAGATTGCCGAGTCGTCCATGCCCCTGATCAGAAACGCCATCCATATCGTGATTCTGGCGCTGTTTCCAATCGTCATGCTCCTGATCATTGTGGCCGGATCAAAGGGTGGCCTGGTTCTCAAAACCTATCTGATGGCCTTGTTATGGATCAACCTCTGGGCGCCGGTTTACGCAGCGCTGAATTTCTTTACCAGCTGGTACGCGACGCTCGGTGCCAAGGCTGCCGTCGACGGGATGAATCCTCTCTCCTACGCAAGCCATCAGGCGTTGATGCACTCCATGATTTCCGATCAGGGTGTTGCCGGTATTCTCACGCTCTCGGTACCGGTCATCGCCTACATGCTGACCAATGTCAGCGCGGCATCTTTCACCAGCGTCATATCAGGCGTCATGAGCCCGGCAAATTCCTCCGCTCAAGCCGCCGGCGCGCAGGTCGGTACCGGGAATATCAGCGCGGGCAACACCCAATGGGGCAATGTCACCATGGGGAACTGGAGCACGAACAATAGAAGCGCGGATCAGTGGAATACCGCGCCGATGAACCGGCATGGTGCCGCGATCGACCAGGCTGTTGGAGCGGACGGTACGGTAATGTCGTCCTATGGAAATGGAACATCAACCGCAGCGCAACCTATGAATGCCCTAAGGGTGGGGGCTTCTGTCACAGCCGGTCAGAACGCCGGTCTACTCCAGCAAGCCGGTAAACATGCATCGGCCGGGCAAGCCCATACCATCGCTGCAGGGAAGGCAGAAGAAACCATCCTGTCCAAAGCCCGTGCCCACCTGTCTTCGCTCGCAACCACCAACCAGAGTGGTTTTGGCGGCAGATCGAGCTCGGGAGGAGATTTCACGGGATCATTTGGTATGTCTGCAAGTTCAGGTGAGGAGTCGGGGAGCGGCGCCACTTATACGACATCTAACCGGGCATCACAAAAAGGAAAGGTTCAGGCAGGCGCAGGCGGAGATACTGGCATCGGAGAGTCCCAGACTGTGACGCCGGCAGCCAGCAAGGATCTGGCTTCGGGTGACGGGGGCATCCAGTCGCGGGAATCGAGAAGCGGAAGAATCGGGGTCAAAGCCAAGCTTGACGCTGGAGTCGATCTTGCGCAGGAATATGCGGCCGGGATTCAGAAGCAAAGTAGCACTGGCGAAAAAAACGCGGTGCTGGGCAATGCCGAGGCAAGGCAGGCATTTTTCGATCGGCTGGAGAAAGACCGCGATTTCCGCCATTCGGTGCTTGGTCTGGATGCGGACAGCCAAACTACAGGTGCGACATTAAGCAGTCGGCGCACGCACCTCGACCAAGCACAAGCGGAATTCCGCCAGGCGGAAGACCTCACCCAACAGGCCAATCAAAGCTCGTCCCGCGGAGTGGGCGTCAGTTACGATCCGCTCAAGGATCCGGGAAATACGAATGCCGCGTTGGCATTGGTCGAAGCCGTCGAAGCCGCGCCACCCGGACAACGCGACCAGGTGGCGCTCAATGGCCTGAAGACCATGGGATACGATCAGGGCGGCCAATTGCCATCTGCATACCAGGATGGCACAGCGGTGCGTGCCACTCCAGAGGAAGTCCAGGCGCTGGCACTAGCCATGATGGACGATCCGGCTTTGGCAAACCAGATACGTGCCCTGCATGCCGGCCATCTCAGGGGTGTGCCCAATTCAGGTGAGCCTGTCGGCGCTGGATCCGCAGCCGCCAACTCCAGCAGCGATCTGGCGAGCAAAGCCCAGGACTATCACGACCAAGGCAAGGAGAAGCAGCAAATGGCAATGGACTACCACGAGGCAAAACAGGAATCAGGCGAGTTGCGCTACCAAGGGGAGGCAGGCGATGCCGTGCCCCAATCGCATAACGTGGCGACCTACAACAAGCTCATGAATACGGCGGAGGATGCCGCCACCGCCGACATGAGGCTCTCGTTGCAGCAAGCGCTTCCAAATGAAATCGCGGGAATCAAGGTGCCAGGAGCCAAACCTACCCTGGAGCAATTCCAGGAGAAGGTCGACTACCGGCCTGACAGGTCAAAATTTGATAATGAAAAGGAGTGATTGATTGGAAAATCCCGGTCGCCTGGCGATCCAGCATTTTGAGTCAATCGTCGAAGGCATGGTGATAGGCATTGTGGCCCCACGCATGGAAGTCTGGATGTGTTATCCAAGGATCGTCTTCGTCCCCATTTAGTACCCCACCTTGATCCGAGGAAATCTCCTCATTCCCAACCCCCCCTCCTGCTGGCCAGCTCCGCTCCTCCTCGATCAGTCCGAAGGTATTTGCAGCAGCGTAGACGACGAGCGCGAGCAGACCGCCGATGGCCGGGCCGACAGTCAGCGCGATCGCGGCAACTCGCGCCAGGCCGGCGGGCGTAATGCCCGCCAGGCCGAATACCTGGGGAGCCATCAACCAGGCAAATCCGATGATCGGTGCCAGGAAGGCCAGCAGCAGAGCCAGGGCGGTTTTGCGGTTGCGTTTCCAGTTGAAGTCATGCAGAGCGTAGCCCAGGCCGAAACCCACAAAGCCGAAGAAGGCCACGCCTGCAGCGATGCCCTTGTCCATGCCAAAACCGGCACCGGCAAGCATGCCCAGCGCCGCGCCTGCAAGCGGGAACAGAATTCGGCGGGTTTGAGTTTTCATATTTTTCTCCATTTCCCTGCTCTCCTGCGATGTTACTCAGGAGGGCATACCACCCTCCTCATCTAACTCATCATCATTGCGTTTTTGTAATTGCGGCGACGTATGGCTATGTGTTCTCGGTACCGCCCGCTGGTTTCGCGCGTCTGGCCCTGGGGTGAGCCGAGTCATACACCTTCGCCAAGTGCTGCCAGTCCAAGTGGGTATAGATCTGGGTGGTAGTGATGTTGGCGTGGCCAAGCATCTCTTGGACCGCCCGGAGATCACCTGACGATTGAAGCATATGACTAGCAAAAGCGTGGCGGAGCATGTGCGGGTGTACCGATTGCCCCAGCCCGGACTGCGAGACCCAGTGATCGAGACGCATCTGTACGCTGCGCACAGAAAGGCGTCTCCCCCAGCGACTGAGGAACAATGCGGGAGTATCGTTACCGCCAAGAAGTACCTGGCGCCAGCTCAACCAGGTCTTGATCGCTTTGCACGCTTGCCTGCCTACCGGCACCAGGCGCGTTTTACTTCCCTTGCCGGTAACCCGCGCCTCTCCTGCTTTCAGATCAATATCGATGAAATCCATGCCCGTCAGCTCGGACACTCGCAAGCCTGAGGAATAAAGCAGCTCGAACATGGCGTGGTCACGTGCCAGCAAGACATTCGAGTCAATATCCTGTTCCTTCTTGCCATCGAGGAGCTGGGCGCAACTATCGGGTGAAAGCGTCTTGGGAAGGGCCCGCTTTACCTTCGGGCCTTTTTGCCCGACACACGGGTTGTTCAGGTACCCGAATCTATGGATGGCGTATGAATAGAATCCTCGCCAGCTTGATATATGTCTTGCCACGCTCGCCGGCGACAGGCTTTTCTTCCTGAGCTTGACGATCGCGTCCCGCACATCGGATGCCACTGCGTCACCCAGTGCTTTCCCGCATTCTTCAGTCGCCTGGAGCAAGAAAAGAAGGTCCCGCTGGTAACTTTCAAGCGTGTTCGGAGAAAGCCGCCTCTCGGCCGCGAGGTGTTGCAGGTAGGCCGCAACATGCTGCCGGGAAAGCGTCGTGGCTTCCTTATTGTCCGTGTCGGACATCATCAAGTCTCATGGTCTCAGTTTCTCAACCGGGCAGAGATCATCCCCGCCCGGGTACTACCGCTTACCCAAAGATCCAGACCGCGATCATGAAGATCGCCAATCCGTGCCATCAGCCCACATCTATAGCAAATACCTCTTTCCTACACCATGAGGTGCAATGGGGGTGTATTGCATCAACACATAATATTCGCTTTGCATGTGCTATTCGCAGATAGCATATGCTGGCACTATTTCGACCGTTCCAGCATTGCAGCCGTCATGCAGGTCACGGCATGCTTGACCAAACTCTCTTGTCTGGCAAGCAGCTCTGCCTTACTTCCATCAAAACTGGTTCGCAGCGCGGTGGCGGCGACCCGTGCGGTGCTTCCATCTTTCAGCATCGCGTTTCTAACGCGCATTTCGGCTCCATCAATAGCGGCTCGCTGCATGTCGCGAACATCCGACATGAAATCAAAGGCCCAGTCCGTGCCGCTTGGTTTTGTGCGGGCAACCTTAAGGAGTTCGTAGTTAACTCCGTCCCCCATGTGGCACAGCAGCAGGATCGCATCTGTCATCTGCATATCCGGAAACGCTGCCTTGATGGCGGCATGGGCTGCTTTGTATCTGGACTCCTCTTCCGCCTTCACGCGCTTTGCTGTTCGATTGACCCGATCCTTGGCGTCGCCGGCGGCCTCTCCCAGCCTGTTCAGGACGGACAGTGCACTTTTAAGCACGCTGGTTTCCGAGGTGTTTAGCAAGGCGTGCTGTTCTTCACCGCAGGTATTCAGCAAGCTCTTGATGGCCGTGCCCGCTGCCTTGGTCTGCCTGGACAGGCTAACCATCTCTGCGGCCTTATTGAGCGCGCTGTATGAATCGGTCAGAGACTGTTGCTCGCCGCTCCGCCAGTCTTTCCTGGTGGTGAACCACCCTACCAGCCTGGCAACGCGATCGGCATGGGAGGGCATCTCTTCCTGGGCGGCCGTGCTGGCGGTTTTTGGCTTCAGGGATACATCCAGGAGTTTGCGCGGCAGAAGCCCTGTTTTGATGGATATAAGCGACAATAGTCAATGCCGACCTCCTACCTTCCCTACACGCCACCATCTCCGCTTCGTGTTCGCTATATTTATATTTCTGCCAGCCCTCCTTTCTCAGCCAAGTAGCAATCGCCTGCCCCCATGGACAAAAACCTGATCCAAAGCCTGGTCGACGCTCATCCCGAGCCATTTGCCCTGATTGACGAAAACTTTGTCATCGTCGCCTGCAACAGGAAATACGCCGAGGCCTATACCCATCTTGCGCCATATGACATCGTGGGTATGAAATGTCACGAGGTTTCTCACAAAAGCGAACATACTTGCGAGATTAATGGCGAGGAATGCCCGCTTTCCCGGGTCTTTCGCACGCAGAAAGCCATGCAGGTGATCCATCGTCATCTGGATCGCGACCATGCGCCTGAATATGTCACGATACATGGCAGCCCGGTATTCGACGACAACGGCAAGCTGCTTTACATGGGCGAAGGAATGCAGCCCATCACCAAGGAAGGAGAACTGGTATTTGACGAGCAGAAAATGGTTGGCTGCTGCCCCTCTTTTACTCGCGTGCTGGACAATCTCTGCATGCTTGCCGGCACAGATGCCCCGGTATTGATTCACGGCGAAACCGGTACGGGCAAGGAAATGGCCGCGCAACTGCTGCACCGGAAATCCTCGCGTGCAAACGGTGAGCTGGTGACGGTGGACTGCACCCAGTTTACCGAGGAAATGTTTGTCAATGAACTCTTCGGCCACGAACATGGAGCCTATACAGGCTGCATAGGCATGAAAAAAGGTATCGTGGAGCAGGCGCACAAAGGTACGCTGTTTCTGGATGAAATTGGTGAAATGCCGCTTTCCATTCAAGCCAAATTCCTGCGCGTGCTTGAAACCGGCGCCTTCCGTAGACTGGGCGGAACTAAAGAGTTGAAGGCGGATTTCCGGCTGATCGCGGCCACCAATCGCGATCTGAAAACCTTGGTGGAAAAAGGGCAATTCCGCTCCGACCTCTACTACCGCATCAATTGCATGCAGGTAGAGTTGCCGCCGCTTCGTCATCGTAAGGAAGACCTTCCGGAACTGGTGCGCCACTTCCTCTCGCGCAAGATTATGGGCAAGCACAGCACCAGCATCAGTGAGGCTGCACTATCGGTGCTCAAACGTTACAACTTCCCCGGTAACATGCGCGAGTTGAAAAACCTGCTCGAACGCGGCGCGCTGCTGGCACGGGGCGGGCTCATCCAACCCGAACACCTGCCAGATGAGATATGCAATTACAACGCGGCGAATGACCGCGACACCATCTCGCGCGAACAGGATTTCGAAGCCCATGCCTGCGAAACCTGCGCCCAGCCAGTCACGGCGGAACTCATCCAACAAACCCTCGAACATTTCCGCGGCAACCGGCGTATGACTGCCAAAGCGCTCATAATCAGCGAGCGAACACTATATCGCCGCCTCAAGGAAACAGGTTTCGTAGAGTAACCTGAAAATTCTGCCAATCTCTGCCAATGGCAGACATGGCAGAAACCCCGTCAGGCTGCATTCCGCATTAGTGCCAGAAAACTCTCAGTTAATTCAATAGGTAATGCCAAATCTGAAAGTGGCATAAAGCCTGCTTAGCTCTTCCGTAGCCTGTAAAACCAAGGCTCGTCAAAAACGGAGGAAACCCATGAAAAAAGCATTGCACTGGTCTTTGCGCCATCGTCTGGCGCTTCTGCTGATCATCGCGCTATCCAGTTTCGCCGCCGTCCTGGCCACAACGCGTGTTTCGATCGCCGAAGGCGGCATCGCGTTTCCCTTCTACCCAGCATTTTTGAAGGTCGAACTGAAGGCTGAAGGAGCGCAACCCGTGCCGGAAAACTGGCAGGACCCGCAAGTATGCGCTGGCTGCCATCCGCGCCAGTACAAGGGCTGGAGCAGTTCCATGCATGCGAATGCCTTCAAGGATCCGGTATTCCAAGCGGAATGGGCGCTGGCGCACAAAGCCACCGACGGCAAGACGCTCAACCACTGCGGCGGCTGTCACACCCCTATCGGCATCGCCACCGGCACAGTGAAGTTCGATCCCTCACTGGGCAAGCATGGCGGCTTCACCGCACCTTCCATCGCCGAGAAGGGCGTGTCCTGTGATGTTTGCCACACCATCTCAGGTACGACCGCCGTACATACTTCGACGGGCGACCCTGGCAATGCTTCGTTCATTATGTCGCCTGGCCGGGTGAAACGCGCCACGCTGAAGGATGCGAAATCACCTTTCCATGACACCGAATATTCCGAACTGCACAGCCAGTCCGCGTTCTGCGCCAACTGCCACAACATCTTCCACCCCGACAACCGCTTCCCGGTGGAACACACCTACGACGAATGGAAAGCATCGCCCTATGCGCAGAAAGGTATTCAATGCCAAGACTGCCATATGGTGCCGGTCGATACCGCCATCCGCGTGGCCAACGAAATGAAGCGGCCCAAGGATCTTGCCGATCATGGCCTCGGCGGCTTTGCCGGCATGGGCGCGAAAACCAAGCGCGACATCGTCCACGATCACGGATTTGTCGGCGGTAACACCGTCATCGCCGAAGCGCTTGGCGTGAAAGGCGCATCAGAGAACAAGGCTGAAGCGCTGAAGCGTTTGCAGAACGCGGCTGAGCTGGACTTTGAAATCGTGCCAGCCAAGGGAGGCGCTAATCTGCTCAAGGTCAAGGTCACCAATGCCCGCGCTGGCCATCACTTGCCAACCAGTCTCACCTTCATCCGCCAGATCTGGCTGGAAGTGCACGTCACGGATGACAAGGGCAATGTCCTGCTGAGTTCAGGCGTGGCAAAAGGCAATCTTGTCCCGGCAGACGCGGTCTCATTCATCAACCGCTCTGTGGACAAGGACGCCAAGCCCACCATCAACCCTTGGGAAATCGCCAGCTTTGATCATCAGAATACCATCCCACCCAAGGGATTCCGATATGGGGTATACGCTTTCCGCCTGCCGGATGGCGCCGCAGGCTTCAAGGTTCACGCCAAGCTAAATTATCAGTCCTACGCGCAAAAGGTGGCGGACAAACTGCTGGGTGAAGGCAAGCTTACCGTTCCTACAGTAGTCATGAAGGAATTGTCTCGGGATTACACTGCATCGGATTTGAAATCGGCCAAGGCGGACAGTCATAAACTGGCCATCCGTTGAGGGGGCGCCATGAGGCACTTGGGATTGATTCTGCTTGGCTTGATCCCAGTCCAGGCCGTGCTGGCTCAGGAATGGGCCGCCCTGCCGGATGTGCCACCCATCCCTGCCGGCAATCCGCAAACGACGGCAAAGGTAGAGCTGGGTAAACAGCTATTTTTCGATCCGCGCTTCTCCTCGACGGGGACGGTGTCCTGCAATTCCTGCCACAACCTTATGGCAGGAGGAGAGGACAGCCGTACCACGTCGATGGGGGTGCATGGATTGGCTGGACCGCGCAACGCGCCTACCGTATGGAACTCGGCCTTCCATAGCGTGCAATTCTGGGATGGCCGTGCCGCCAGTCTGGAAGAGCAGGCAAAAGGCCCCGTGGTCGCACAAGTGGAAATGGGCATGCGCTCGTTGGATGACGCGATTTCCCGCGTCCGGCGCATCCCTGGCTATGCCGCGCAATTCAAACAGGTGTTTGGCGGCGAAAACCCGGTCACTGTCGACAATGCCGCGCGCGCGGTGGCCGCTTTCGAGCGCACGCTCATCACCCCCGGCAGTGCTTACGACCGTTTTTCCGCTGGCGACCAAACGGCGATGGATGAACAGCAGAAGCGCGGCATGAAGCGCTTCAACGAACTGGGCTGCACCGGCTGCCACCACCCGCCTGCCTTTACCGGCCCCTGGCTGCCTGGCGGATTTTTCGTCACCTTCCCGTTTCACGACAGCCCGTATGTGACGAAATACCAGCTGCGCGAGGATAAAGGCCGGGAAGCGGTCACGGGCGATCCGGGAGACAAACACAAATACCGCGTGCCCACGCTTCGAAATGTGGCACTGACCGCACCCTACTTTCACAATGGATCAGTGCCGACCCTGAATGAAGCCGTGCAGGTCATGGCCGCTTCGCAACTGGCTACCAAATTGACCGTTGAGGAAGCCGCCGACATCGCCGCGTTCCTGAATGCGCTGACCGGCCCTTTCCCGATCATGACACTGCCACGTCTTCCGCCCACGCCTGGCGAAACCGTGGTTCCTCCCCAATAACAAACGCTGCCAGCGTCTGATTGGGAAATGCGTAATCGATAATGGCCGACCATAGCGAGAAATTCGTGGCAGCGCTTCGGAACCTGCCGATATTCACCATGGTGGAAATGCCTGCTTTGGAAAAAGTGGCCTGTCTATCGCGGGAACTGCATCTGGAAAGAGGCGAATTTCTATTCCAGAAAGAAGACCAGCCATATGGCTTTTATGTGTTGCTGGAAGGACGTATGACCTTGGCCCTTCCGTCCGTACAAGGTTCAGAGCGGATTTTGGAAGTGATCAAACCCGGAGAAACGTTCGGAGAGGAATCCATGTTCCTGAGACAGCCCTATCCTTTTTACGCACGGACGAACATGTTTACCCGATTGATTTGTATTCCCGATATGGCGATCACCCACATGATGGAGACAGATTGCACTCTGGTAAAAAAAATGATGGCCGGCATCAGCATTCACCTGCATAAACTGGTTAGCAACCTCGAATCCTGTTCGATGCGATTCGGCACTCAACGGGTCGTCTGCATGCTGCAGCATGCTGCGCCAACGGGCAATTCAATGGAATACGACGTGCAATTGCCAGTTCCCAAGCATGCTGTCGCGTCCCAGCTCAATCTCACGCCAGAAACTTTCTCCCGTGTACTCCGGCTGTTGGCCGAATCAGGATTGATCAAGGTATCGGGCCGCATGATCAGGGTAATAAACGCCGAAGACTTGCAGAAACTCGCGGTTTGACCGGAAAGGGCTCAAGTAATGAAGCTGATGCGCATCGACTATTTCCGTCGGATAAGCACACCATGAACAACCTGGCCAAGAGCCTGGTCGATGCTCACCCCGAGCCCTTTGCGCTGGTGGATGCAGACTTCAATGTGGTCGCCTGTAACCACAAATACGCAGAGGCTTACACCCACTTGGATCCTGCGGACATTGTTGGCATGAAATGCCACGAGGTATCGCACAAAAGTCCCAGCAAGTGTGAGATCAACGGCGAGGAATGTCCTTTGACACGCGTATTCGAAACCGGCGAACCCTTCCAGGTTATTCATCGTCACGTGGATCGCGAACATGCCTACGAATACGTGGCGATCCATGGCAGCCCGGTAAAGGATGAAAGTGGCAAGGTCCGCTACATGGGAGAAGCCATGTGCCCGATCAGCAAGGAATCCGAACTGGTCTTCGACGAGGAGAAGATGGTGGGCTGCTGCCCGTCCTTCACGCATGTCCTCGACAACATGTGCATGGTTGCAGGCACGGATGCGCCTGTACTGATACACGGCGAAACCGGCACTGGCAAGGAAATGGCCGCGCAACTGATCCACCGCAAATCCTCGCGGGCACAGGGCGATCTCATCACCTTGGACTGCACGCATTTCACCGAGGAAATGTTCGTCAACGAGTTGTTTGGCCACGAACATGGCGCCTTTACCGGTTGTATCGGCATGAAGAAGGGCCTTGTCGAGCTTGCCGACAAGGGTACGCTGTTCCTGGATGAAATTGGAGAAATGCCGCTGACGATCCAGGCAAAACTGCTGCGCGTGCTGGAAACCGGCGCCTTTCGCAGACTTGGCGGCACCCAGGAAATCAAAACCGATTTCCGGCTGCTGGCTGCCACCAATCGCGATCTCAAGGTGGTGGTCGAACAAGGGGGCTTCCGCTCTGACCTGTACTACCGCATCAATTGCATGCAGATTGATTTGCCCCCCTTGCGGCATCGCCGGGAAGACATCCCGGAACTGGTCAAGCATTTTCTTTCACGCAAGGTCATGGGCAAACATGCCGCTTCCATCAGCCCCGCAGCTTTGAAGCAACTGCAGCGTTATTCCTACCCGGGAAACATGCGCGAGCTCAAGAATATTCTGGAGCGCGCAGCCCTGCTTTCGCAAAGCGGGGCGATCCTGCCTGAACATCTGCCCGAAGAGATTCAAAAGTATGACCCGCGTCATGACCTTATCAGCAAGGGACGCGACCAGATACTGAATACTCACACTCATGCCAACGAAATTGCCCCCGATTTGATTCGCAGCACACTGAAGCATTTTCGTGGAAATCGCCGTCTCACTGCCCAAGCGTTGAAAATCAGCGAACGGACGCTTTACAGGCGGCTAAAGGATATGGACTGACACTGACTGCCAGACTTCTGCCCAGTCAGAACTGGCAGATATACATCTATCAGTCTGAAACCATTTAATGCATTTGTTTCAATAGGTTACGTAATCATTATTTCTGGCACGCGCTGTGCTAGTTAGAAGATTCAAGAGTCTTTGACAACCAACCAACTGGAGGAGAAACCCATGACACGTATTTCCATTTTACTTGCAGGCGCCATGGCCTTGAACGTGGCATCCATACTCAGCACTTCGGCGATGGCCAATGGCTCGGCATCGGTTTTACTGACGAAGTCCAATGTCTTAACCAGTGCTGTCAACCCATATGCTGCAGAAGCGGCAGGGCCAGCTGCATCGACAGGCAGTCCCGGTGCAACGCATGCAAGGTCCATGGCGGCCACCTGCTATGCCTGTCACGGTACAGATGGCAAAAGCCATTCGGCCATTCCACCGCTTGCCGGAATGGAGAAGGACTATTTTGTTCAACAGATGAAGGACTTCAAATCTGGCAAACGCGAAGCCACAGTCATGCACCAGCATGCCAAAGGCTATACCGACGAAGAATTCCAGCAAATGGCAGAAGTTTTTGCCGCCATCAAACCCTGAGGAGGCCAGCTATGACTATGCAAAGACGTGAATTTCTCAAGGCTTCCGCCGCTGGCTTGGCGCTTGCGGGACTACCCATGCATGCCCGTGCCAATGGTGCCAAGGCAAAAATTGTCATTGTCGGCGCCGGATTCGGCGGTGCAACCGCTGCCAAGTACATTCGCAAATGGGACCCCAGCATTGAAGTTACCCTGATCGACCGCGAAGGAAAATTCGTTTCCTGCCCCATGTCCAATCTGGTGCTGGCCGGATTGAAAACCCTGGACGACATCACCAAAACATACGACGGCCTGAAGTCGCACGGCGTCAACGTCGTCGTGGATGAAGTGACCGCCATCGACACCAACAAGCGAGTCGTCAAGACCACCAAGGGCAGCTTTCCCTATGATCGGCTGATCGTCTCGCCCGGCATCGATTTCCGTTTCGACCAGATCGAAGGCTACGATGCGAAAGCGCAGGAAACCATCCTGCACGCCTGGAAAGCCGGCCCGCAAACCCTGAAACTGCGCCAGCAAATGGAATCCATGCCGGATGGCGGACTCATTATTGTCGGCATGCCGCTCGCCCCCTACCGCTGCCCGCCCGGACCATACGAGCGCGTCTGCCTGATGGCGAATTACCTCAAGCGCAAAAAACCAAAATCCAAGATCATCATGCTCGACGCCAACCCCGATGTGGCCTCGAAGAAACCCTTGTTCATGAAAGCCTGGGACACCATGTACAAGGACTGGGTGGAATACCACCCCAACAGCAAGGTTTTGAAGGTTGATGCGGGCAACATGACCGTCAGCACCGAGTTCGAGGATTTCAAGGCCAATGTCATCAATGTCATTCCGGCTCAGCGTGCGGGACATGTTGCCGAAATCGCCGGCATCCGCACCGACTCCAACAACACCTGGTGTCCCGCAAGCTTCGTCACCTATGAATCCAAGGCCAAGCCCAATGTGCATGTGATCGGGGATTCGCTGCTGTCGAATTTCCCCAAGTCCGGCCACATGGCCAACAACATGGGCAAGGTCTGTGCCAACGCCATAGTGGAAATTCTCAATGGCCGCGAACCCGACCCCATCCCCATCGTCGCCAACACCTGTTACAGCGCGGTGAGCGAGGACAAGGCCATCCATATCGCCACAGTCTTCCGATATGACCCTGTCAAGGATCAGATGACCGCGCAGCCTGGGGGCGGCATTTCCACCGACCTGTCCGAGGCGGAGGCAGTGTACGCCGAGGCTTGGGCGGAAAGCATCTGGAATGATGTGTTCAGTTAAGCGTTCCTCCACCCCCGGCGGGCTTCCTGTTTTTCGCCGGGGGTATCTTAAATCGCCAGATGTGTTTATCCGGGCTTTAGCAGGCCCCTATAACCATTTCAAGGAATAACCATGGAAATTAAACTGCTGACAACCGCCATTGCTCTGGCTTTTTCCACCGCCGCACTGGCAGAAGGCAGCGCGCCAGCCACGGCTGAAGGGTGGGTAGCCAAAATGACCGACCCGACCCAGAACGCTTCCGCATTTAAGGATCCCAAAGCCTTTGTGCAATGGAGCGGTGCCATGATGAATCCGGCCATGGTGCCGGCGCTCGGCAGCGCGATGATGAATCCGCAAACCTCGCTCAACATGATGACTGGCATGATGAACCCGGCCACGATGGCCAACTATATGCAGTTCACCAACCCCAACGTTGCCATGAAATGGATGGGGGCTGGCATGGATCCAAATTTCTATACGGCCATGGCCGCGCCAATGATGAATCCGGCCACCTACACGAACATGATGATGGCGCCGATGGACCCGCGCATGATGAACACGGGCATGCAGATGATGAACCCTGCCATGTACACGAACTGGATGATGGCGCCGATGAACCCACAGGCGATGAACGCCATGATGGCGCCAATGAATCCACAGATGTATGGCAACTGGATGGGAACGGCAGCATCGCCAACAACCTACCCATTGATGCAACAGGTGCAGATGCCGGCCGCCGGTGCCGCAACCGCACCCTCCATTTCACCGGTCAAATGATTTCACACATAAGGAGAGAGCTGAATGAACTCGATGCGCAGAAACATGCTTAAAAGCGCTGCTGGACTTGGCGCCCTGTCGGTTGCCGTGGCCGCCGGTCTGTTGAAGCCGACCCAGGTACTTGCGGCTGAATGGAACCAGGCAGCATTTGGCGCCACGCAAAAGGAGGCTGCCCTGTCCGCCATAGGCGGCGCCAGTGCCGAGGCCTCGGACAAGATCATCATCAAGGCACCAGACATTGCTGAAAATGGTTCCGTGGTGCCGGTGGAAATATCCGCGAATCTGCCAGGCCTGGAATCCATCGCCATCCTGAGTGAAAAGAACACCAATCCGCTTGTGGCCCTTTACACCATGACCAATACAGACGGTTACGTTTCCACACGCATCAAGATGGGCGCAACCGCCAATGTGCGTGCAATCGTCAAGGCAGGCGGCAAGGTCTATACCGCCGCCAAGGAAGTCAAGGTCACGGTTGGCGGCTGCGGCGGCTGAAATCAGCCGCAGTTCAGTTTACCCAGACACAAATCATTTCAGGAGATAACGATGTCAGTGCCTACCAAAATCCGCGCCTCAGTGGCAGGCGATGCTGCGGAAGTCAAGATACTCATGACCCACCCCATGGAGAACGGCTCACGCAAAGGGCCGGACGGCAAGATTATTCCGGCGAATTTTGTCCGAAACATTACCGTCACCATCGGTGGCAGAACCTATCTGGATGCTCAATGGGGCGGCGGCATTTCCAGGGATCCTTATCTTGCATTCCGGGCAAAGGGCGCCAAGTCAGGCGAAAGTATCGTCGTCGCCTATGAGGATAGCAATGGCGGCAAGGGAACGGCTGAAGGAAAGGTAGGCTGATATCCGCAGCCTGGTGGACTGGCCTTGCGCAAAGCAGGCCAGTTCCCCAGCACAATCTAATGAGGAGAGATAGTCATATGCACAGATCAAATTCTGTCAGCAAGCATTCAAGCAACATCCAATTGCCTTTCCTGATGTTAATGACACTCTCTTCTCTGGCAATGGCTGCCGACTATCCAAAAGTCCAGATCACAGTTGACATTCCCAATGTGGAGGTCCAGCACAAGGGAAAGAAAGTTCGCATCGAGCGCAATCCCGATGTGGAGAACATGCTTGAACCGGATTTTATCCTGACCTCACGGCCCTGTCCGCCCTATTGCATCCAACCCATGCAGCTCGCGCCCGGAGTCGAGACCATCGGCGAACTGGAAATGATCGATTATTTGCGTGCGATCAGCGCCGGCAACACCGACATTCTGGTGATTGACTCGCGCGACGGCGACTGGCCCCAGCGATCCGGCATCATTCCCGGCGCGGTGATCATCCCGTGGGACAGGCTGTTTCCCGCGCGCAACGACCCGGAAAAAATCGCCGACATCCTGGAAGATAAATTCGGCGCCCGCCGCGACGGGCCGCTGTGGAGCTTCTCCCAGGCCAAGACGCTGGTGTTCTATTGCAACGGCCCGTGGTGCGGACAATCCCCCACCAATATCAAGACGCTGCTGGTGCTGGGCTACCCGGCGAACAGAATCAAGTGGTACCGGGGCGGCATGCAGGACTGGAAGATGCTGGGGCTGACCACGGTCCCGCCTGTCGATGAAAAACCCGTGGCGCATCCCGCCGCTCATTAACACTCACTGAAGGAGATTCTCTTGAAGCAATATGCCCTGGCCATGATCGCCGTTGTCCTGTTTACCTCCCTAGCCGCACGGGCCGATGGTCCGCCGCCCGCCACCGGAAATCCTTACCTGCCGCCGCCCAGTGCCCCGATGGCTCCCGCCGGAAACCCTTTTGTGCTGCAGATTCCCGGCCTCTCGCTGCCGAATCTCGTCCCCTATCTTGGCCTGCTGGGCTGGGCTAGCACGCAAAAGCCGTCGGTGGCCAGCAAACCTTATGAAATGGCGTCTTCCATTACCCGGCAGGAGAAAAAAATGCTCATGCAGGCCATGGCTCCCATAGTCAGCAGCCTGGGCATACGCGACGTAATGCGCCTGATGTCCACCAAATACAAGGCGAAGGAGGGTTTGTCCTTCGACGACGTCGTGCAGGCGATGGAACTGCGCGCTAATTCGCTGAATTTCAAGAAAGTCGGCCATTCCCCGATGTGGAAAGACATTCAAGTTGTGCTGGGCGACATGGAAGCGCCGCGCATGGAGGTCTTCCATTACTGCGATATCGCCGCGGGACGCGAGGTGCTCAAGGCCACGCCTGAAGCCATCGTTTACCTGCCTTGCCGCATCGCCATCATGGAAGACGCCAACAAAGCCATCTGGGTCATGACCCTGGATTGGGACATGGCCTGGCTGGACAGCGTGCAGGGCAGCATGGGCATAAACCCTGCCCTGTCCAAGTTTGCCGTGGATATCCGCGACAAGATGGACAACATTATGCAGGCCGCCGCCAACGGCGATCTGTAATCGCACAGCCATCATGCATTGCGCACACGGCGGCGCATGATGGCTTGTTCTCCAGAACACTAGACATTACCTGATCAAGCGCTGGATTCACTGCTATACAAATGCAAGAAACAACCCGAGTACCAACCGCTGGCATCAGCACACAACCCGCCGCACCAGTCGGCACCCAACCCGGAGGTTAACAATGTACACACGTAAACTCGCCCTTGCCGCCGCCATATTGGCAAGCACCAGCGCCAACGCCCAGTTCGGCATGGAGCAGATGATGAACCCCATGATGTATTCGAATATGATGGGCCCGATGATGGCGCCGATGATGGCACCCATGACCAACCCCGCCATGCTCAATCAGATGATGGCACCGATGGGACCCGCAATGGGTTCCATGATGCAGCCCATGAACATGATGGCGCCGATGATGCCTGCTCCAGCCACTCAAGCAGCCCCAACTGATTCAGCAGGCAAATAGCTTTTCTAACGCCCCGCGATGCGGGGCGTTTTGCTTGTTGCTGGCTAACAACCCCAAAATTAGATGACCCCCCGCCAAAGCCGGGGGTTTATTGGGTGAGCGCCTCAAAGGCGCCCTATTTTGCCTTGAGAAACGCGACCGTCTCGCCTATACGCTCGGCCGCCTCGGGAAAGGTCGGCGGATAGGCTTCCGCGGTGGCGTCCGCAGCCAGCACCGGCATCTGAATCGACAGGGTGGCAAAACCGCGATCGGCCAGATCGGTGCGCAGGGTACCGACCATGCCCCTGGATGTCCAGGCCATGACCGCCTTGTCGGTGCCCGCCACCGGCGTGAACAGGGTCAGAAACTTGTGGTGCCCGCGCAGGGTCTGCAGGTAAACCGGGGCGCCCACCACTAGGCTGGGCACTACTACACATGTCACATCACTTTTTCTTTGCAGCTTTCTTACCCGCAACGGCAGCCTTGAAACCGGCGCCGGCCGTAAAGCGCGGCACAGTTGTGGCAGCGATCTTCAGTTCCTTGCCTGTTTGTGGATTGCGTCCAGTACGAGCGGCACGCTTGGAAGATTTGAAAGCGCCAAACCCAATGAGGGTCACAGAATCACCTTTCGCTACCGCTTTGACGACGGTGGCGAGGATGGCATCAAGCGCCCTTCCGGCAGCTGCCTTGCTGATGTCTGCTTCGGATGCCGTGGCTTCGATCAATTCAGTCTTATTCATGAACATCCCTTGGGTTGGTTGAGAAGATTTGATGCTACCAGCGTTCAGGCATTTGTGGCCTGGCAGGCCAACAGTCAAAAGCCAGCAATAGCAATATGGGGCGCGCGTTTCGATCAGAACAAGCAAGAGCCATCTAGCGTCAAAGCATATGCAGTTCATGATAAGGTCAGTTATCAAGAATGCTGATTTTGTGATTTAACTCATGGGTTTATGGCTTATATTTCCGGTTTCCCCTTTATTTCAGCCAGTTAGCCATGGAATCCACTCGCAAAATCGGGCGTCACCACCTCGCCTTCTACCGCGGCTGGCTGCAGGGCCTCGATCTCAAGGTCGCAGCGGACCGCTACCTCGAATCCGGCCTCGATCAGCGCATCGCGCGCTCCACGCTGGCCTGGATCCAGCAAACTCTGACGATGGCTGCCCGCCGGCATGGCCGACATGCGCTGGCCCGGCTGCTGCGCCTGCCGCTCGGCACCCTGCCCGAGGCAGTCCGGTCGACGACCGCCCTCCCCTCGCTCGAAACCTTCCGCGAAGAAAACGACCCCGATCACTTCTATTCGGAGAAGGAACTGGCCGCGATGTACGTCGAGGCCTATCCGCAGAGCATCGACCGCCGCGCGAGACGCTACGCCCGTCTGGTCGAACGCCAACTGGCCGCGCTGGTGTGGGTGGAGGAACTGCTCGCCACCGATCCGCAGCCGCAGGATCCGGTTGC